>Ga0207931_1000057_pt1 | contig 37707 bp, 34 predicted proteins | sample NGESurdeep092012_2_FD_184478 | JGI IMG/M metagenome (GOLD analysis project Ga0207931, IMG submission 184478) | Arctic peat soil microbial communities from Barrow, Alaska - NGEE Surface sample 415-1 deep-092012 (SPAdes) | ecosystem: Environmental > Terrestrial > Soil > Wetlands > Peat ...
CCCCGCCACAACTGCTGGTGGTCGACGGCGGCGCGCCCCAGGTGAACGCCGCGGCCGCCGAGCTCGCCGAGTTGGGCATCGTCGACGTCACGGTGTGCGGCCTGGCCAAGCGGCTGGAGGAGGTCTGGGTGCCCGAGCAGCAGGACCCGATCATCTTCCCGCGCACCAGTGAGGCGCTGTATCTGCTGCAACGGCTGCGGGACGAGGCGCACCGGTTCGCCATCACCTACCACCGCGCCAAGCGCTCCAGGTCGATGACGGTGTCGGCGCTGGACAACGTGCCCGGCCTTGGCGAGAGCCGGCGCAAGGCGCTGGTCCGGCACTTCGGATCGGTCGCCGCGCTGCGCCGGGCAGCGGTCGAGGACATCATGCAGGTGCCGGGGGTGGGCAGGCGGACCGCGGAGGCGGTGGCGACCGCGCTGACGGCCGCTCCCGGGGCACCAAGCGCACCACGCAGCGCGCCGACGCCGCAGGTACCGCTACCGTCAACAGGCACGGGGGCCCAGTCGTGAACGGTCATGACGTGCTGACCCGCGTGCCGCCCGGAGGATCGACGCACCGCTAGGGGGTTGTGATGAGCGAAGCGACCGGCGCGGACACTGCGCCGGACACTGCGCCGGACACTGCGCCGGACACTGCGCCGGACACTGCGCGGCCGGACACTGAGCGGCCGGACACTGAGCGGTCGGACACTGAGCGGTCGGACACTCCGCCGGGCGAGGGGGGGCCGGAGACCGAAGGGCAGGGCACCCACCCGGCGGGGCCCGGACGGGCCGAGGGCGGCATCAAGGTCGCGATTGTCTCGGGGCTGTCCGGTGCCGGCCGGTCCACCGCCGCAAAATGCCTGGAGGACCTGGGCTGGTTCGTGGTGGACAACCTGCCACCCGAACTCATCGCGACCATGGTCGATCTCGGCTCCCGCACCAGCGGCGATGTCACCAGGATCGCGGTGGTGCTTGACGTCAGATCGCGCGCCTTCACCGAGGACCTGGCCGCGGAGATCAAGGACCTGGACGCCCGCGGCTACCGGCCGAGGGTGCTGTTCCTCGAGGCCAGCGACGCCGTGCTGATCCGGCGGTACGAGGCCAACCGCCGCCAGCACCCGCTGCAGGGCGGCGGCCGGCTCGCCGACGGCGTCGCGGCGGAACGGGAACTGCTCGGACCGTTGCGGGAGGAAGCCGACGTCGTCATCGACACCTCGAATCTGACGATCCACCAACTTCGCCGGCAGGTCGAGCAGGCGTTCGGCCACGACGGACCGGAACGCCGGGCGTCGATGACGGTGGTGTCGTTCGGCTACAAGTACGGCCTGCCGCTTGATGCCGATCTGGTCATCGACATGAGGTTCCTGCCCAACCCGCACTGGATCCCGGAGCTGCGCGACCATACCGGCAAGGACGCCGACGTCTCGGACTACGTGCTCTCCCAGGAGGGTGCCGCGGATTTCCTCGACCGCTACGTCGCGCTCATCGACCTGATCAGCGGCGGCTACAAGCGCGAGGGCAAGCGGTACCTGACGCTGGCGGTGGGCTGCACCGGCGGCAAGCATCGCAGCGTCGCGGTGGCCGAGGAGTTGCGCCGCCGGCTGGAGGGGGATTCCCTGGCGGTCCAAGTCGTTCACCGCGACCTGGGCCGGGAGTAGACAGCCGGTGAGCACCCGGCGACCAACGGTGGTCACCCTCGGCGGGGGCCACGGCCTGCACGTCATGCTCAGTGCGCTGGCCCGGCTGGATGTGGACATCACCGCCATCGTCACCGTCGCCGACGACGGCGGATCCTCAGGGCGGCTTCGCTTGGAAGTGCCTGGCATCGTGCCGCCGGGGGACCTGCGGATGGCGCTGACCGCGCTGAGCCGGCCCGACGACACCGGGCAGCTGTGGAGCGAGACCTTTCAGCACCGGTTTCGCGGCGAGGGCGCGCTGGCCGGCCACCCGGTGGGCAACATCGTGCTGGTCGGGCTGACCCAGGTGCTGGGCGATCCGGTCGCCGCACTGGATGCCGCCGGGAAGATCCTCGGCGCGCGTGGCCGGGTGCTGCCGATGGCCTGCGAACCGTTGGACATCGTGGCCGAGGTGGAAGGGCTCGACGAGGACCCCACCGCGGTACGCCGGATCCGGGGGCAGGTCGCGGTGGCCACCACCCCCGGCCGGGTGCGTTCGGTGACGCTGGCCCCGCAGGACGCGCGCGCCTGCCCCCAGGCGCTGGACGCCATCGCCGCCGCTGACCTGCTCACCTTCGGTCCCGGCTCGTGGTTCACCAGCGTGCTGCCGCATCTGCTGCTGCCACAGATGGCGGACGCGATCAAGGCCAGCAACGCCCACCGGTTGGTCGTGCTGAACCTGGCCGCACAGACCGGCGAGACCGAAGGGTTCTCCCCGGAGCAGCACCTGGACGTACTCTCAGCACACGCCCCGGGCCTCCGGGTCGATTCCGTGCTGGCGGACCGGGCCTCGGTGGCACTGCCGCAGCGACTGGCATCGGCCGCATCGAGGCTGGGAGCTCGGCTGGACCTGGACGACGTCGCCGTCCCCGGGACGGCGCGGCATGACCCGACAAGGTTGTCGGTTTCCCTGGCACGGGTGATGGGGCGGGCGGTGGGCGCCGGGCCGGGTGAGTAGCGGTAGGCGGGGGCGAATGGGGGGAACGAACGATGAACGACAGGGAGTGCGCCGGATGGCGATGACAGCCGCCGTGAAGGACGAGCTCAGCCGGGTCGCGGTGAGCAAGGTATCCGCACGAAAGGCAGAGGTGTCGGCGCTGCTGCGGTTCGCCGGCGGGCTGCACATCGTGGCCGGACGGGTGATCGTGGAAGCCGAGCTGGACACCGGCGCCGTCGCCCGGCGGTTGCGCAAGGAGATCGGCGAGCTGTACGGGCATGTCGCCGACGTTCAGGTACTGGCCGCCTCCGGCTTACGCAAGGGCACCAGGTACGTGGTGAGAGTGGTCGCCGGCGGCGATTCGCTGGCCCGCCAGACCGGGCTGATCGATCAACGCGGCCGCCCCGTGCGGGGGTTGCCGCCGCAGATCGTCGCCGGGTCGGTGGGTGACGCGGAAGCCGCCTGGCGCGGGGCGTTCCTCGCCCACGGATCGTTGACCGAGCCCGGTCGCAGCGCCTCGCTGGAGGTCACCTGCCCCGGCCCCGAGGCCGCGTTGGCGCTGGTCGGCGCCGCCAGGCGGATGGGCATCGGGGCCAAGGCCAGGGAGGTCAGGGGAGCGGACCGGGTGCTGGTCAGGGACGGCGACGCGATCGCCGCCCTACTCACCCGGCTGGGTGCGCACTCCTCCATGCTGGCCTGGGAGGAGCGGCGGATGCGCCGCGAGGTCAGGGCCACCGCGAACCGGCTGGCCAACTTCGACGACGCGAACCTGCGCCGGTCGGCGCGGGCCGCGGTGGCCGCCGCCGCCAGGGTCGAACGGGCCCTGGCGATCCTCGGTGACGAGGCTCCCGAGCACCTGAGCCAGGCCGGCCGGCTGCGCATCGCGCACGGCCAGGCATCACTGGAGGAACTGGGCCAGTTGGCCGACCCACCGATGACCAAGGACGCCGTCGCCGGCCGCATCCGCCGGCTGTTGACCATGGCGGACAAGCGCGCCGCCGACCTCGGAATCCCCGACACGGAATCGGCCGTCACCGCCGACATGCTCGACGGCTGAGCGCGATCCCGGACTGCTGAATCCTTTTAGCAGCCCCTGGCGATCGCCGCCAGAGTCCAATGGCCCTACCCCAGGGTGTCGACGGACCCGGAACGCCGGCAGGACCTTCGACCCGAATCGCCGCGCAAACGAAGAGCCACCCTCACCCGACATGCCACGGGTAGGGCCTGCCGATACAGTGAGGGCCGTCGTCGCCTCGAACGCTTTGGGCGGTGTCACTTGATCGATCCCACCCGTGTCAGAGGGACACCGCGGCGGGAAACCCCTAGAGGAGGGCTGACACACGTGACTGTGCGCGTCGGAGTGAATGGATTCGGCCGGATCGGCCGCAACTTCTGGCGAGCGGTCGACTCTCTCGACCAGGACATCGAGATCGTCGCCGTCAACGACCTGACGGACACCAAGACCCTTGCCCACCTGCTCAAGTACGACTCGGTGATGGGCAAGCTGCCCTACGAGGTACACGCCGGAGACGGCGCGATCAGCGTGGACGGCAAGGAATTCAAGGTGCTGTCCAACCGGGACCCCGGCGCACTGCCGTGGGGAGACCTGGGCGTGGACGTCGTCATCGAGTCGACCGGTTTCTTCACCAAGGCCGACGCGGCGCGGGCGCACGTGACCGCCGGAGCCAAGAAGGTACTGATCTCCGCGCCGGCCACCGGCGAGGACCTGACCATCGTCCTGGGCGTGAACGACGACGCCTACGACGGTTCGCAGACGATCATCTCCAATGCGTCGTGCACCACCAACTGCGTGGCCCCGATGGCCAAGGTGCTGCACGAGAGCTTCGGCCTGGTGCAGGGTCTGATGACCACGATCCACGCCTATACCAACGACCAGGTCATCCTTGACTTCCCGCACAAGGACCTGCGCCGCGCACGTGCCGCCGCGATCAACATCATCCCGACCACCACCGGCGCCGCGAAGGCGACCGCGCTGGTGCTGCCGGAACTGAAGGGCAAGCTGCACGGTTACGCGCTGCGTGTCCCGGTGCCGACCGGCTCGGTCACGGACCTCACCGTGGAACTCGAGAAGGGCACCACGGTGGACGAGGTCAACGCCGCGTTCAAGGCCGCCGCCGACTCCGGCCCGCTGAAGAATCGGCTGTACTACTCGACCGACCCGATCGTGTCCACGGACATCGTCGGCTCGCCGGCGTCGTGCACCTTCGATTCACCGCTCACCATCGGCCTCGGCGGCAACTTCTTCAAGATCGTCGGCTGGTACGACAACGAGTGGGGCTACTCGAACAGGCTGGTCGACCTGACGACCCTCGTGGGCGCCAGTCTCTGACGCAGTGACTCGCGGGTGGAGTTCGCGGGGGACGAAGTCGGTCCCTGCGGACCCCGCCCGCGAATTGTCTCGCGTCCTGGTGACCTGAGGCTGTCTGTCCAGTCGCCTGCCACCACACGCCGTCCGCACCGTATTCGCCCTGTGTCTGTTGCCTGCTCAAGGAGTTTCGACGTGCACACCCTCGACGATCTGCTGGCTTCCGGTATTTCCGGTCGCACCGTGCTGGTCCGTTCCGATCTCAACGTTCCGCTCGACGGCAGCGTCATCACCGATGACGGCCGGATCCGCGCGTCACTGCCCACACTGCAGGCCCTGCTGCTGGGCGGCGCCAAGGTGGTCGTCACCGCTCACCTCGGGCGACCGAAGGGCGCACCGGATCAGAAGTACTCACTCGCCCCGGCGGCCAGCCGGCTCGGCGAACTGCTCGGCGTCACCGTCCCGCTGGCCGAGGACCTGGTCGGGCCGTCGGCCAGGGAGACGGTCGCCGCGCTCAACGGCGGTCAGCTGGCGATGCTGGAGAACGTCCGCTTCGACGGCCGGGAGACGTCCAAGGATGCCGACGAGCGCGGTCAGCTCGCCGACGACCTGGTCGGCGTCGTCGGCCCCGACGCCGCCTACGTGTCCGACGGCTTCGGAGTGGTGCACCGCAAGCAGGCCTCGGTCTACGAGATCGCACAACGGCTGCCGCACTTCGCCGGATACCTGGTGTCCAACGAGACCGCGGTACTCAAGAAGCTCACCGTCGACCCGGACCGGCCCTACGTCGTGGTGCTCGGCGGATCCAAGGTCTCGGACAAGCTCGGCGTCATCACCTCGCTGCTGCCCCGGATTGATTCGCTGCTGATCGGCGGCGGCATGGCGTTCACCTTCCTGGCCGCGCAGGGCTACGGCGTCGGCGCGTCGCTGCTGCAGGAGGACCAGATCGAGACGTGTAAGCAGCTGCTCGCGGACAACCCCGACAAGATCGTGCTGCCCACCGACGTGGTCATCGCCGACGCATTCTCCGCGGACGCCGCAATCCAGATCGTCACCGCCGACCGGATCCTGGACAACTGGCTGGGCCTGGACATCGGACCGGAGAGCAGCGCGAACTTCTCCCAGATCGCCTCCGGCGCGGCCACCGTCTTCTGGAACGGGCCGATGGGTGTGTTCGAACTGGCCCCGTTCGCGGACGGCACCAGGGCGGTGGCCGAGGCGATCGCCGCGTCGTCGTCGTTCTCGGTCGTCGGCGGCGGCGACTCAGCGGCGGCCGTGCGCATCCTTGGCATCGACGAATCCGGCTTCACCCACATCTCGACCGGCGGTGGTGCGTCCCTGGAGTTCCTCGAGGGCAAAGAGCTCCCCGGTCTTGCCGTACTGGAGGCATGAACCCCTGATGACAACCGCCCGCAAGCCACTGATCGCCGGCAACTGGAAGTTGAACCTCACCCACCTCGAGGGCATCGCGTTGGTCCAGAAGATCGCCTTCACGCTGCCGGAGAAGTACTACGACCACGTCGAGGTGGCGGTCATTCCCTCTTTCACCGCGCTGCGGTCCGTGCAGACGCTGATCGAAGGCGACAAGCTCAGCATCGTCTACGGCGCGCAGGACCTGTCGGCGCACGACTCCGGCGCCTACACCGGCGAGATCTCCGGTGCGCAGCTGGCCAAACTGGGTGTCACCTACGTGCTGGTCGGTCACTCCGAGCGGCGCGAGTACCACGCCGAATCCGATGAGCTGCTGTCGAAGAAGGTCAACGCCGCCTTCAAGCACGGGTTGATCCCGCTGGTGTGCGTGGGTGAGGGCCTGGAGGTCAGGGAGGCCGGCAATCAGGTCTCGCACGCGGTGGGTCAACTGCTGGCCGATCTGGCCGACGTCACCCCCGAGCAGGCCAAGACCCTGGTGCTGGCCTACGAGCCGGTCTGGGCGATCGGAACCGGGCGGGTGGCCACCCCCGCCGACGCCCAGGAGGTGTGCGGTGCGCTGCGCGCCGCGTTGGCCGACAAGTACGGGGCAGAGGTCGCCGATGCCGTGCGGATCCTGTACGGCGGGTCGGTGAAGTCCGGCAACGTCGCGGAGATCACCGCGCAGACCGACGTCGACGGCGCCCTGGTGGGCGGGGCGTCGCTGGACGGTACCGAGTTCGCCAACCTCGCCGCGAATGCGGTCGGGGTGCTGTCCTAGCAGCACCACCGCAAATCACCGGGACCTGCAGGCAGGCCGACCACCGGGTGGTCGGCCTGCCTGACCGGTTCGTCGGGTTAGACTGGCCCGCGACGGGTTGGACCGACCGGTACTGGGTACTACTTGGTGGTTGGCACGACCGCTACCGCCCCCGATGACGCAAGGCAGCGATGAAAATCTTTCTCGACGTTCTCCTGGTGGTCACCAGCCTCGGGCTGATGGCACTGATCCTGCTTCACCGGGGCAAGGGCGGTGGCCTCTCTTCGCTGTTCGGCGGGACCATGCAGTCCTCCTTGTCGGGGTCGTCCGTGGTCGAGAAGAACCTGGACCGGCTCACCCTGTTCACCGCTGCGGTCTGGGCGATCTCGATCATCGGGGTCGGGCTGCTGCTGAAGGTCGGCGCTTGACCCGGTCTTCCAGGGTCACTGACTGCTGACCCGTCCAGGCACTCACTCACTACTGGCTCCCTACTGACAGAGCGGGCAGGTCGATCATGGCGGGTGGCAATCCGATTCGAGGCTCCCGGGTGGGCGCTGGTCGGATGGGGGAGTCCGATCGCGGCGAATCCGCACCCCGGCGGCGCCTTGAGTTCTTCTGTGCCAACGGGCACACCACACGGTTGGCGTTCGCGATGGACGCCGAGATCCCGGACACCTGGGACTGCCCCAGGTGCGGGCTGCCTGCCGGTCAGAACGAGCAGACCCCGCCGCCGGTGCCCCGGGTAGAGCCGTACAAGTCACACCTGGCGTATGTGAAGGAACGGCGCAGCGACGCCGACGGCGAGGCGCTGCTGGCCGAGGCGCTGGCCAAGATCCAGGACCGCCGTACCCCGCACGCCTGATCCTGTGCTCAGCACTGCGATCCCCGCTGTCCGCACTTCGACCCCCGCCGTCAGCACTGCGACCCCTCAGAGGGTTTTGAGCATCCTGGTGTTACCCAGCGTGTTCGGCTTGACGTACGGCACGTCAAGGAATTCCGCCACCCCACGGTCGTAGGAGCTGCGGAGTTCGGCGTAGGCCTCCGGGGTGAGATCGAGTTCGTGGATCGGCTGGAAACCGAGCGAGCGGAAGAACGCCACCTCGAAGGTCAGCACGAACAGCCGGTGCAGTCCGAGATGTCGCGCCTCGCGGATGATCTCCTCGCAGACCGCCTTGCCGACCCCGCGTCCGCGGGCCGCAGGATCGGTGGCGACCGTCCGGATCTCCCCGAGGTCCTCCCAGAGCACATGCAGCGCACCGCATCCGACGAGGGTCCCGTTGACCTTGGCGACCCAGAATTCGGTGACGTCCTCGAAAAGGTTCGCCAGCGTCTTCTCCAACAGGATGACCCCGGCGTACTCGTCAACCAGGTCCTTGATCCGCCGGACGTCGTTCACCCTGGCGCGGTGCACGATGAGCGTGTCAGAGGAGTCGGGGGTCACGGCGGATCAGCCTAGCGATTTCATGGGGCCTGTCCTGCCGGGCCAGGCTCGGTATCGTGTCCCGCTGCAGTGCTCGCGCCGACTAGGGTTGGGGCGGTGTCGACGGTGTCGGGTAGGGCGAACGGTGACGGACCCGTTCGGGTCACCGTGACCACGCTGGGTTGTGCCCGCAACGACGTCGATTCCTCGGAGATCGCCGGCCGGCTCAGCCTCGGCGGCTTCGACCTGGTGGCCGACCAGCAGCAGGCCGACGTGATCGTGGTGAACACCTGCGCGTTCGTGGCGAGCGCCAAGAAGGACTCCATCGACACCCTGCTGGCGGCGGCCGACACCGGGGCGAAGGTGGTCGCCGTCGGGTGCCTGGCCGAACGGTACGGCGCGGAACTGGCCCAGGCGCTGCCCGAGGCCGATGCCGTGCTCGGCTTCGACGCCTACCCGGATCTGGCCGCGGCCCTCGGCGAGGTGATGGACGGTCACCGACCGCCGGCGCACACGCCCGTCGATCGGCGGATGCTGTTGCCGCTGAGCCCGACCGCCCGGCCCGCGGCGGCCGGCGCAGTGTCGCTGCCGGGCCACGGACCGGCAGCCGCCGGACCGACCCCGGCGTCCGGCCCGGTACTGGTCCGCAAGCTGCTGCAGGCCGGACCCGTCGCCCCGCTGAAGATCGCGTCCGGCTGCGATCGGCGCTGCACGTTCTGCGCGATCCCGTCCTTCCGCGGTGCGTTCGTCTCCCGCCCGGTGCACGACATTGTCACCGAAGCCGGCTGGCTGGCTTCCCACGGCGTCCGGGAACTCGTGCTGGTCAGCGAGAACTCCACGTCGTACGGCAAGGATCTGCCGGGCGAGCGCTCCCTGGAGGAACTGCTGCTTGCACTGGCCGACGTCCCCGGCATCACCCGGGTACGGCTGTCCTACCTGCAGCCGGCGGAGACCCGGCCCTGGCTGATCGAGGCGATCGCGAGCATCCCCGGCGTCGCCGACTACTACGACATGTCCTTCCAGCACGCCTCCGAGCCGGTGCTGCGCAGGATGCGCCGCTTCGGCTCGAGGGGAGGCTTTCTCTCGCTGATCGACCAGATCCGGGCCGTCGCCCCGGAGGCCGGGATCCGCTCCAACGTCATCGTCGGATTTCCCGGCGAGACCCAAGACGACCTCGCCGAACTGGAAGCGTTCCTGATCGACGCCAGGATGGACGCGGTCGGCGTCTTCGGCTACTCGGACGAGGACGGCACGGCGGCCGCTGACCTGGCCGGCAAGCTGGACGACGAGGTGATCGCCGAGCGCGTCGAGCGGGTGAGTGCGCTGGTCGAGGAGCTGACCTCGCAGCGGGCCGAGGACCGGGTCGGCACGGAGGTGATCGTGCTGGTCGACGAACCGGAACCGGACTCGTCGGCTGACGGTGACTCCGTTGTCGGGCGGGCCGCGCATCAGGCGCCGGAGGTCGACGGCAGCACCACCGTCCAGGCCACCGACCTGCTCGGGGTCGACGGCATGTGTCCGGGTGACCTGGTCCGCTGCCGGGTGGTCGATACCGACGGCATCGACCTGTACGCCCGCGCCGTCGAGGTGATCGGTTCAGAGGTGATCGGTTCGAAGGTGATCGGTTCGGCGGTCATCGGATCGGCTCCCGGACCGACCACTCACACCCGTCCGCGCGCGGCGGTGCCGTCGTGACCGAACGCCCGCCCGTCTCGCTGTACAACCTGCCGAACGCGCTGACCGTGCTGCGGCTGATCCTGGTACCGGTCTTCCTGCTGGCCCTGTTCGCGGAGGGCGGACACGACACCACCTGGCGGTGGATCGCGTTCGTCATCTTCGCGATCGCCGCCATCACCGATCGGTACGACGGCCACATCGCCCGCAAACGCGGCCAGGTCACGGACTTCGGCAAGATCGCCGATCCGATCGCCGACAAGGCCCTCACCGGCTCCGCACTGGTCGGGCTTTCGATGCTGGGCGACCTGGCGTGGTGGATCACCATCGTCATCCTGGTGCGGGAGATCGGCGTGACCCTGCTCCGGTTCGCGGTGATCAGGTACGGCGTCATCTCCGCCAGCCCCGGTGGCAAGGCGAAGACGTTTGTGCAGATCATCGCCATCGGGCTGTATCTGATGCCGCTGGCGCCCACGTTCGACTGGCTGCAGGCTGCGGTGATGGGACTGGCGGTGATATTGACGGTCGTGACCGGGATCGACTACGTGGTGCGAGCCGCCGCCGTGTATTCCAGGGCCAAGGCCGGCCGGGTCGACGGTCCGCCGCCCGCCGGCACCGGTTGATCGCCGGCCGACACCACCGGGGCCACTGGGCACCCGGGCAAGTCGCGAATGTGTCCGCAACGGCTTCGTAACCGCACGGTGATCGGCGGCATGGAACATCGGGGGTGCCGCACACGTTGGGACCGATGAACGACCTGGCAGGATGCCACTGAGTGGGTGAACGGGCGAGCCGCCCGGGCACACACCCAGATGGCAGCGCACAATTGTGTGAGCGCACAATTGTGTGAGCAGAGCAATGCGGCCGGTTCGACGAATGGATGCGATGACCGGAGAGGAGGTGCGACGTGCTACTGCGTGACGCACTTGGCGAGACATTGCGCAACGCGCGAACTCAGCAGAACCGCACTTTACGTGACGTCTCGACCGCAGCGAACGTCTCACTGGGATACCTCTCCGAGGTGGAGCGCGGCCGGAAAGAGGCCTCCAGCGAGCTGCTGGCCTCGATCTGTGACGCCCTCGATCTGGAACTGTCCGACCTGTTGGACACGGTGAGTCGCACCATGCGGTCCGACGTGCCGGTGGCCGCCGGGACCGCCCCGAACAAGAGCTCGGTCATCACGAACTCCACCAAACCCGGTCTCGGCGATTCGAACCGCCCGCGGTCGGGTGGTCTGGATCTGAACCCGACGCTGCGGATCGTGCTGCCCTACGGTTCCACCCGGCCGGGCGCGCCCGTCGGCTGACCCGAGCCGCTGCACGCGTTCGGCGAATGGTGGGACAATTCGGCGATGTTCCGCGTCGAGACCCGGTCCGTGGGTACTGCGGTCACCGCACTGGGTAGTGCCGGCCCGTTCACCCTGACCATCGATCGTCCGATCGAAGTTGGTGGCGGTGGTCTCGGCTTCAGCGGCGGCCAGCTGCTGCACCTGGCGGTCGCCGGGTGCATCTCCAACGACCTGTTCCGCGAGGCCTCGCGGCTGGGCATCACGCTGTCCCGGGTGCGGGTCGAGGTGGACGGCGAGTTCGACGGCGACCCGGCCGTGTCCTCCGGCATCCGGTACCAGGTCAGTGTCGACGGCGACCGACCGAGAGCAGAGCTCGACAACCTGGTGGCCCTGGTCGACCGGATCGCGGAGATCCCGAATTCCCTGCGCCGAGGTACCGCCGTCACACTGGTCGAGCGGGTTGATGAGGACGCAAACGCAACGGCCGGCTGAGGCTGCTAGTTCTCCCTCTGGACTGAGCGGTCAGCTCGGGTGACCGGTCAGCTCGTCAACGGGTGTCCGGCTGCCGCACGTGCGCCAACGCCGCCAGCGCGGCCAGCGCCCGGTCGGCCTGATCGACCGGCACGAACAGATGATCGTGGTGGAGGCCGGCAACGACGTTGCACGCAATGCCGTCCCGGGTCAGCGCCGTGGCGACCGCTGCGGTCAGGCCCACCGCGGTGAGGGCCGACCGCACTCGCAGGGTGATCCACGCGCTGCGGAAGGCCCCTGCCAGCCCGGCGTTCTCGGCCGCCTCGCGGGTCAGTACCAGGGTGCGCCCCTCGGCCTCCCGCACCGTGGCGACCGGATCGAGCCCGGCCGGTAGCTCGGCGTCCAGCGGCGTCGAGCAGAACACGTACTCGCCCTGGTGCAGTTCGGGGTCCATTCCGGCCAGCAGCGCCACCAGGTCGGACACCGGCTGCCGGCGGGTGTAAGTGGCGAACCAGCAGCCGGACGAATCCTGCCGGGCACCGAGTTGCCACACCGCCGGATCGATCTCGGGAAAGCGGGTGTCACCCTCCACGTCCGCGTCGACGTGGGTGATCTCCAGCCGATCGGCCCGATCCATCGTCTGCCGGTAGATCTCACCACCGCCGACGACCATCACCTCGGTGCCTGGCCCGGCCAGCGCGAGCGCCTCGTCGACCGAGTGCGCCACCGTGACACCCGGGGCAGTCCACCCGGCATCCCGGGTCACCACGATGCTCACCCGGCCGGGCAGCGCCCGCCCGATCGACTCGAAGGTGCGCCGGCCCATGATCATGGTGTGGCCCATGGTGAGCGCCTTGAACCGGCGCAGGTCGTCGGGCAGGTGCCAGGGCAAACCTCCGTCGGCCCCGATCACCCCGTCGCGAGCGACGGCCGCCACCAGGGTGACGCTCATCGGCGGATCGTCATACCGCGATCGGTGCCTTGATCGCCGGGTACGGGTCGTAACCCAGCACCGTGAAGTCCTCGTAGCTGAAGGCGTCGATGTCGGTGACGCCGGGGGTGATGGCCAGCGACGGCAGCGTGTGCGGGGTCCGGGTCAGCTGCAACCGCGCCTGATCGAGGTGGTTGGCGTACAGGTGAGCGTCACCCAGGGTGTGCACGAAGTCGCCGGGAACCAGACCGACGACCTGCGCCATCATCTGGGTGAGCAGCGCGTACGAGGCGATGTTGAACGGCACCCCCAGGAAGACATCGGCCGAGCGCTGGTACAGCTGACAGGACAGCCGGCCGTCGGCGACATAGAACTGGAACATGGTGTGGCACGGCGGAAGTGCCATGTCGGCGACCTCGGCCACGTTCCATGCCGAGACGATGTGCCGCCGCGAGTCGGGGGACTCCCGCAGCGAACGCACCACCGCCGCGATCTGGTCGATGTGCCGGCCGTCCGGTGCCGGCCATGATCGCCACTGATGCCCGTAGACCGGACCGAGTTCGCCTTCCGCGTCAGCCCACTCGTCCCAGATGCTGACCCCGCGTTCCTGCAACCAGCGAACGTTCGTGGAGCCCTGCAGGAACCACAGCAACTCGACGATCACCGACCGGACGTGCACCTTCTTGGTGGTGACCAGCGGAAACCCCTCGGACAGGTCGAACCGCATCTGGTGGCCGAAGATGCTCAGGGTCCCGGTGCCCGTGCGGTCGGACTTGACCGTCCCGGTCCGCAGGATGCGATCCATCAGATCGAGGTACTGCTGCATGGCCGCAAGCCTAGAGCGTGAGCGGGGCTTTGCCGGGGACCGACGTCGGGGTCGCCTCGCGCCGGATCGACTGCGCCGGATCGACTGCGCCGAACCCGGCTACCGGACCCCGCGTCGGACGCTGGCGTAGGGTCCCACCATGGCAGCGACAGGTTCCGGCACCAAGGACGATCCGTGGCAGTTGACGACCCCGCCAGGGACATCGGCCTACAGCATCCATCGCGACGACACCGCCGATCCGGCGATCCTGGTGTGCGTGGTCGGCAAGACCACCCTGACGTATCAGGCCCGCTGCCTGGATGACCTGCACGCCATGCTGACCGAGGCCGGCGACTGGGTACCACTTGGCGGCGCGGACGAGCAGAAGCCGGCCCCGGAGGGATCCGTCGAGGCCTGGGGACGCTCGCCGGACAATCCGGTCGGCGGCTGGTACGGCCTGAAGAAGGGGCTGCGGGGCCGGTTCGGGGTGTACATCCCGCCGCTGATGGAGGCGCTGGGCCTGGCCGAGCTCGAGCACAATCCCCGCAACAACCGGATGCGGGCCGGGTGACCCGGGACTGACATGCGCATCGTGTCGCTGCTGCCCTCGGCCACCGAGATCGTCTACGCGCTGGGCCTGGGTGACGAGTTGGTCGGCGTCACGTTCGAATGCGACGAACCGGCCTCCGCGCGGCGGGAGAAGACCGTCGTGGTCGGCGGTCGGGACACGAAGGGCATGGCTCCGGGCGAGATCGACGACTACGTCCGCTCCCGACTCGCGGCCGGCGAGGATCTTTACACCCTGCACGCCCAGGCGCTTGCCGGGCTCGACCCGGAGCTGATCCTCACCCAGGACCTGTGCCGGGTGTGCGCGATCCCATCCGGCCAGGTCGACGACGCGCTGGGCTACCTCGGTTGCCGGGCCGACGTGCTCTCGCTGGACCCGCACTCGCTGGACGACGTGCTGACCAGTGTGCTGCTGGTCGGTGAACGGACCGGCACCGGTGACGTCGCGGAGAACCTGGTCGGCTCGCTGCGCGCCCGGCTCGCGCGAGTGGCGGCCGCCGTCGCCGATCGTCGGCGTCCGCGGGTCGCGGTCGTCGAGTGGGTGGACCCGCCGTTCACCGCGGGACACTGGGTGCCCGACCTGATCCGGGCGGCCGGTGGCGAACCTGTTGGCGCGAGTCCGGGGGAGCGATCGGTGCAGACCAGTTGGTCGGAGATTCGTTCCGCGCGCCCGGACGTGGTGATCGTGGCGCCCTGCGGGTACCACCTGGACGGTGCTGCCGAGGAGGCAAGGGGGATCCTCGCCGAGCTACCGGACGTGCCGGTGTGGGCGATCGACGCCGACGGCATCGTCGTGCGACCAGGGCCCCGGCTCGTCGACGGGGTCGAGGCGATCGCCGGACTTCTGCATCCCGGGGCGTTGCACGCGGAAGCGATGGCGCCCTTCGGACCGGCCGGCCACCAGTCGATCCGGCTGGTGGCCTCGGGCGGTCCCGGCCTCGATCAGCGGCGGGCCTTGCTGCCCGGCACCCGGCCGGTGACCAGCTTGTAGATCCCGGTCACCACGATCGCGCCGACGATCGAACCGATGATGCCGCTGGGACGGAGTTCGATGCCGTCGCCCGCGATCAGGCTGAAGATCAGGCCGCCGACGAAGGATCCGATCAGCCCCACGACGATCGCGGCCGTCCAGTCGATCGGGCGCTTCTGCCCGCCGCGGAAGATCAGCTGCGCGGCGGCGCCGGCGAGCATGCCCAACAGAATGATGGCGAGGATGAGCACGATTGAAGACCCTTCAGCGAACTCCGGAACGGTCGGGTGACCGGCGTTCAGTATGACGGGCGCGGCGCCGAGCGGGCGCCGCCGTGCAGCACGCCGGTGAGTTGCGCCGTCAGGAACGCCCGCAATCCGTCCTCGAACCCGACCCGGGCGGCGGCCAGCGTCGGGTCCTCGTACGCGGCGACGACGGTGCTGGGCGGGTTCGCCAGCGGCCAGAGACCGGCGACCATCACCGAACTGGCTGCGGTGAACTGCTCAGCGGAGGCCTCGTCCAGGCCGGGCAGATGATCGCGCAGCAGCTTCTGCAGCACCGCCATGCTGTTCATCGCGGCGATCTTGAACCGGCGCGCCACGGGAACCGAGACGTTGCGTTCCAGCATGTTTGCCGTCACGCTGGCCAGCTCGCAGAGCAGCGGCCGGTCGGCCAGCGACCGCGCCATCGCCTCGGCGATCGCGTCGACCCGCTGCTTCGTCTCAGCGGAATCCGCCCCCAGCCCGGCCGGCAACGCCGGAAGTGCCTGCAGCTCGCGGGCCAGCGCGGCCAGCCATTCGGTCCATCCGGAGTCCAGCAGTTCCAGGAGTACTTCTTCGCGAGATTCGAAGTACCGCAACACGTTCGACTTCGCCAGCCCCACCCGGCGGCTCAGCTCGCGCAGGCTGATGTCGGCGACCGGCATCTCGGCCATCATCGCGGCAGCCGCGTCCAGGATCGCCCGGCGTCGGGTCTCGCGCTGCTCGGGGCTGCGTGCGCGCTGGAAGTGTGGTGCTCCGTGCGTCACCGTTTACCCCTTTCTGGACCGGGCACAGCATAACGGACCGTTGGTCTGTTACCCTGGGCCAGGTAACAGACCGTTGGGCTCTTAACCAGGAGGAACTGTCATGAGCAGGCATCCACAGTTCACCGTGCCGGACCAGCGCGGGCGGCTGGCGGTCGTCACCGGAGCCAACAGCGGGATCGGCCTCGAGGTGACCCGCCGCCTGGCGGGCGCCGGAGCCGAGGTCGTGCTGGCGGTCCGCAACGTCGAGAAGGGTCGACAGGCCAAGGAAGGGATCCTGGCCGAGTTCCCGGACGCGACACTGACGGTCGAGGCGCTGGATCTGTCCGACCTCGCCTCGATCGCGGCGTTCGCCGACCGGCTGAAGCAACAGGGCCGTCCGATCGATCTGCTGGTCAACAACGCCGGGATCATGGCGGTACCGGCCCGGCGCACCACGGCGGACGGTTTCGAGCTGCAGTTCGGCACCAACTTCCTCGGCCATTTCGCGCTGACCGCGCAGCTGCTCCCGTTGCTGTCCGCCGCGTCGGCGCCAAGGGTGGTCACGCTCAGCAGCACGGCAGCCTCGATGGGCACGATCACGCTGGACGACCTCAACAGCGAGCGCAGCTACCAGGCGTGGCGCGCCTACGGGCAGTCCAAGCTCGCCGACCTGATCTTCGCCATCGAACTGGATCGGCTGAGCCGGCGGCACAACTGGGGCATCGTCAGCGTCGCGGCACACCCCGGCTTCACCCGGACGAACCTGCAGACCACCGGGCCGCGGATGGGCAAGCCGAATCCGCGCTTCAACCCCTCGACGATGCTGATGAAACTGCCCGGGGTGGCGCAGGACCCGGACGCCGGCGCGCTGCCCACCCTGTACGCGGCGACGAGTCCGGACGCCGAGAGCGGCCGGTACTACGGCCCGGACGGGTTCGGGCAGATGACCGGCGGTCCGACCCTGGTCAGCGGCCCGAAGCGGGCCCGTGACACGGCCACCGCGCTTGCGCTCTGGGACGCCGCGGAGCGGTTGACCGGCGCCAGTTTCCCGAACGGGCCGATCGATAAGCTCAGCGGGAGCGCCGCCGTCGGCGGCTGACCCACGCCCGCAGCGCGGCCGGCACGTGCGGGCGGGAACCTCGGGTGGCACCGATCAGGCCAGCGTGACGCTGGTGATCTCGGACAGCCGCGGGTCGCTCACCGGTCCGGCCTTTTCCAGCAACAGCTCCGCACTCCGCCCCTGGATCGTCATCGTCATCAGCTCGTCGCCGAAATACGGTCCCTCCTCGCGGGACCATTCCATGATCATCGGCGGGACCTTGGCCAGCACCCCGAGAATCGCTCGGGTGGACCGCTCGGCGACCCGGCTCCAGGCCGCCTGGAAGGTCAGCCGCATCGGCGTCGGCACGTGGTTGTGCAGCGGCGAGCAGGTCAGTTGGTAGACGGCGGAATCGGTGCCTGCCGCGGAATTCCCCCCGGGGAAACTGGCGCGCGCCACGTAGGCGTGATGCACGTCGCCGGAGAGCACGCAGACCGACGAGGGCGCCCGCCCGCCCGTTGTCGCGTAGCGCCCGCGACCGACGTCGCGAATGGTAACGGCCAGCCGGTCGAAGGACTCACGGAACGACGCCCAGTGCTCGAGATCCGCTGCGCGGCGCAGTTTCTCGGACCATTGCGCGATCCGCGCACCGCGCCGGCCGTCGCAGAGCACCTCGTTCCACGACTCCAGGTCGTGCAGCGCTCGTGGCATCAGCCACGGCAGTGACGTGCCGATCAGCAGGTGGTCGTAGTCGCCGTGCAGTTGCTCTTCGATCCAGTCGAATTCGGCGTCGCCGATCATCGCCCGCCGGCCCTGCGCCAGAATGCGCCCGCACCGCGAATCGATGACGATCAATCGCACCGGACCGTAGTCCCGGCGGAACGACCATCGTGCGCCCTTGGCCCCGTCCGCCTCGGCGTCGGCCGCCACGGCGAACTCACGGACCAGCGACTCGGCGTCGCCACCGTGCCCGCGGACCTTCTGGTAGAGCACGTCGTCGGCGAGCTGGTCGGGGGACAGGTTACCCAGGTGCTGGTAGACCCAGTAGGACGCCAGCGCGCCGACGATGCGCTCGTGCCACCAGGGCTGCGCCTGCATGTCCAAGCGCCAGGAATGTGAGGTGTTCCAGTCGTCCCGGACGTCGTGATCATCGAAGATCATCGACGACGGCACCGTGGACAGCAGCCAGCGCACATCGGGATCGGTCCACGATTCGTGGTACAGCCAGGTGTATTCCTCGTAGTCCGCGACCTGCGCACCCGAGCCCTTGGTGATGTCGCGGCGCCGGCGAATGCGTCGCTGGGTGTCCGGCGAGGTCTCGTCGGCGTAGACCTGGTCGCCCAAGAGGACCAGCGCGTGCGGCCAGGTTCGCGGCTCGGCGGCGCCCATCGATCGGGCCAGGCACACCAAGGCATCGGCATCGAAATGCTGGTCGCCCTGGACCGCCGACGATCTGGCGTACCTGCAGGATCCGAACGCGATGCGGATGGGGCCGCTGTCGGGTGTGGTCCGGATCCGTGGTGCCGGCCGGCCCGAGTCCGCTTCCGGCCAGACCACGTCGCCGTCGAGCCGCACCTGGTAGGGGGTGCTGCTGTCCGGTGCGAGGCCTTCGACGGCGACGAGCGCGTAGTGGTGGCCGGCGACGGTCCAGGTTCGCTCCCGGTGGTCCAGCACCTCGACCTCGCACGGAGCGTCGGTCTCCACCCAGATCGTCGCGTCGGTGGTCCCGACATGCCGCAGCAGGGGTCCGAGGAGCAGGCGGGTCACCGACCCTGTCTACCACCCGGACCCCGCGCCTCGGCCCTCCCGTCGCGATGCGACAGCGGCGGACTCAGCGCCGGCGACCCGTCTGTATGACCTCGCCGGGTCTGCCAGTTGACGTCCCGCGAACTCATCGGACTGAGCCGGAGGCGATTGCCGTCGATGGGGTCGTCATCTGTTCGCCGGTCGGCAGTCGGTTGCGGTTCATCCGATCGTGGTTCGCTCTCGCCGACAGGAAGCCGAGATCCGATAGAGGAGTGAGGCAATGAGGCGTCGAGGGGTAGTGCTGGTGACGGCCATGGTGGCCGCGGTGACGGTCGCGGGGTCGACCGTGGCGGTGGCGTCCCGATGGCATGAGGACCGGTCGAATCAGGTTCGCCGGGCCATCGACGGCGGGACCGCCAAGAACGTGATCATGTTCCTGGGTGATGGCATGGGTGATTCGGAGATCACCATCGCGCGTAACTACGCGGTGGGCGCTGCGGGCCGGCTCAACATGGACTCGCTCCCGCTGACCGGCGCGTACACCACCTACGCGGTCCAACGGGGGACCTCGAGCACCCCCGACTACGTCACCGATTCCGCGGCGTCCGGCACCGGATGGGCGACCGGCCACAAGACCTACAACAACGCCATCTCGGTCGATCCGGAGACGGGCCTACCGCTGAAAACCATCTTGGAGAAGGCCCAGGCGGCCGGGTACCGAACCGGCAACGTCACCACCGCAGAGCTGACCGACGCGACACCCGCGGTGCTGGACGCCCACGTCTCCCTGCGGGCGTGCCAGGGACCGGCCGATATGGCCACCTGCCCGAACGAGACGAAACAGGCCGGCGGTCTGGGTTCGATCGCCGAGCAGACCGTCGACCACAACGTGGACGTGCTCCTCGGCGGCGGAAAGGCCCGATTCGATCAGCCGGTCACCGGCGGACCGTTCGCCGGCCAAACGGTCGTCGCCCAGGCACAGACCCAGGGATACACCCTGGTCACCGACCGGGCCGGCCTGACCGCCACGCATCCCGGTAGCAAGGTGCTCGGCCTGTTCACCGCCGGCAACATGGACCTGGAATGGTCGGGCCCGCTCGCCACCCCCTACCCGGGCCCGGCCGCCACCGCCTGCACCAACCCCAACCCGTCACGCCCGGACACCATGCCCCACCTGTCGGAAATGACCGGCAAGGCCATCCAGCTGCTGTCCACCAAGACCCGCGGCGACTACCAGCGCGGCGATTACCAGCGCAAGGGGTTCTACCTGCAGGTCGAGGGCGCATCGATCGACAAGCAGGACCACGCCGCCAACGCGTGCGGTCAGATCGGCGAGACCGTCGAATTCGACAAGGCCATCAAGGTCGCCCTCGACTGGGCCAAGCGCAACCCGGACACCCTGATCATCGTCACCGGCGACCACGGCCACACCAGCCAGATCATCGAACCGCAATCCGACACCGACCACAGCCCGGGCTCGATCGCCACCCTCATCACCGCCGACAACCAGCCGATGGTGATCAACTACGCCACCAACCTCAACGGCCGGTCCATGAGCCACACCGGCACCCAGATCCGCGTCGCCGCCCAGGGCCCGCAGGCTGCGAACGTCGTGGGCGTCACCGACCAAACCGACCTGCACTACACCATGGCCCGCGCCCTGAACCTGTATTGATCCAGGCTCGGGTAGACGTTCGGCTGGCGCGCTCCCGCCTCGGGGGCGCGCCAGTGGCGCCGGAAAGGGCAGTCCGGTAAGGCCTTGGCCGCGGGGTGGTGCGGAGTTATTCTCGCGCGTATGGAATTTGCCCGTATGCCGTTTCATTGACCTGGCCGTTCCAGCCTCCCGCGTTCGAGCCGCAGGCTGGTAGTCACGGCGGTCGGTTGGTCGTTCTTCGCCGACGTCGTTCCGCTGTACGAGTTCTACGCATTGCTGTTCGCGGACAACGGGTTGTCCGACGCGCAGATCTCCGCATTGTTCGCGGTGTGGTCGGTGGTCGGCCTGCTGGCGGAGGTTCCCACCGGCGCGCTCGCCGACCGCTTCTCGCCCCGGCTGGCCCTGATGGCCGCGGGCCTGCTGCAGGCCGCCGGCTACGCGGTGTGGCTGTTGCTGCCCGGATTCGCCGGCTACGCAGCGGGTTTCGTGCTCTGGGGCATCGGCGGCTCGCTGGTCTCCGGCTCGGTCGAGGCGTTGCTGTTCGACGGACTGGTCGCGGCGGGATCAGCTGATCGGTTCGCTCGGGTGCTCGGCTGGTGCCGGGGTGCGGGGCTGCTGGCCCAGATTCCGGCCGCCGTGGTCGCCACCGTCCTTTTCGCCTCCGGCGGGTATTCGCTGGTGGGGTGGGTCAGCGTCGCACTGTGTGTGCTGACGGCGGGGCTGGCGTGGCTCATCCCGCCCGCAAGACCTCCGGATGCAGATCAGAATCCCGCCGGGCCGACGGCCGCAGTGTCGGTTCGGCCTGCGGCGGAACCCGGGGAGCAGGCCGGGGAGTCCGACAGTTACCTGTCCGTGCTCCGGGCCGGCATCGCCGAAGCGGTCGCACATCCGGCCGTTCGGGCGGCCGTGCTGGCCGTGGCGATGTTGACCGGGCTTGACGCCTTCGACGAGTACTTCTCGCTGCTGGCCAGCGGCTGGGGCGTGCCCACGGTGATGATCCCGATCGCGACGCTCGGCCTGCCGCTGGCCGGCGCCGTCGGCGCCGCGCTGGGCGGATGGGCGAACCGGATGAGCACGGCAGCGCTGACCGCGGTGTTCGGATGCGGCGTGGCAGCGCTCGCGGCCGCCGCGGTGGCCGATCGACCGGCGGGGCTGGTCGGGGTCGGCCTCTTCTATGGGCTGTACCGGATGGTGTTGGTGGTCGCCGACACCCGGCTGCAGGAGAGCATCACCGGATCGGCGCGTGCCACCGTGACGTCGATGGCCTCGCTGGGCAGCGAGGTGTCCGCGCTCGCGCTGTACGCCGCTTGGGCGCTCGCCGGACTTCCGCTGGTGGTCGTGTTGATAGCGGTGGTCGGCGCAGCCTCCCTGACTCCACGGCCGCGCTGGCTCCGCGGCCGGACACGGCGGACGGCGGTCCACACTCGGTAGCCACGGCGGGTGCGCCGGTCGCCGACCGGGCGGCTACCGTTGGTGCGTGTCGAAGATCATCACTGGCGAACCGGAAGACGCCGACAGTTCCCGGAGCACCGACGCCGAACTCGCCGCCTACCTCGTCCGCCGGGCTGGGGAACTCGCCTCCCAGATGCGGGTGGACGGGCTCACCGTGGTGCGTAAGACCAGCGTCAGCGACGTCGTCTCCAATGCGGACAAGGCGGCCGAGGAGATGATCGTCGGAGTGCTCGCCTCGGCGCGCCCGGCGGACGGCATCCTCGGCGAAGAGGGAGCCGTCGCGCCCGGCCGGCGGACCTGGGTGATCGATCCGGTGGACGGCACGTTCAACTTCGTCTCCGGGCTTCCCGCGTGGTGCTCTGCCATCGCGCTGCTCGACGGCGATTCGCTGGAACTCGGCGCGGTGTACCAGGCGACCACCGACGAGTTGTGGCTCGGTGGGCGCGATCACCCGACCACCCTGAACGGGCAGCAACTCCCGCCACTGCTCGACCGCCCGCTGGACGAGATCGCGATCTCCACCTACCTGCACCCCACCAGGGTCAACGACCAACTGCTGCGAGATGGGCTGCTGCGGTCCATCGCTGCCGCGGCGTCGGTGCGGATCATCGGGTCGGGCTCGGTGGAGCTCGCCGCGGTCGCGGCGGGCCGCCTTGGTGTCTGGTTGCACGCAGACACGCTGTCCTGGGACTGGTGGCCCGGCGCCGCGTTGGTCGAGCACGCCGGCGGCTGTACCGACGTGTTCGAGCACGGCGGCCATCGCTGGCATCTCGCCGGACCGCCGACCGCGGTGGCGCAGGCGCGGGCGACGGTGATCGGGGAATGACGCTCGCACCGTCCGCCGCGCCGACCAGCGGACAGCGGGCCTGACAGCCCCACAGACGGGAGCCGCTCGACAATGCACGACGACCGCCAGCTCACCGAACAGCGGCTCCGCCGGTTCCGCACCGAGCGACTCGAACCGGCGCTGTACCGAGAACGGTTGCCGCTCAATGTGTCCGCCTGGGCGGCGCCGGGCGAGCCGGTCCCGTTCGCCGACGCGGTGGCGGCCCCGTACACATCGATCACGCCCGGGACCGCCTGGGGTCCGCCGTGGGGAACGACCTGGTTGCACATCACCGGCCAGTTGCCCCCGGCCTGGGTGTCGGCAATCGATGACGTCAAAGTCGAGGCCCTGGTCGATCTCGGATTCCACTCGGGCTCGCCGGGGTTCCAGGCCGAAGGGTTGGCCTACGACCTGGGCGGCAACCCGCTCAAGACCATCGCGCCGCGGAATTTTCACCTGCCATTGGAATCAGCGCCCGCCGCCGACCCCTCCTCCTCCACCGACGCCGACGCCGACGCGGACGCGGACGGTGTCTCCCACGGTGTCGACTTTTATGTCGAGGCCGCGTCGAACCCGGATGTCGCCGCCGGCGCGTTCGCTCCGACACCGCTCGGCGACCGGGCAACGGCGGGCACCGAGCCGCTCTACCGGCTGGGCCGGGTGGACCTGGCGTTGCGCGATATGGCCGTCTGGGAACTCCTGCGCGACGTCGAGGTGCTGGACGGACTGATGCACGTACTGCCGGCCGACGGGCCGCGGCGCGCATTGATCCTTCGTGCCCTGGAGCGGATGCTGGACGCGATGGATCCGGACGACGTGGCCGGAACCGCCACGGCCGGGCGGGCGGAACTGTCCGGGGTGCTCGGGTCGCCGGCGGCGGCCAGCGCCCACCGGGTGCTGGCCGTCGGGCATGCGCACATCGACTCGGCGTGGCTCTGGCCGGTCCGGGAGACGCTCCGGAAATGCGCGCGCACCTTCTCCAACGTGCTGTCCCTGATGGACGACAATCCCGATTTCGTTTTCGCCTGCTCGTCGGCGCAGCAATTCGCCTGGATGAAAGACAATTACCCGACGCTGTTCGAGAGAATTCGGGCCAAGGTGGTAGCCGGGCAGTTCGTCCCGGTCGGTGGAATGTGGGTGGAATCGGACACCAACATGCCCGGCGGTGAGGCGATGGCCCGACAGTTCCTGATGGGAAAACAATATTTCGCCGAGGAGTTCGGCGTGGACACCGAGGAAGTCTGGTTGCCGGACTCCTTCGGCTATTCCGGTGCGCTCCCGCAGATAGCGGCCGCGGCCGGCGCCCGGTGGTTCCTCACCCAGAAGATCTCTTGGAATCAGACCAACCGGATGCCGCATCACACCTTCCGGTGGCGGGGCATCGACGGCACCGAGGTGTTCACGCATTTCCCGCCGGTCGACACCTACAATTCCGATCTGTCGGCGAGCGAACTGGCGCACGCCGAGAAGAACTACGCCGAGCACGGGCTCGGGTCCATCTCGCTGGTGCCGTTCGGGCACGGTGACGGCGGCGGCGGGCCGACCCGGGAGATGATCGCCAGGGGCCGCCGGGTGTGGTCCCTGGAAGGGTCGCCGACCGTGCGGTTCGGCAGCCCGCGGCAGTTCTTCCTGGACGCAGAAGCGGACTACCCCGATCCGCCGGTGTGGGTGGGGGAGATGTACCTGGAACTGCACCGCGGCACGTATACCTCGCAGGCAAGAACCAAACAGGGCAATCGCCGCAGCGAACACCTGCTCCGGGAGGCGGAACTCTGGGCGACGACCGCGGCGGTGCGCATCGGGGCGGGCTACCCGTACGACGAGCTGCAACGGTTGTGGCGGGTCGTGTTGTTGCAGCAGTTCCACGACATCCTGCCGGGCAGCTCGATCGCCTGGGTGCACCGGGAGGCCGAGCGCCGCTACGCCGACGTCGCCCGGGAGCTGGCCTCACTCATCGAGCACAGCCTGCGCGAGCTGGCCGGCGACGGCGACCAGGTCATCGCGTTCAACGCAGGGCCGTTCGCGCGCGACGGCGTCCCGGGTCTGGCCGCCGGAACACTGCCGACCGACAGCGATGCGGCGAGCGTCACTGCCGTCCCGGACGGCGTGGGGGCCGAGCCGACCGGCTTCACCCTGGACAACGGCGTGCTCCGGTTGCGGGTCGATCATCGCGGACTACTGACGTCCCTGATCGATCTGCAATCCGGGCGGGAGGTGCTGCCGCCGGGCGCGGTCGGCAACCTGCTGCAGGTGCACCGGGACATCCCCAATCAATGGGACGCGTGGGACATCGACCGCCACTACCGGCGCACCGTCACCGATCTGGACTCCGCGGAGTCGGTGGGGCTGGACCGGACCCCCGCGGGCGAACCGGTGATCGCGGTGACCAGACGGTTCGGCGGATCACGGATCGAACAACGGATCGGCCTGCCGCGGGGTTCACGCAACCTGCGGATCACCACCAACGTGGACTGGCACGAACGGCAGAAGCTGCTGAAGCTGGCATTCCCGGTCGACGTCGCGGCCGACCGGTCGGCGTCGGAGACGCAGTTCGGTCACGTGTTCCGGCCGACCCATACCAACACCTCCTGGGAAACGGCGAAGTTCGAGATCTGCGCGCACCGCTGGATCCAGGTGGCCGAACCCGGTTTCGGCGTGGCCGTCGCCAACGATTCCACCTACGGCCACGACGTCACGTCGCACCCGCGGCCCGGCGGCGGGACCTTCACCACCATCCGGCTGTCCTTGCTGCGGGCTCCGCTGTACCCCGATCCGGACGCCGACCAGGGCCCGCACACCTTCGAGGTGTCGGTGACCCCGGGGGACGGCATCGCCGGTGCGCTGCGGGCGGGGTACGAGCTGAACCTCCCGATCCGCACCGTGCGCGGGGCGCGCCCGGTGACGCCACTGGTGACGGTGTCCGACAGCGCCGTCGTCGTCGAGGCCGTGAAGCTCGCCGAAGACCGTTCCGGCGACGTGATCGTCCGGCTCTACGAGTCGCTGGGCCGGCGGGTCGGGGTCACCGTCACCGCCGGGTTCGACGCCGCCGGCATCACTGTCACGGACCTGCTGGAGCGAGGCGTCCCGCCATCACCGACATCAGCGACATCGTCGGCGTCACCGGGAGAACCAGGTAGCCAACCCGGCACCGAGCAAGCCGGGCAGATCCGGCTGGAACTGCGGCCTTTCGAGTTGGTCACGCTTCGCCTGGCCAGGCAGGGCTGAGCCTGGCCGCACCGAGGCGCGGCCGAGCGGGGCAGAGCCCGGCAGCGCGGGGTGCAACGATGCACGGGTGTCAGTGGCCATCACGCTTCTCGCGCTGATCGCGACGGTGACGGCCGTCAGCGCGATCGCCCGCCGTTTCGACTTCCCAGCACCGCTGCTGTTGGTGGTGATCGGCATCGGGGCCTCCTACCTGCCGTTCGTCGAACCCGTGCAGCTGAGCCCGGATCTGGTGCTGATCGGGTTGCTGCCGCCGTTGTTGTACGCCGCGGCGATCCGCACCTCTCTGGTCGACATCTCCGCGAACCGGCGGGCAATCGGCTTCCTGGCCGTCGGACTGGTGATCTTCACGACGTTCACGGTCGGCCTCGTGGCCTGGCTGCTGCTGCCCATTCCGTTCGCCGCGGCGGTGGCGTTCGGCGCGGTGGTCGCGCCGCCCGACGCGGTCGCCGCCACCGCGATCGCCCGGCGCATCGGGTTGCCCCGGGGCATCGTCACCGTGCTGGAGGGCGAGTCGCTGCTGAACGACGCGACCGCGCTGGTCGCGCTGCGCACCGCCATCGTCGCGGTGGCCGGCACCGTGAGCCTGGGCCGGATCACCCTGGACTTCGTCTGGGCGGCCGTCGGCGGGGTGGCGATCGGCGTGGCCGTCGCGCTGCTCATCGCGTTGATCCGCAAGCACATCAAGGATCCGGTGACGGACACCTCGGTATCGCTGATGGCGCCGTTCGTGGCGTACCTGCCCGCCGAGGAGCTGCACGCGTCCGGGGTGATTGCGGTGGTGGTCACCGGCCTCATCCTCGGGCACAAGGCGCCGATCATTCAGGACGCCACCTCGCGGTTGAACGAACGGATCAACTGGGAGACCATTCAGTTCCTCTTGGAGAACAGCGTCTTCCTGCTCATCGGCCTGCAACTCCGGGGCATCCTCGACGATGTCGTCAACGCGAATCTGCCGGCGACCACCATTGCGGTGTTCTGCATCGGCACCCTGGCCGCCGTGGTGCTGTCCCGGCCGTTGTGGGTGTTCCCGGTGAGCTTCCTGCTGGTCAAGCCGACGGACGAGCGCGGCCAGCGGGTGTCGTGGAAGCGGACGGCGATCCTGTCCTGGGCCGGCATGCGCGGGGTCGTCACCCTGGCCGCGGCGTTCGTGCTTCTGCAGCAGGCCATACCGCAAGCATCGGTACTGGTGCTGGGGGCATTCGTGGTGACGGCGGGAACGCTCCTGCTGCAAGGGCTTTCGCTGCCGTGGCTGGCGCGGCGGCTGGACGTGCGCGGACCGGACGAGCGGGAGGACGCACTACAGGAGGCCACCGTGCTGCGGTCGGCGGCCGCGGCGGGGAGAGCCGAACTGGACCGGATCGTCACCCCGGAGGACGACGAGACCACCGTGGCGATGCTGCGTAGGCGTGGCGAGACCAGGGCGAACGTCGTCTGGGAACGGTTGGGCGGCTCGGAAGCCGACGAGACACCCAGCGAGCAATACCGGCGGCTGCGACTGGCGATGCTGGCCGCGGAGCGCAATGAGGTGTTGAAGATCCGTCATTCCGGCACCGTCGACAGCGACGTCCTGACCAGCGTGATGGACACCCTGGACGTCGAGGAGTCGATGATCGACCGCCGCTCGGGCCGCGCCGAAGCCGTCGGCGACCGAACCCTGGTGACGCCCGCCCGTACCGCCGGCGAATGCGACGACCTGGCGAACGCCCCCGCGGACACCGTCCCGCTGACCCCCGAAGGATGTCCGGACTGCCTGCGGGAGGGCCTGAGGTGGGTGCACCTGCGGTTGTGCCTGCACTGTGGCAATGTCGGCTGCTGTGACTCGTCGGTTGGCAATCACGCCACCAAGCACTTCGAGCGGACCGGGCATCCGGTGATGCGCAGCTTCGAGCCCGGCGAGGCGTGGCGCTGGTGTTACCTGCACGAACTGCTGGGCTGAACCCGGGCTGAACCTGGAATGAACCCGGAATGAACACCGGCGGGTCAACCCGATCGGCGGACCCGTGATAGGCCCTGAACAGGCCACAGCGTCAGTTCGGGCTGTACCCCGCACGCGGGAACTCGACGGCGGGGCGGGTGGACAGCTGACTGACCAGGGCCGACTCCCGGCGCAGCATCGCCACCTCCAGCGCCAGCCGCTCGTAAACGGTCGACGTCGCGAGCAACTCCTGTTTGTCGGACATCTCGACCAGCATCGCCGCAGCGATCACGTAGGACAGCTCGACCGGATCGTCAGGAAGATCGGGCGGTTCGTCGGCGGCGAGCCCCTGCGCCGTCAGCATCGCCTTCCGGTAGCTGCCGAACATCCTGACCGCCCGGCCGGACAACCTGGTGGCCTCGTCGCTGCTGACATCCGGCAGCAATTCCACCTCGCCGACCATCGGCTGCGATGCATCCACCCGGACCACCCGAAATCGTGACCCGCCGACCGCGATGATGTCGAAACGGCCGTCTTCGTACGCTACAACCCGCCGAAGCTCTGCGGTGCAACCGATCTCGTACAGCGCAGTAACGCCGTCCCGACCGACCTCGCGGCCCTCCTTGATCGCAACGACGCCGAATCGGCGTGGCCCCTCGCGCTGCGCCAGCAGGTCGCGCACGAGTTGGCGGTAGCGTTCCTCGAAGATGTGCAGCGGCAGCACGACTCCGGGATACAACACGGTGCCGAGCGGGAACAACGGCAAAAGGGTCAGCGCCACAGCATCAATCTACGGAGCTGCCGATGGACATGCCTCGATCAGAGCGCTGATGTCGGACGTACCCGCGCCTGCTTGGCGGCGTACATAGCCTGGTCGGCTTGCCGCAGGGCGTAAGCGGCCACCTCGCCCGACCCGGCCAGATGCATCCCGACACTCCCCGTCACGGTCGCCCACTGGCCGTGAATCCGGTGGGGCGGCGCAAGTACGCTGCGCACCTTGGCGGCCACGACCGCGAGTTCCCGCCGGTCGACATCGGGGACGATGACAGCGAACTCGTCACCGCCGATTCTGGCGATGGTGTCCCCCGCGCGCATGGTGCCCCGCAGCCGGTTCGTGACATTGAGCAGAACCTCGTCGCCCGCGGCATGCCCGAAACGGTCGTTGACCACCTTGAAATCATCGAGATCGATGTACAGCACACCGATGTCGGGTTCCGGTCGGTGTTCACGGCGCCGGTCGAGGGCTGCCGTCAGCCTTGCGTTGAGCAGGGTGCGGTTCGCGAGACCCGACAGCGGGTCGTGCGATGCTGCGTGGGCGAGTTCCTGCTCAGCCATTTTGCGTCGGGTGATATTGACGTGCGACACGATCACCCCCGGAGCGGGGCCTTTGAGCTTGGTCACCCGCATCACGAACCAGCGCCGCACCTCGGGGGAGGGGCAAGGGTACTCGACTTCGGCCTCGACCGAGCGACCGGCCAGCACGTCCCGGATCTGGGTCGCCACCTGCGCGCCGTCGTCGCATCCGCCGTCCGCCGATCGACGGCAGACCTCCAAGTAGTTCACGCCCACACCGGTAGCGACTGGCGACCCGCCGTTGTCCAGGGCGAACATCAACCAGGTGTGGTTGATGGCGATGATCGCCCCGGACGTGTCCAGGACGGCGGTCGCATCCGGAAGAGAGTCCAGCACGGCCGCCGCGAGACCGCCGTCGACCCGCATGGTCGCCCGATCCCGCGCTTCGCCGCCCCCGGTCATGATGATTGGATTCTAGCTACTCATCGTAAGCGCCGCATTACGCTGAGCGTGGACGGACGCGGTCAGCCGGGTCCGGCAGCCGCTCATCCGAGGGCGCGGGCGACGGAGCAGCGCATCCGGCCGCCCTGGCATCCCGTCCGGACGGGCCGGGATCACCGGGGGGATCAGGCCCGGACGGTGTTCACGCTGCGTGCGCCGGAGGATGGTGCAGGAGCGCCCGCAGGTCGCCGGCGCCATGCCGGCCGATCCAGATCAGCGCCGCACCCACCACCAGGTACACCGGGTGGAAGAAGCTAACCTCCCTGATGAACGCGAGTTCGACGACGATCCAGCCGATGATCAGGATACCGACGATCAGCGCCACGGCGTCCGTCCGCGAATCCGCCTGCCAGGCCAACCAGGCCAGCCAGGTCGACGGTACGGCCACGATCAGGGCCAGCGCGATGCCCCCGAGCACCGGACTGCCGAAGGGCAGCCGAGCGGTGAGCACGTCGCCGAGCGACAGTCCGCCGGACACCAGCCCGATCGCTCCGGCATAGGCCGAAAACGCGATGATCGCCGCGAAAACCGCGACTCCAACCCGGTGCTGGTGAGTCGTGCCGACGGGGATGGTGGAATGGGTCATCATCGGTCCTTCCGGGCGTAGGTCTGCCCGCAGAATCCGCTCGTCAGAATTTCGCAGCTAGAGCCGAAAGTCCCGACGCCGGATGACTTCTCGAACACCACGGCCCGCGCGCACAGGCACCTTGACCGTCAGATCCGCCGACCGCGCGGTGACGGGCCACCGTGTTGAAGCCGGCGGAACGAACTCGAGGTGTACCGGGTGGCGCTGGCGTAGTAGTGCTCGGAGAGCCAGCGCACCGCGAGGTCGTAGTCCTGCGCGGCGGCGGGTGCCACGAAGAAATAGTCGTGGTTGACGATCATGTGCACCTTGTCGCCGATCGGCGACAGCCGCCGGGAGACCTCCGCACGGATCTCCTCCACATCGTCGCGGTTCATCAGGGACATCCCCTCCATGTTCAGGAAGAACATGTTTCGCCACTGGTCGTAGCTGAATCGGGCTTCCATCGGGATCATGATCAGGTCGTCCCTGAGCCCCATCACCCCGGTGGCGAATATCCGCGGATCCATCAGCTTCGGCATGGTGCGAATAATGGGCTCGAATGCCAGGTGCCGGAGGACGTCCTGCTCCACGTCGATGCCGGGGGCGACTTCGGTCAGCTCCAGCCCGTCAGGGGTGAGGCGGAACACACACCGCTCCGTGACGTACAGCACGGGTTTTCCGGCGGCGGCGGCGTACTGGCCGCTGAACGTGCGCTGTTCGACCTCGTCCAGGAATTTGGCCGTGACCATCCCGTGCGAGATCACCAGGCGCCCGTCCACCACCGTTACCCGGTTCGGCACCACGAAGCTGCCGACGAAGACGAGCTTCTGCGCGCTCTGGCTGATGTTGACGAAGCCACCGCACCCGGGCATTCTGGACCCGAATCTGCTGACATTGACATTGCCGAGACGATCCGCCTGGGCCATCCCCAGGAATGCGATGTCAAGGCCACCACCGTCGTAGAAGTCGAATTGCGAAGGTTGGTCCAGGATCGCATGGGCGTTCACCGCCGCGCCGAAATCCAGCCCACCGACGGGCATCCCGCCCATCGCACCGGGCTCGGCGGTCAGCGTGACATAGTCCAGGATGTCCTCTTCTGCAGCCACGTTGGCCACACCTTCTGGCATGCCGATACCCAGATTCACCACGCCGTTCGGACGCAATTCCATCGCCGCCCGGCGGGCGATCACCTTCCGTTCGGTCAACGGCAACGGCGGGATGGTGTTGCGGACCCGGCGCAATTCCCCGCTCAGCGACGGAGAATACGAGGTCGCCATTGTCTGCCAGTGGTGTTCCGGCTGGGACAGGACGATGCAGTCGACCAGCACACCGGGGATCTTGACCTCCCGAGAACTGAGGCTGCCGCTGTCGGAAACCCTCTCCACCTGCACGATCACCGAACCGCCCGCGTTGTGCACGGCGGTGGCGACTGCCAGTGCTTCGAGCGTGAGCGCCTCGCGCTCCATGGTGATGTTGCCTTCCGGATCGGCGGTGGTGCCGCGCAGGAAGGCCACGTCGAGCGGAAGTGCCTTGTAGAAGAGGAATTCCTCGCCGCCCAGGGTGATCACCTCGACGAGGTCTTCGGTGGTGGACTCGTTGACCTTGCCGCCGCCCCGCCGCGGGTCGACGAAGGTGCCGAGCCCGACCCGGGTGAGCAGTCCGGGCTTGCCGGCCGCGGTGTCCCGGAAGAGCTGCGAGATGGTGCCCTGCGGCAGGTTGTGGGCCTGGATCTTGTTGTCCGCCGCCAACTTTCCCAGGGCCGGGGATACTCCCCAGAAGCCGCCGACAGCCGCCTTCAGCAGGCCGTCGTGGCACAGCCGGTCGAGCCCGCGGCCTTCCCGGTCTCCGACGGCGACGGTGAACACCAGGGTGAGATCGCGCGGGGACCCGGATTCCAGGTATCGTTGTTCCAGCGCGAGGGTCAATTCCTCGGCAAAACACTGACCGATGAATCCCTCGACCATCACGTGATCGCCGTCGCGGATCAGCCTGACGGCGTCCGCAGCGGTGACGACCTTGTCCCGCACCCGCGCGCCGGGCGGCGGGTCTGGGGAGATGAGCATGAATTCCTCCTACTCCGAGCATAGGGTTGCCCGGCGCCGGCAGCGGGGTCGGCGCGGTGTGATCCCCACGGCGTGGTCACCAACGGCTGGATCAGTTCCGCCCGCGCGCTGCCGCCGTGCCTGGTGACCAGCACCCCGGTCAGCGTCGTCATCAACGCTCAGCTCAAGCTCGACGCCGGTGCCGACGTCGCACGTCGGCACCGCCGTTCGGCCCCGAGGATTCACCGGGTAATCCGCACTCGATGTCGTCACCGCGCGTGTCTCGTCGCATACTGGTCTGGGAATGGAGTAGGGCCACCAATCGGCGTGATCACCGGGCACCGAAATACGTGAGTGATGCGAGCGGGGGGCCTATGACGGAGACGGGATACTTGGTCGCCGGCCGGTATCACGTTGCGGACTTGATCGCCGTCGGCGGCATGTCCGAGGTCCATCGCGGACGTGACCTGCGGCTTGGCCGCGAGGTCGCGGTGAAGATCCTGCGCGCCGACCTGGCGGACGATCCGTCGGCGCAGGCGCGGTTCCGCAGGGAGGCGCAGAACGCCGCCTCACTGAACCACCCGGCGATCGTCGCGGTCTATGACACCGGCGAGACCGATGGCGATGCCGGCCCTGTCCCGTTCATCGTCATGGAGTACGTCGACGGCAAGGTCCTGCTGGAGGTCCTCGACCAGGAAGGACCGATGGCGCCGCGTCGGGCGATGGAGATCATCGCGGACGTTTGTTCGGCGCTGGACTTCTCGCACCGGCACGGGATCGTGCACCGCGACGTCAGGCCGGCGAAGATCATGCTGAACCACGCGGGCGCCGTGAAGGTGATGGACTTCGGCGTCGCTCGATCCGTGGCCGATGACGAATCGGGCATGACGGCCGTCGCCCGGATCTCGGCAGCGCACGGATCCGCCATGTACCTCTCACCCGAGCAGGCCAGGGGTGAGTCCGTGGATGCCCGCTCCGACGTCTACGCGACCGGCTGCGTGCTGTACGAACTGCTGACCGGCACCCCGCCGTTCACCGGCGATTCGCCGGTGGCCGTCGCGCGCCGGCACGTGCGGGAGGCACCACGCCCGCCCGGTGAGGTGCGGCCCGAATTGCCCCCGGAAGTCAGCGCCGTCGTGTTGAAGGCGCTGCACAAGGATCCGCTCGATCGCTACCAAACCGCCGCGGAGATGCGCGCTGACCTGCGCCGGGCGCTCGCCGGGCAGCAGGTACAGGCCTTGCTGCCGGATTCGTTGAACGCCGGGGGACAGCGCACCGAGCTCATGCGAGCGGCTCCGCCGGCGCCGCGCGGCTCCGAATCCCCGCCGCTGCTCGCTCCGCCGGTGCGGTCGGTGCCCGCGCAGGAACCGGACCCGGACCGTACGGGCGGTTTGAGGCGAGTGGTGGGCTTCGCCGGTATCGCGGTGTTCTGCGTGGTGCTGCTGGTCGGGGCCGTCTGGCTGACCCTCGGGGTGATCACCGCGCCGCCACCAGCGGCCATGGTCGCGATGCCGGACCTGTCCGGGATGTCCCTGGCGGAGGCCACCGCCAAGATCCAGGACAGTCGGTTGACGCTGGGCACCGTCACGCCCGTCGACTCCACGGACGCAGGCAAGGACAAGGTGGTCGGCCAGCGGCCGTCCAGTCAGACCCAGGTTGTGCAGGCGTCGGTGGTGAACCTGGAGATCGGCAAGGGCGTCAGCCTGGTCACCGTGCCGGATGTGCTGAACGCCGATCGAGCGTCCGCCCAGCAATTGTTGGCGGCGGTGCAGTTGCATTACCAGGAGGTCCTGCAGCCGTCCTCCGACGCCGACAAGGGCAAGGCCTTGGCCGAGGACCCACCGGCCCACACACAGGTGCCGCCGAACAGCACCATCACCGTCAGCATCGGGACAGGATTGACGATCGTCACCGTCCCCGATGGCCTGGTGGGTGCGAGCCTGGACCAGGCTGCGGCGAGCCTGGCCGCGGCCGACCTGACGGCCGTTCCGCAGGAGGCCGACGGGCTCGAACCAGCCAACCAGGTGATCGGGATCGACGTGCGGCCAGGTCAGCAGGTTCCCGCCGGGAGCCCGGTCACCCTCAGATATTCCAACAACGGCCTGATGGTGATGCCCAATCTGCTGGGTCAGTCCCGAGACCAGGCAGTTTCCAACCTGCAGGGCCAGGGCTGGGCGGGTGATTCGGCCAGCCTGGGCGTCACCGAGCAACCGATTTCCGCGCGCGGCTCGATCGGCGCTGTGCTGTCGCAGAATCCACCGGCCGGCTCCCCGGTGAAGAAGGCCGGAACGCCGGTCAGCGTCGCCGTCGGAGCACGCCAGGTGACCGTGCCCAACGTCCTTGGCAAGACCCAGCAGCAGGCGGCGACCCTGCTCGCGCAGGCAGGCGCGACGAACGTGACCTTCACCGATGCGGGGAAACCTCCGTCCGGGCAGCAGGCCGGCCGGGTGCTGGCGCAGTCGGTGAAACCCGCCACAGCGATAGGACCCGACACCCCGATCACCGTCGCCGTCTACTCCGGCTGATCCTGCTCGACTGCCCTCCAGCCTCCCCGACTTCCCCGCTGCGGCCCCGTCGCACGCGGTACCGTCGCTCGGGCCGGATCAGTCATCGTGCAGGGGAGAGCAGCAGCGTGGACAGCTCAGGAATTCTCATCGACGGATTCGACCGCGTTGCGCAGACGGTCCACCGCGTACTCGACGGACTCGATGCCGAAACCGCGGGGTTCCGGATCGACGATGAGGCGAATTCGATCGCCTGGTTGGTCTGGCACCTGACCCGCGTCCAGGACGACCACATCGCCGACGCCGGGAGATCGGAGCAGGTGTGGACCACCGGCGGGTGGGTTGATCGGTTCGAGCTGCCGTTCGACACCTCGGCGACCGGCTACGGCCAGGACACCGACGACGTGGCCGCGGTGCGGGTTCCCGCGGAGTTGTTGGCCGGGTATCACGTCGCCGTGCATCACCGGACCGTCGAGTACCTTCGGACGCTCACGGCCGACGACTTGGACCGTGTCGTCGACACCAGGTGGGACCCACCGGTGACTCTTGCCGTGCGCCTGGTGAGCGTCATCTCCGACGACCTCCAGCACGTCGGGCAGGCGGCCTTTGTGCGGGGCATTGCCGAACGACGCTGAGGTTTCGCTACGCGACCAGGGCGACCGGAGCTCCCGGCGCCACGGCGTAGCGCTGGACGACCTTGTTCAGTTCCCATTGGTAGTACAGGGGCGTCAATGCGAAAATGAACAACAGCACGAAACCGATCCAAGGGTTGGCGGTCACCGGCAGACCCGCGGCGCGCTGGCACCCCGCAATACGGTTGCCGGTGTTGAAGAAGGACACGAATGGCGGCACGATGATGATCCAGCCGAAGAGGATCGTCAAGGTCGACCCAGCGGGTTTGATCGGCTGACGCGGGTCGAAATGAAGCATCTCGTTGTGAATCTTGTAGTACCAGACGAAGTGGTAGATGCCCAGGGTCAGCACCGGCCGGACGATCCACACCAGCACGCCATTTCGCTGCTTCATCTGTTGTGTCGTGGGCAGTCCGGCTTGCGGCCGGTGCCCGGCATCGACCGGCGGCGGAAATGAGCCTGGATTGATGGTCGGTTCGGTGTACTCAGCGCTCATCGTCGATGGACTCGAGGTCAACGCCGGCCGCTGAAGCGGACTCGTCCGACCGCAACGGGTGCGCCAACTCGTCGGTGCGAAGCCGCGCGATGAGCAGGGTCGCGACCGCCAGCACCGTCGGGAACACCCCCACCACAAGGAATGTCGGGGTCAGCCCGACGTTTTCGCCGACCGGGCCGGCAATCGCCATCGACACGGGCATCAGGGCAAGGGACACGAAGAAGTCCAGGCTGGACACCCGACCCAGCATCGCCGGCGGCACCCGGCGCTGCAGTAGCGTGCCCCAGAGCACCTGGGCGCCGGAAAACAGGAACCCGCAGACGAACAGCCCGACCACCATCAACCACAGGCGATCGGTGAGCCCGATGATCACCAACGGTGCGCACCCGATGCCCCAGGCCAGAATCATCAACGTCAGGTACCGCCGCGGCGGCCGGATCGAGGCGACCGCCAGGGAGCCGGCCGCGCCGCCGAACCCGAACGCGCCCAACGCGACCGCGAAGGCCCCTGCGCCGCCACCGGTCTGATCCTTCACCGCGAACGGCAGCAGCACCTCGATGGGGCCCATCGTCACCAGCACCAGCACGATCGCGAACAGCAAGGTGGCGAGCAACCAGCGGGTGTGCACCATGTAGACGAAACCGTCGCGGAGGTCGATGCCGGCGGCGACGACGGGATGGCGAGCACGATCGAGTTTTCGGCGGACGGGAGTGCTGCGCATCGCCGCCAGCACGGTCACTGCGCCGATCTGCAGCATCGCGACGGTGAGGAACGCTACCCCGGGGGACGACACGGCGATGATCACGCTGGCCAGCGCGGGGCCGGCGGCCTGCATGATGGTGGGCCGGAGCACTCCTTCGATGCCGTTGGCGGCCAGTAACTCGTCCGCGTCGATGAGCGCCGGTAACCACGCCGAGTAGGCAGGGTAGAAGAACCCGTCCGCGACGCCCAGCACGAACGCGATGACGGCCAGCTGCCAGATCTGGATGCGCCCGGTCAGAGCGAGCAGTGCCGCCACGCCGTAGCCCAGGCCACGCACCAGTTCGACGGCCAACAGGATCCATCGCTGCCGGACCCGGTCGGCGACCACGCCGCCGAGCAAGACCGCCAACACCAGACCCAGGCTGGCACCTGCCGCGACAGTCGACAGATCGCTTGCCGACCCGCCGAGCTGGATCACCTGCCAGACGGAGGCCACCAGCCAGATCCCGACGCTCAGCAGGGAGCACAGCAGGGCGGCGGCGAGCAGCCGGAACTGGCCGTTGGCGAAGGGCCGCAGCGCTCGGGGCAGACCGGACGTCGATGTCGGCCGGGACATCTGGCTCCTCCTCTCGAGCGAAACACGGCGGAACAGGTTCGGAGCAGGTTCGGGACAGGTTCGGAACAGCGAGGCCGCGACGGACGGCGGCCAGGGGGACGAGCCCCAGTCTGCCGAGCGGGACCGACAACCACGACCGGTTTGTCGCTGCCGCAGGTAGGACCGGTTGCCCTCCTGTGCGCCGGTTTTCGGGTCCCGCCTCGCACTCGGCGCCGGTTTTCGGGTCCCGCCTCGCACTCGGCGCCGGTTTTCGGGTCCCGCCTCGCACTCGGCGCCG
>Ga0207931_1000059_pt1 | contig 37154 bp, 32 predicted proteins | sample NGESurdeep092012_2_FD_184478 | JGI IMG/M metagenome (GOLD analysis project Ga0207931, IMG submission 184478) | Arctic peat soil microbial communities from Barrow, Alaska - NGEE Surface sample 415-1 deep-092012 (SPAdes) | ecosystem: Environmental > Terrestrial > Soil > Wetlands > Peat ...
ACCCGAAGTTCATCCACTCCCTCTTAACGGTCTTGATATATTTCACTGTCACCAGGTGTCCTGCCATTTTTACCCTGCGGCCAACCATTCCCTTCATTTCCGATGCCATAACCTCGCCCCTGAACTTTGTCTGCAGCATGTCAAACCATGAGAGGGTCACGGGGAAGCCAAGCAGTTCAATTTCGTCATAGGCATCCTCGAGCTTCGTCTGTTCAAAGGGAGGCATCACAAACTTTTTAGGTTCAGGGTTGAACAGCGTACGTGCCGTTTCACTCTTCCCTTTGTTAATAAGCATGTGTGCCTCCCAGAGCAACAGCGCCTTGCTTTTTCCGGTGAACCTGAAGGCCCCGGTACGTATCATGATAATGGTCTGTTCTATACCTGGACCGATACGTGAGATAAAGTCACTGATATCTTGATAATCACCATTGTTATTGCGCTCAGTTATGATCTCATGCGCCAGACCGTTTTCAAGTCCGATGATATGTATCAGTCCCAGAAAAATACTCTTTCCGTATATGGTGGTTTTGTAGGTGCTTCTGTTGATGCATGGTGCTTCTATGACGGCGCCTTCGCGTTTTGCCTCATGCACATAGACCCATGTCCGGTAAAAGCCTCCGAAGTTATTGATGACGGCTACCATGAACTCGAGGGGGTAGTGGGCCTTCAGCCACAGGCTCTGGAAGCTCTCTACAGCGTAGGAGGCCGAGTGTGCCTTGGAGAATGAGTAACCGGCAAACGATTCAATCTGGCGCCACACCTCCTTTGTTGTCTCTTCGGGGTAGCCCTTCTCGCGGCAGTTGGCGAAGAACCGGTCTGTGATCTTCATCATCTCCTGCCGCGAACGGTGCTTGCCGCTCATGGCGCGGCGCAGCGTGTCGGCATCGGAGAGGTCGAGGTCCGCAAAATGATGACACACTTTCAGCACATCCTCCTGGTAGACCATCACCCCGAAGGTCTCACTGAGGAGGTCCTTCATCACGGGGTGGATATACTCAAATTTGCCGGGATTATGGAAGCGGTAGATGAACTGGCGCATCATGCCCGAGCGGGCCACACCGGGTCTGATGACCGAGCTGGCAGCCACAAGTGTCAGATAATCATCGCATCTCAGTTTCTGCAGCAGCCCGCGCATTGAAGGACTCTCAATATAAAAGCATCCTTTTGCATCACCGCGCCGCAGATGCTCTTTCACCAGCGGGTCGTTCTTGAACTGCTGTATGGCATGCACGTCGACGTCGACGCCGCGGTTGGCGCGTATGACCTCCGCGCTCTCCTTTATATGGCCTATGCCTCTCTGGCTCAGTATGTCAAGCTTCTCGTAGCCCAGCTCCTCGGCGGTGTACATGTCCCACTGCGTTGTAGGGAACCCCTTGGGCGGCATGTCGAGGGCAGTATAGCAGCAGACGGGATCTTCGGATATAAGCACTCCGCCGGCATGTATGCTGCGCAGGTTGGGGAAGTCAGCAATTTTGTTACCCGTTTCAAATATGAGGTCAGGGATTTCTCCGCGGTTGCTTTCGGCAGAGGGATTGTCAATAATGGCATCAATCTCATCAACCGGCAGTCCGTGCACTTTGCCCAGTTCTCTTACGATAGACTTGCCCCTGAAGGTGTTGATGGTGCCCAGCAGGGCGGTATGGCGATGGCCGTAACGCCTGAAGATATACTCAGTGACGGTGTCGCGTTCCTTCCATGAATAGTCTATGTCGAAGTCGGGCGGGGAGGTGCGTTTGGGGTTTATGAAGCGCTCAAAGTAAAGGTTTAGGTCAATAGGGTCAACATTGGTGATCTTAAGGCAGTAAGCAACGACGGAATTGGCTCCGCTGCCGCGACCGACATGATAGAATCCGCAGGACATGGAGTAGCGTATTATGTCCCATGTTATGAGGAAGTATGCTGAGAAGCCAAGGCGGTCGATGATCTCCAGCTCATGTCTCACCCGCTCTTCAGCCACCTTATTGTTTGTACCGTAGCGGTACTTCATTCCGTCCCACGCCAGCTTCTCGAGCAGCAGCTTGTCGTCGTACCTGCTTGCAGAGTAGATCTTTTTGTTTTTGTGTGTGGTGAAGTCGATGCTCAGTGAGCAGTCGTTGAGCAGCCTGCGCGTGTTGTCAGTCACCTGGGGCCACATCTCAAAGGGACGGACAAGCTCATTCTCAGGAATGATCATCTCATCGGGCGAGGCTGTCATGTGAGGCCCGAGGCGGCTGAGGAGGATGTTGTTATCTACGGCGCGCAGGCTGCGGTGCACAGGGTAGTCAACCGGTGATTCTATCGTAACTGGCTGAAGGATAACGCATTTAGATATTTGTTTCTTTGCCATGGAAACCAGCCTGCCGGCAGCAGAGGGGCGTATGCCGATGTACTCATTGTCGTGCAGGGCTGAGGGGACGGCGCTGCCGGGATCACCTGCGCCGCCGGAGGGATAGATGACATACGCATTCGGGAAGGAGGGAGGGTGCAGGGGGAGAGGCTCGCCTTCGAAGTTATGTTGAGTGAGGAACTCGTTGAGTTCCCTGAATCCTTCGTTGTTGCGTGCAATTCCGATATAAAGCAGTTTGTTGTCGCTGCGGAATTCTATTCCCGCCGCCGGGGTGATGCCGCGGCTGCCGCACTCGCGCACGAAGTCGGGCACGCCGGTGGTGTTGTTGATGTCAGTCAGCACCAGGCGCTGCATGCCGGCAGCCGCGGCGAGCTCAGAAAGACGCTCGACGGTGATGGTGCCGTATCTCAGACTGTAATATGAATGACAATTAATGTACATAATGTGAGTAGTGCCTAGAGTGCCTTTCTGAGCTCGCGCTCGCTGCGCTCCGCAGCGGTCATCACCCCGGCGGCCCTGCGTATGGCATGACGCCCGAAACGACCCCTGAGCGTGTCCATGGTCATATAGAGGTTCACCATCTCTGGCGTGTCCTCGAACATGTCAAGCTGCTGCACCCCTCGCACCAGTCCGCTCACCCTCACGCCTATCAGCCTGATGAGCATGCGCCGCTGCCAGAGACGGCGGAAGAGGCTCTGCGCCTCGTTGATGAGCACATGGTCGAAGGCGGTATAGGGTATGCGCTGCTGCAGCGTGTGCGTGTCGAAGTCGGAGTAGCGTATGCGCACCGTGATGCACGAGGCGAGCTTCTCCTGGCGGCGCAGCTCATAGGCCAGCTTCTCTGTCATGCTGATGATCAGCTGGTTGAGCATCACCATGTCAGTGGTGTCGCGCTCAAAGGTGTGCTCGGTGCTGATCGACTTCTGTTCGGAGTAACTGATGACAGGCGAGTTGTCTATGCCGTTGGCTTTCTTCCATATTTCCGTACCGTTCTGGCCCATGAGCGACTCCAGCATCTCCGCCGGTATGACACGCAGGGTGTGTACGGTTGAGATGCCCATCGAGCGCAGAGTGTGGTATGTCTTCTGTCCTATCATGGGTATCTTGCGTATAGAGAGAGGGTCAAGGAAGGGGAGGACATACTGCTGCGCCACCTCCTTCTCGCCGTTGGGCTTGGCCTCTCCGGCAGCGATCTTCGAGACGGTCTTGTTAACCGAGAGACCTATGGAAATAGGCAGTCCCGTCTCTTTTATTATTGTGTTGCGCAGCTCATGTGACCACCGTGCACAGCCATAGAAACGCTCCATGCCCGTTAAGTCAATATAGTGCTCATCCACCGAAGCCTTCTCATATAGCGGGGACTTCTCAGCGATGATGTCAGTAACCAATCGCGAGTATTTTGTGTACATCTCCATGTCGCCGCGTATGTAGACTGCCTCGGGGCACATTGCCCGGGCCATCTTCATCGGCATGGCCGAGCTGACGCCGAAGCTGCGTGCCTCGTAGCTGCAGCTCGAGACCACGCCGCGGTCGGAGCCGCCGCCGATGATCACCGGGCGGCCGTTCAGCCGGCTGTCACGCACCCTCTCCACGGAGACAAAGAAGGTGTCGAGATCAAGATGAAGGATGCTTCGCGATTCCATCATTGAAAAGGTTAAAGGTGAAAGGCGAAAGGCGAAAGTTGTCTGTTATCGGTTCTATTCGCAAATCGCAAATTCCTCTCCAGAGGCGTTTTTTTTTCACTTTTTCCATTGCCATTTGAAAAATCTGTTTTATATTTGATTAGAATTTAATCAAACTTATGATTACAATATAATCAATTTTTATAATATGTACTTCGCATCGAACATAAAATTTTTAAGAAAACGTCGTGGACGTACGCAGGACGACGTGGCATCGGCGCTGCAGATGAAGCGGCCGACGCTGAGCGGCTATGAGAATGGCGTGGCACAGCCTGGCATTGAGGCACTTGTGACATTCTCAGGGTACTATAATATCTCTCTTGACACCATGCTTAAGGTCGATCTGACCCACCTCTCAGGGAACCAGCTGGGTGAGCTCGAGAGAGGCTATGACGCTTATATTAAAGGCAGTAACCTCAGGGTGCTGGCAACAACGGTAACACCTGATAACCGCGAGAACATTGAGCTGGTGAATGAGAAAGCCAAGGCAGGCTACACAACAGGGTATGCCGATCCTGAGTTCATCAGCGACCTGCCTCTCTTTAACCTGCCGTTCCTGTCGCGTGAGCGCAAATACCGCACATTCCAGCTCAAGGGTGACTCAATGCTGCCCATACCCGACAAGTCGTGGGTGACAGGTGAGTTCCTGCACGACTGGCATGATATAAAGAGCGGGAAGGCTTACATTATTCTTACGACCGGTGACGGAATCGTCTTCAAGGTAGTGGAGAACAATATTGAAAAGAACGGCAGGCTGGTTCTCTTCTCCCTCAATCCGCTCTATGAGCCCTATGAGGTTCATATCAATGATGTTAAGGAGATGTGGAGGTTCGTGCACTACATAAGTGACGAGCTTCCTGAGCCGGTGCTACCCGAGAAACAGCTCCTCCGCACTGTCGCCACCATGAAGCAGGATCTATATCAGCTAAAGAAGAGCATCAGGCGGGATATTCAGGATGTTACCGAGATATAGCAGGGGGAAATTAAGAATTAAGAATTAAGAATTAAGAATTCATAAGGATTTGCGATTTGCGATTTCTGACTAAAGTTTGACTGAGGACTAAAGTCTGAAGAACCGATAACCGATAACAGATAACGGACAACCGTAAGATTGCACGAATTGCATGATCGCACGACTGCATGACCATGAAATATCCTCCCGATTCCCCCGTTTATTTTGAGAAATGGTTCAAATCACATTCATGCCAGTCAAAGATTACAATCCTGCCATGCACACCGCTGAACATATCCTCAACTCGGTGATGGATAAGATGTTTCATTGCGGCCGTTCATTCAACAGCCATATTGAGGAGAAAAAGAGCAAATGCGATTACAAGGTCAGGAGAGTAATGACAGACAAAGATATTGCTTCTGTGGAAAGAACAGTCAATGAGATAATTAAATTGAATATACCGGTGGGAGAGGAGTTTGTCAGCAGGAGGGAGGCGGACGAAAAATATTTTACTGGCAAGCTGCCCGATGATGCCGGAGAGAGGATCCGGATTATCACCATCGGCAATTTTGATGCATGCCCGTGTATAGGACAGCACGTGACAGATACTTCAGAGATTGGTATGTTCTCAATAATTTCGACAGACCATAACGAGGATGTTCTGAGGATCAGGTTCACTATCAGGCAATAGGCGGTAGGCAATAGGCAATAGTGAAAATCTTAGATTGCAGGATTGCATGATTGCATGATTGCACGATAAAAAAACCGGCTTTCGCCGGTCTCTTTTTTATTCTTTCGTGAGCTTGATGATCATATCAACGATGCCTGGTATCTCAGCATCAGCTATCTTTCCTTTATAAATACCTCTTACTATCCGGTTCTTGTCAACAATTACCACGGTATAGCTGTCCTTTGGCATTCCCCAGTCCTGCTGCAGGGTGCCTTTATAGTCAAAAAGGATTGTCGTGTCATATTTCTTTGCCTTCTTACCTGCTATCATGCGGATAAGTCCGTCAGGTTTCCATGTTGAGGCGCAGTCGACTATTCCAAAGCCCTTGAAATATTCTTTATCAATGGTTTTATCAACATCTTCCGCCTTATTGACAGCATCATTGAAGTTGTCATTAAGGTCAGACACATCCGGGTCAACGTAATTGATCTGCAGGACCTTGCCTGGCCATGAGTTCATCGTGAAAGGTACTTTATCAGCGTCGGTGAAGGTCCATTCCGGAGCCTTCTGGCCGATCTCGAGTTTGCCCTGGGAGGCAGCGTATGGCATCACAAAAGCTGCGAGTAGAAGTGAGAAGAATAGTTTTTTCATAATTCGAATTTCTTTGATTGTTGCCGAAAGATACAATTTTTTAGTTTATATGCACAACAAGGCAATTTTTGTGCCACAGGGACAAATTCAGGTCACCCCTATGAGGCTTGGCGTAATTATTTCATTCATTTTCTAAAAACAGTTGGCTGCGATGCAGCCTGACAGCCCCATCGGGGCTTTCTGTTTGTAGATAATTTATATTTTTGGTGATTAATATCTATATGTCACCGGGATGAAAATCAGAAAGGTACAGCTATCTGAAAAAGATAAACGCAAGGCATACATAACTGCTGTTAGAAAAGCATCACGTGAATCCGGCCTCGATAAAGTGACCAGGCAAAAGATCTATAAGAATAAAAAGAAATATTCCAGGAAGGACAAACACCGGGTCATCAGACAGGAGGACTGACAGCTGATGGCAGGTTTCAGACTGTAAGGAAGTCGTGCAACGGCTTCATTGCCCGGAACGCGCTGACTACCAGGTCGAAACAACCTTCTGAAGTAAGCTCCCGGTCAGAAATTGACCTGTAAGCCAGGAAACTTTTCATCTTAAGCAGCTCAATATAAGGATGATCACGTGGATATCCCTTAGGCGCTGTTTTCAGTTTTTCACCATCGAGTGCGCCAAAGTATTTTTTAAACTCCTTATTATTAATGACCCTGATCAGTTCGTCCGCGTTTTCTTCGATCTTTTCCCTGATGGCATTCAGCCATGGAGTCGGCGGCACATAGGCGCCTCCGGCCGCAAATGATGATCCGGGCTCGATATGGAAATAATAACCCGGAAATCTGTCGCCGTTCTTTTTGCCGCCTCTGACCATAAATGCCCCAAAATTGGTCTTGTAGACTGATTTATCATGAGAAAACCTGGTGTCGCGGTTTATCCTGAAGATGCAGCTTTTTGCTTCAAGACCTTTATAGATAGGATCGAATTTGACAATCTCACCAATAACAGCCTGTACAAAAGCTTCAAAGTTCTTCCTGGCTTCCTCATATCTGCTGCGGTTGCTGTTGAACCATTCCCTTTCATTATTAAGTTTTAATCCTGAAAGAAAAGTCAGGGTCGATTTGTTTATCTGTGGCATATTGTTATCGTTTTCAGTTCAAAATTAAACTAATTTGGGTTGTTTGCATGTTGCGCAAAAACGGGTAATTTTCTCCATGCAATGAAGAGCAGAAAAACTGCCACACATGAAAAAACAATGTTGCCTGCAAGATCAATGGCGGATGAAACATTGCCGACAGAAGGCTTCTGAACAAACCCGAACCATATATAAGTAAATGTAAGGCCTGCCACGACAGACAAACCATGCTTTGGTGTCCATCCTGAACGTAAAGACCATATCCATAATAATATACAGCCGGCACCAATGAATGTCAGCATTCCTGCCACATTCAGAATGGCAGCGATCCGGCCGGTAAAATATGTCATAGCCATGAAACCCGAACTCAGCAGAAACGCAGCTATGCCGGTAATTAAAGGTGCCGGAACATTTCCAGCCTTTGATTGAGAGGCCCTTTTCGGGTTACCGATCAATATTCCCGAAATAGTTAATGCAACGATAACAATCAGAGAAACAGCAAATTGTATACCTGATGCCATAAAATCTTCATCTTTTCGCCTCATAATAGTCAGTAAGCAAAACAAAATAAAGACAGCCAGAACAGCAATGAAACCTGCTTTGCCCGTAAACGGGGCATTTTTTGTCTGCGGGAACAGGAATTCAATCAGGGCAATGGGCAGAGCGGTGCTCCATACTAAATGAATTCCAAGCACATACACTGTCCACCAGGAGCCAATTCCAAGACTTTTAACATATCCGTAATCGAGCAAACGAAGCCCCAGGTAGTTAGGATCGAAAAGCGACTGCGTAAGGATTGCCTCTTCAATTATACCGTAAACCAGGCAAAGTAAAAGTATTCCGTTCCATCGAAGTTTCAGGCGGATAGCAGTCTCCCTGATTATTATGCAGCCCAGACCGTACATGAGGCCAAGGACCGGCAGCAGCCATAAATATGTGACAGGCATATTTCCCAGCAGAAATTCTCCGATAAAAGGAGAAAGAAAAAATAATCCCGAAGCTGCCAGCAAGCGGGATCCTAAAGGCGGCAGTTGTTGATTATTCATTTTTTCAATCCTGGTGAAGTTGATAGATTGTTTTTAGAGAGACACAATTTACTTTTTTTGGTGGATTGCAGGTGTAAAGGGGAAAAGAAATAAATATCATTTGCCTATAATTAATATTATGTTAAATAGATATTTAATTGATACATTAAAAGTCATGTCGGCAGCAAATTCCCCCTTCCCTGCTTCCGCCGCTTAGCAATAGCAAAAAAAAGAAGGCGTCTCTCAAGGCGCCTTCCAATATTTTAAATTTATCCACCCTCTTACTGAAGGTCAAGAATTTTCTGCTTATAAGCCTCGAATTCGGGCATCATTTTAACTTTCAGATAGATTTCCCTCAAAAACTCGAGTGTCGCTACTGATGTCGGGTTTGCCTTTTCAGCTTCCAGGAAATACGGTATAGCTTTCTTCATCTCGTCGAAGGCCTTCTCCTTGGCCAACTCATACTGTTTGTTGTCAGATATCAGGTTGGCCTCAGTAAGCATTTCATTTGCTAGTGAAACATAGCAAAGTCCCATATTGTAGTTACTCTCAAACTGTTTGGAATTCATATCAAGTGACTTCTGCATACTTTCAAGAGCTTTGGGATAGTTATTCGTTTTCATGTACAAACTCCCTTCCACCAGCGGCAGGATGTAATTTTTAGGATCTTTTTCCATTGCCTTGCGGACATAAGTGAACGCTTTTTCTGACTGGTCAGTATCGAGGAAGAACTGAGTTGCCTGCAGGATGATATCAAGGGTATCAGGATAAGCATTTACTCCTTCGAGAAGTGTTTTTTCCGCGTTTAAAGTGTCTTTCATCTTCAGATAACTGTCGCTTATGAATATATAAGGCTTGGTATCTTCAGTTCCTGAAGCGATGCAGGTACGGAAGTATTCAATGGCTTTGGGGTACATCTCAGCGTTGTATGCAGCCAGTCCGGCGTTGAAGATCACCAGGGTATCCACCACTCCGACGTACATTTCGTCTGCGGAGACCTTAACATTGTCATCAAATGATTTCATTGCGCCGACAAAATCCTTAGCATTGAATTTGGCGATAGCATCATTCAGTAATGAGTTACCCAGCAAGGCCATGGTATTGTCCTTAATAATGGTGTTCTTCATTTTCGGATCAATCTGGGCAGCTTTCTGATAATTTTTGTATGCCTCCATAAGTTGATCCGGATACAATCCCACAAATTTAGGATCACCTGAGTCATATGCAGCCTGGCATAGCTTTCCCTTAACATAATATGTCTTTGCCAGACCTGAGGATTTAGGATCAGCTATAGCAGCCTCAATGGCTTCTTTAGCCTTATCGAAAGCTCCTTCCCTGATAAAAGTTTCAGCGGCGGTAATCTTTCCCTTCTGGGCTGAGGCAGCGACTGATATTATTACTGCCAGTAATAAAAAAGTAATCTTCTTCATGATTCGTTAATTTGCTTTTATAATTGTTTCAAAAATAAATATTTAGAATCTATTCTTCAAATAATTTGCCAAATTACTCAGCAGTATTGTCCAATTGCCCGGGATTCACTGCTTCGCCTTCGTTATCTTCCTCATTTACTTCAACATAAGCCACAGATGCAATTGAATCATTTTCCCGAAGATTTATCAGTCTGACCCCCTGCGTTGCTCTTCCCATCACTCTCAGACTGCTGACAGGTATCCTGAGAATATTACCTGCCTGTGTAATTATCATGAGATCATACTGGTCGCTCACGTCCTTCAGGGCAATCAATTTACCTGTCTTTTCTGTCACATTAATGGTTTTTACTCCCTTTCCTCCCCTGTTGGTTATGCGGTAACCGCCAATTGATGATCTCTTGCCATAACCGTTTTCAGAAACCACAAGCACATCTTCCGATTCATTGAGTACGGTTATCATCCCTATCACCATATCATCAGTTCCTGAAAGGGTAATGCCTCTCACACCGGATGCTGTTCTTCCCATGGGCCTCACGGTTTTTTCAGGGAACCTGACAGCGCGGCCAGACCTGACAGCCAGCATTATTTCATGACTGCCGTTGGTCATCCTAGCTTCAAGGAGTTCATCTCCTTCTCTCACAGTGATGGCATTCACACCGTTAGCCCTTGGGCGCGAATAAGCCTCCAGGGAGGTCTTTTTAATTATACCCTTTCGCGTGCAGAGCACAATGAAGTTGTTATTGATATACTCCTTGTCGTCAAGTGTCCGGACATTGATAAAAGCCCTGACACTGTCATCCTGCTCTATGTTAATAAGATTCTGCATTGCTCTTCCCTTACTTATGCGTGTTCCCTCAGGCAGGTCATATACCTTCTGCCAGTAGCATTTTCCTTTCTGGGTGAAGAAGAGCATTGTGTTATGCATTGTTGCCACATAGAGATGCTCAATAAAGTCCTCATCACGCGTTGTGCCTCCCCTTGCTCCTGTCCCTCCCCTGTTCTGACGACGGAATTCCGTAAGAGGTGTGCGCTTTATATAACCCATGTGCGAAATGGTGATGACCATCTCATCATCAGCATAGAAATCCTCAGGATTGAATTCTCCTGCTGCCGGCACTATTTCCGTACGCCGCTTGTCGCCGAATTTTTCCTTGACCTCCAGGAGCTCATCCTTGACGATCTGCATTTGCATTGCCTCGTCAGCAAGCACTTTTTTAAGATGCTCAATCAGCTTCTGAACATCTTCGTATTCAGATCTCAGCTTGTCCTGTTCGAGACCAGTCAGCTGCCTGAGTCTCATTTCGACTATTGCCCGGGACTGTACATCTGTCAGGCTGAAACGTTCCATCAGACGTTCACGTGCTGTGTCGGCGTTGTCAGACGAACGGATGATGGCAACAACCTCATCGATATTATCACTTGCAATAATCAGTCCTTCAAGTATGTGAGCTCTCTTTTCAGCCTGATCAAGGTCGAAACGGGCTCTTCGAAGAATTACATCGTGCCTGTGCTGAACAAAATAATCAATCAGGCTTTTTAGCGGGAGCATCTTTGGTCTTCCCTTGACGAGGGCAACGTTATTAACGTTGAAAGACGACTGCAGCTGCGAGTGTTTATAAAGGTTGTTCAAAACCACGTTGGCAGGCATCTCCTTCTTGAGTATTATGACTATCCTCATGCCGCTCCTGTCAGACTCGTCATTAATATATGAAATGCCCTCAAGCTTCTTTTCGTTGATCAGGTCGGCGATCTTGCTTATCATCTCTGCCTTATTGACCATGTAGGGTATCTCGGTGACGACAATGCACTCCCTGCCGGAGTGTGTAAGTTCAATCTCGGTCTTGGCCCTTACAACAATTCTTCCCCTGCCGGTTTCAAAAGCTTCCCTGATGCCCTGTTCACCGTAAATAATGCCTCCTGTCGGAAAGTCAGGTCCCTTAATATGCTTCATCAGCTCTTCAACAGTTATCTCACTGTTGTCGATGAAGGCAATTATGGCATCAACCGTCTCTGAAAGGTTATGAGGGGCCATATTTGTGGCCATACCTACGGCAATACCTGAAGATCCGTTTACAATCAGGTTTGGTATTCGGGTTGGTAAAACCGTTGGCTCCTGCAGGGTGTCATCAAAGTTTGGCTGGAAGTCAATTGTCTCTTTTTCAATATCTGAAAGGGTCACCTCGGCCAGGCGCTTCAGTCGCGCTTCAGTGTACCGCATTGCAGCCGGACTGTCGCCGTCAATTGATCCGAAGTTACCCTGGCCGTCAACAAAAGGATATCGCATGGACCAGTCCTGTGCCATACGTACCATGGCATCATATACCGATGTATCCCCGTGAGGATGATATTTGCCCAGCACCTCTCCCACTATTCTTGCAGATTTCTTATAAGGCCTGTTGGAAAAATTTCCAAGCTCAGACATACCGAAGAGAACCCTCCTGTGAACAGGCTTCAGCCCATCCCTGACATCGGGTAATGCCCTTGACACAATGACCGACATCGAATAATCGATGTAAGCCGACTTCATCTCCTCCTCGATATTTACTTTAATAATTTTTGCTTGATCTGACATATCAGATTGATATTTAATAAATTAAGTTAATAAATGACTTGATTGAAATTAATCCCCGAAAATAATGAAAATTGGGGTTCCCCTTAACCTTTTTCCGGTCTATTTGTTAACATTGGTGTTTAAAATTGGGCACAATTATTGACAATATATAATTACAATAAAATTAACTTTGAAAACGGGCATTTCATGTATTTCTGTCAGTATTTATGACACATTTTCATGAAACCCACAAACGAAATATGATGGACACACATTTTTCACAGAGAGTAAACGATATCCTTGGCTATAGCAAGGAAGAGGCGATCAGGCTCGGTAACAGCCATATAAGCCCCGAACACCTCTTTCTCGGCATCTTACGTGAAGGCGAAGGAGTGGCAGTGGATATACTTCTTAATAACGGCGTTGATCTTCTCATGCTGAAAGGATCAATAGAAAAGAGCATAAAGGCCGAAAAGCCTGTTGCTATGGCAGACAACGAGATACTGCCCCTGCTGAAGAGCACGGAGCGTGTTTTGAGGCTTGTTCACATCGAGGCTAAGGCCATGAAAACCAGGGTTATTGATACCGAACACCTGCTCATGGCCATTCTTCGTGATGAGAGCAACTTTGTGACAAGGTTCCTTACCGAGCTCGACATAGACTACTCGCTCGTCAAGAAAGCTGTTGAAGCCGGCAGTCCGACTGCACAGGCAGACTTTCCCCATGATGAGGACGAAGAAGGAATGTTCCCGGGCTCGGGGCAGGGCAAACAGCCGCAGGGAGGACAACAGGCTCAGAAGAGCTCCTCCGAGACGCCTGTACTTGATAACTTCGGCATAGATCTTACAAAAGCTGCCGAAGAGGGACGTCTCGACCCGGTGGTGGGGCGTGAGCGGGAGATTGAACGCCTGGCTCAGATACTATCGAGACGCAAGAAGAATAACCCTGTTCTTATAGGTGAACCTGGCGTCGGCAAATCAGCAATAGCCGAGGGACTGGCACTGAGGATATCCAAGAGGAACGTCTCAAGGGTGCTGTTTAACAAGAGGGTTGTGGCTCTTGATCTTGCATCTATAGTTGCCGGCACCAAATACAGGGGTCAGTTCGAGGAAAGGATGAAAGCCATACTCAATGAGCTGGCAAAAAATGACAATATCATCCTGTTCATAGATGAGATACATACAATTGTGGGAGCCGGAGGTGCCAGCGGATCACTTGATGCTGCCAACATGCTCAAGCCTGCCCTTGCCCGCGGTGAGATACAGTGCATCGGAGCAACCACCCTCGATGAGTACCGTCAGCATATAGAAAAGGACGGAGCACTGGAACGCAGATTCCAGAAGGTGCTGGTTGACCCAACAACGGTTGAAGAGACGATTGAGATCCTTAACAATATCAAGGATCGTTATGAGGAGCATCACAATGTGACATATACACCTGAGGCCATTGATGCTTGTGTCAAGCTGACAAACAGATACATAAGCGACAGAAACCTGCCTGACAAGGCTATCGACGCCCTCGACGAGTCAGGATCAAGGGTACATATATCCAATATTGTTGTCCCGGAGAAGATACTCACTCTTGAGAAACAGCTCGAGGAGACAAAGAAGGATAAGAGCAGTGCCGTGAAGAACCAGAACTTTGAACGTGCTGCAAGCTTCAGGGATAAGGAGCGTGATATACTTGACCTCATCGAGGCTGAGAAAAAGCGCTGGGAAAAAGACCTGGCAATGAACCGCGAGGTTGTTGATGCAGACAAGGTTGCTGAAGTGGTTGCTATGATGACCGGCGTTCCGGTACAGAGGATAGCACAGACTGAAGGCACCAGGCTGCTGCAGATGGGACAGGAACTCAAGGGCAGCATTATTGGTCAGGATGAAGCCATTGGCAAGATAGTCAAGTCTATTCAGCGCAACCGGGCAGGACTGAAAGATCCGAACAAACCAATTGGCACTTTTATATTCCTCGGTCCCACCGGTGTGGGTAAGACGCAGCTTGCCAAAGTACTTGCTAAGTTCCTCTTTGAAACGACGGAAAACCTTATCAGGGTCGACATGAGTGAATATATGGAGAAGTTCTCCGTATCAAGACTGGTAGGTGCGCCTCCCGGATATGTCGGCTATGAGGAAGGCGGGCAGCTGACTGAGAAAGTAAGGCGCAGACCATATTCCGTGGTGCTGCTTGATGAGATAGAAAAAGCTCACCCCGATGTCTTCCATATTCTTCTCCAGGTGCTCGACGAAGGTCAGCTCACCGACAGTCTGGGACGTAGGGTTGATTTCAGAAACACGATAGTGATTATGACTTCGAATATAGGTACCAGGCAGCTTTCAGAGTTTGGCGCCGGTCTTGGTTTTGAGACATCAGCGAAAAAAGGCACACGCAATGACCAGGAAAGAAGCATACTGCAGAAGGCGCTGCAGAAGACTTTCGCACCTGAGTTCCTGAACAGGATTGACGACGTGGTCATGTTCAACCATCTTACCAGGGAAGATATCAACAAGATCATAGATATTGAACTCAAGGGACTGTTTGACAGGATTGAAGCACTGGGATATAAGATGAAGCTCAGCGCTCAGGCACGCGACTTCATTGCAGAACGTGGCTTTGACACACAGTATGGTGCGCGGCCGCTCAAACGTGCTATTCAGAAGTATCTTGAAGATCCCCTTGCTGAGGTGCTGATAAAACCATCGATAAGTGCGGGTGCAACGATAAGCGTGGGCTATTTAAAGGATAAGGAAGAGCTTACTTTTAAGGTTGGCGGGAAGAAAGAAGCCGAACAGCTGAATACTGAAGAAAATACTGAGGCATAAGGCAAAAGGCAGTAGGCAGTAGTGCTTTCCTCTCGTCTTTTGACTTTAAGGACTTTCGACTTTCAGACTTGTTTTGCCGGAACGGCATAAAGATCGAATTCAGTTGACCCGGTGACCTTTACATCAATGAAGGTGCCGGGTTTAATTTTTTCAGCTGAAGTGATCAGTATCTCCTGATCGACCTCAGGGGAGTCATACTGGCTGCGTCCGATGTGGAACACTCCCTCCTTCCTGTCAACAATAACCTTCATGGTCCTGCCAGTCAGGGAGGCGTTGATTTCGCCCGATATTCTTTGCTGCAGCTCCATAATACGTGCTACTCTCTTTTCTTTTGTCTTTTCGGGAATGTCATCAGGGTAATTCAGGAATGAATATGTGTTTTCCTCGTGCGAATACCTGAAAGCGCCCAGTCTTTCAAACCTGAATTCTTCAATAAAGCTGAGCAGCTCAGCAAAATCTTCCTCCGTTTCTCCGGGATGTCCGGCTATGACTGTGGTGCGTATAGCCGCATCAGGCACCTTCATCCTTATTTCCCTGAGCAGGGCACGCGTCTCCCTGCTGTCATGCAGGCGTCTCATTTTTCTGAGCACCGGGTCAGAGATATGCTGTATTGGTATATCGATATACCTGCATATCTTCGGGTCTGACTGCATCATCTCAAGAATCTCATACGGGAAATCCGAAGGATAAAGGTAATGCAGCCTGAGCCATTCAATATCCTTGACTGCAGAAAGCTGCTGGACAAGCTCGGGCAGCATTTGCCTGCCGTACAGGTCAAGACCGTACATGGTAAGATCCTGTGCTATCAGTATCAGCTCTTTAACTCCTCCTGAGACGAGCAACTCTGCTTCGGCAACAAGGTCCTCCAGAGGTGCTGAGATATATCGTCCTCTGATATCGGGTATGGCGCAGAAAGCACAGGTACGGTCACAACCCTCCGAGACTTTCAGATAGGCGTAGTGTGAAGGTCCGGTCATAATCCTCTCTCCGGTCAGTTCGGGATGATATGTCAGTCCAAGGTGACTGATGATCTCGGCGGGTCTGTTCACTCCGAACCACGCATCCACTTCCGGTATTGCGCCGGCCAGTTCATGACGGTACTTCTCGGCAAGGCACCCAATGACAAAGAGGCGCCCGCTCCCCTCCTTCTTTATCGCTTCCGCATACCTGATGATTGTGTCAACACTCTCCTCCTTCGCATCATGGATAAAGCCGCATGTGTTAATTATGACAATGTCGGAAGGGTCAGTTGATTCAGCAGCGACTTTGTAGCCGCCAGCCTGGAGCTGACGCATAAGCTTTTGAGAATCAACGATATTCTTTGAGCAGCCGAGGGTGACTATGTTGACCCTGTTCTTTTTCATCAACTGCGGTCACCGAAGAGTGAATCGACAAAGGCGTACCTGTCGAAGATACGCAGGTCTTCCATTTTCTCACCCACCCCGATATATTTGACAGGTATTTTGAACTGGTCGGAGATCCCGATCACTACACCACCTTTGGCTGTGCCGTCCAGTTTTGTGATTGCCAGAGCATTGACCTCTGTGGCTGCAGTGAACTGCTTTGCCTGTTCAAAAGCATTCTGACCGGTGGAACCATCAAGCACAAGTAATATCTCATGAGGGGCTTCCGGCACTACCTTCTCCATAACCCTCCGGATCTTTGAGAGTTCATTCATAAGTCCTATCTTGTTGTGAAGCCTTCCGGCCGTGTCTATAATAACGATATCGACACCTGATGAGACTGCAGATTTGACAGTGTCAAACGCCACTGAGGCGGGGTCGGCGCCCATCTGCTGGCTGATCATCGGCACACCCGCCCTCTCCGACCATATCTTTAACTGGTCTATTGCCGCCGCACGGAACGTGTCGGCAGCACCCAGGAGCACATTTCTGCCTGCTTTCCGAAAGTTATATGCCAGCTTCGCGATGGTTGTGGTCTTGCCAACGCCGTTTACGCCTACCACCATTATTACATATGGTTTTGCAGACAGAGGGGCGTCAAAACCGGACGAAATGTCCGTTGTGCTTTTATTTTCCTCAAGGAGCGCTGCTATCTCTTCACGCAGTATACCGTTCAGCTCAGAGGTGCTTACATATTTGTCACGGGAAACGCGTTTTGATATCCTGTCGATGATACGCAGTGTGGTTTCGACACCGACATCGGCTGAAATAAGCACCTCTTCCAGGTTATCAAGCACTTCGTCGTCTATCTTTGATTTACCGGCGACAGCCCTGGTTATCCTGGCAAAGACATTCTCACGGGTCTTCACCAGTCCCCTGTCAAGTATCTCCTTCTCATCTTTCCTTAAAAAACCGAATAATGCCATCGCGGAACTATTGATCGTCAAATGTAAAAAAAGAGACGCAATAATCTGCGTCTCCAAACTGTACGGGATCAGAAAAACTGACCTTATTTCTTTGTAAAGAAGTCCTTAACGTGATCGTTATGAACTATTTCCTCTTTAAACTGGTATGCTCCGGTCTTATCTGACTTCACAAGCTTGATGCACTTGGTAAAGACTTTTCCCGATCCTGTTTTCAGTGTTGCAACAACTTTCTTTGCCATGATTCATTGATTTATTTGATCTCCCTGTGAAGGGTCACTTTCTTAAGAATTGGATTGTATTTTTTTCTCTCAAGACGGTCCGGTGTATTCTTGCGGTTCTTGGTAGTGATATACCTCGAGGTGCCAGGCATGCCGGATTCCTTATGTTCAGTGCATTCAAGGATCACCTGTGTCCTGTTGCCTTTGCTCTTCTTTGCCATTTTCTGTCCGGTTTAATTAGTTGACGATGTATCCTTTTTCCTTAGCTTCCTTAAGCACTGAGGTAAGGCCATTCTTATTGATGTTTCTCATCCCTGCTGCTGATACCTTAAGGGTAATCCATCTGTTCTCCTCGGGGAGATAATACCTCTTGTTAAACAGATTGGCCATAAATTTTCTTTTGGTCCTCCTCTTCGAGTGGGAAACGTTGTTTCCTATCACTGCTTTCTTTCCGGTGACCTGACAAACTTTTGACATTATTATTCTTTTTTACTTGTTCTGAAAAATTCCGAAAATCGGTTCGCAAAATACGTGATTTTTATTCTATTAACCAAATAAATTGTTCATTTTTTTATAACAGCCGGAAACAGCGGCTATTTAACGGCTGATTATCTGTTTCCTGAGCAGGTTAAGAGCACCGTATGATGAGCGTGTGATGTTAGTCAGACGGTCATCCCCAAAAGTGTACCTTTCAGTGATCAGTCCCCTCTCAGAGTCAATGGCAATCCATACGGTCCCGACCGGTTTTTCGGCTGTGCCTCCTGTCGGACCGGCAATTCCCGTCACCGAAACAGCATAATCAGTCCCCATCAGACGCCTGACACCCTTTGCCATCTCCCCTGCTGTCTCAGAGCTGACAGCACCGAAAAGCCTGATTGTTTCGGGATTCACTCCGAGCAGGCCGGTTTTGATGCTGTTGTCATACGCCACGACAGAGCCTATGAACCAGCCGGAACTTCCCGGCACTGACGTAATCAGGGAGGCTATCCTTCCCCCCGTGCAGCTTTCTGCAGTGGATAAAGTTAAGTTATTGTCATTAAGTATTTTACCAATAACTTCCTCAAGCATAACCTCATCTTCTCCATAGATTACATCAGGGATTATTTTATACAGTTTATCAACCTGTTCCCTGACACTGCTCCTGATCTTTTTTTCATCGCTGCCTGACACTGTGAGGCGCAGCTTAATAACGCCATAACCAGGAAGATATGCAAGCCTGATATCTGAAGGCAGCTCCTTTTCAAATGTCTCAAGTCTCTCTGCAAGCATGGCTTCGGCAACGCCATATGTCATGATGTTTTTATGAACGATCACCCTTCCCGTAAGCTTCTCTGCCAGCATAGGGAGGACATGCTCCTTCATGATATGCTTCATCTCATGAGGAACTCCCGGCATTGAGACAATTATTTTATCCTGTTTTTCGAACAGCATTCCGGGGGCGGTACCTGTGAGGTTACGCAGTACCTTGCAGTTATCCGGCACCATTGCCTGCCGGCGGTTGTTCTCATTCATCTGAAGATTGCGCTTCCTCAGTCTTTCCGTCACATCTGCAAGCACTCCGCTGTCCGGTACCAGACTGGCTCCGAAATATTCAGCAAGGGTTTCTTTGGTAATATCGTCACTTGTAGGTCCAAGGCCTCCGGTTATCAGCACTACTCCTACACGGGAGAGAGATTCATCCAGGGCACTTATGATCTCGTTTCTGCTGTCAGAGATTGACGTTATACGATTCACTCTTATACCCAGAAGATTAAGCTCAGTGCCCATCCAGGCTGAGTTGGTGTCAACAGTCTGTCCTATCAGGATCTCATCTCCTATTGTTATTATTTCAACGCTGTTCATATCTTGGTCAACTTAATTTAAAGGTGAGGCAAAATTATCAATATTTTGTGGCTGAAAAGCCTGTTGAATGTCATGACAGACAAAACACAGATATTGAAATTTGTCGAAGATTTTGTCAGGGAAGCTGTACAAAAGCACGATAGCGGCCACGGATGGTCTCATATTGAGAGAGTTGTGAGGCTAGCACTGCATATCCATGAGTGTGAAGGGAAGGGCGACAGTTACATCATTGAACTTGGGGCATTGCTGCATGATATAGGTGACAGCAAATTCGCCTCACATGACGGGCCTGCAGAAATCAGAAGGATACTGAGCTCACAGGGTGTAGACCCGGGAATTATAGATGAGGTTGTAAGCATAAATGAAAGTATTTCTTTCTCCAAGGGGAAGCACGACGCTCCAAAAAGTGATGAACTGCAGATTGTCCAGGATGCCGACAGGCTCGATGCAATGGGCGCCATAGGCATTGCCAGGGCATTCAATTACGGAGGATTTGCCGGTAATGAGATATATGACCCGAGGGAGGGTTATGCCAACCCGCCGAACCTCGCCGCTGCAAGGTCACACGCATCATCCACCGTCAATCATTTCTACGAGAAGCTGCTACATCTGAAGGACCTGATGAACACTGACACAGGACGAAAACTGGCAGGTGAAAGGCATGATTTTATGGTAAAGTATCTTGAGCAGTTTTATAGAGAGTGGAACAGCTGAGAACAATTAAAAATGGTATTTTTACATTCATAAATCAAAACTATTCAAACATGTTCGTAGCATTACTTATTATCCTTGCGGCCCTGGCTTTACTTGCTGTTGGGCTGTACAACAGACTGGTTAAACTCAGGAATAACCGTGAGAATGCCTTTGCTGACATTGATGTCCAGCTGAAGCAGCGTCTCGATCTGATACCTCAGCTGGTTGAAGCCGTGAAGGCTTACATGAAGCATGAGAGCACCGTACTTACGGAAATCACCAAGGCCCGTGCGAGTGCCATTGAGGCTAAAGGTATTGATGAAAAGATTGCAGCTGACGGAAGACTTTCGTCAGCACTGCAGGGACTAAGGGTTGCCGTGGAAGCTTATCCTGATCTGAAGGCCAGCCAGAATTTCATGCAGCTTCAGGGAGAGATCTCAGACATCGAGAACAAACTCGCAGCAGCACGCAGGTTCTTCAACTCAGCTACGAAAGAGCTGAATAACGCCGTTGAAACATTCCCGTCAAACCTTCTTGCAGGTATGTTCGGATTCAAACGTGAAACAATGTACGATCTGGGCGAAAAGAGGACGATGGCTGAGGAGGCGCCTAAACTGAATTTTTAAAGGCAGATGAAATATATCGGTCTCAACAGACAGATTTGGAACAATAATTTCAAATCAGTTCTATTGCTTATTCTCTTTCCGGCTGTAATTTTCGGGCTGGTATGGCTCTTTATTTTCTTTGTTCAGCCCGAGCCCGGGTACAGGGTTGACTATGCCAACCAGTGGTTTTTGAGAACAGTACCATGGGTTTCGATAGCGGTATTGCTATGGTTTATCATAGCCTGGTTTTCTCATACGAAGATGATTGAAAGTGCTACTGGTTCTGTCCCGCTAGCCCGGAAAGAGAATATGAGGATTTATAATCTTGTTGAGAATCTCTGCATCAGCTGTGGTATGCCGATGCCAAAAATTAACATTATAGAGGATGAATCGCTGAATGCTTTTGCCAGCGGAATGAGCAAACCGACGTTCACTGTTTCCCTCTCCAGGGGAATTATCAACAAGCTTGACGATGCGGAGCTTGAGGCTGTGATAGCGCATGAGCTCACACATATCAGGAACAGGGACGTCAGGCTGCTGATCGTGTCAATAGTTTTTGTTGGCATATTTGCCTTTCTCACGGAGGCAATTGTACGCTCGGTAAGGTTCAGCGGAGGAGGCAGAGGGAAGAAAGATGGCCGCGTGGTCATTGTTGCCCTGCTTCTTGCTGCCCTGGGCTATTTCCTGTCATCCATCTTCAGGTTTGCAATTTCCAGACAGAGGGAGTATATGGCTGATGGCGGCTCAGCCCTCATGACGAAGAATCCTCTTGCACTTGCCTCAGCTTTGGAGAAGATATCCGTTGATCCACAGATAGAGGCAGTTAAGCGTAATGATGTTGCACAGCTTTTTATTGAGAATCCGCAGGATAAAAAGATCAGGCCAGCATCATTTTCTTTCAGTATGATATTCATGACCCATCCCCCCATCGAAAAAAGAATTGCGATTCTGAAACAATTCTGACACAAAGAAGAACTCTGGAACAATTATTGATCGTAACTTTGTTCATTGGCAGGTAAACCGGCATTACCTCCGGTTTTGATTAATAATTGATGAACGAGGGTATGAAAAGAATCATAATTTTATTTGTATCACTTCTGAGTGTCCTGAACATTTTTGCGCAGAACACAGTCTCGTATCAATCCGGAGCTACGGGCATGAAAAACCTGCAGGATATTGCAAACCTTGCACCTTATACCGGTGCTGTGGGCTTTGATAACAGGTACGAAGGGGTTAAAGGGACGACCAGGTTGTTTGATACTCTTATAACGTCAGCGATCCTTGTCAGGGGGCAGGAGAAATACATCCAGTTGAAAAGCGATATTGATGTTGTGAATAACACGCTGGTATTCATGCCTTCCGCTACTGGAGCACTTAGGGAGATCACTTCAGATACTATTGCCGAACTGATTGTTTATAAGGATGGTAAACAATTGATTTACAGGACGACCAGGGATATTGGCTTTGAGAAACAAATTGAGGGGAATAAGTTCTATCAGGTTCTTAAGAAAGGTCCTGATCAGTTTATCAAGATACCGGAAAAGAAATTTGTCGAAGCTGATTACAAACGTGTCTACAGTCCTGACATCCGATATGATGAATTCAAGCCTGTCAATAAGTATTTTATAGAAGGGTCTGATAGTATTTTTCACCGGGTCCAGTTAAATAAAAAGTCACTTGTAAAGATGTTTCCCGATAAAAAAGAACTGATTGAAAAGGGATTAGAAGGCAAATCTGAAGGTGACGCGGAGATAGCGGTTATCTCAATCCTTGAGCAGTTCTGAACTTGCAGGTCAGACTAAATAGAAGAAGGCTGCTTGCGCAGCCCTTTTTATTTGATCGGGAAACGAGATTGCTTCGCCTTCGGCTCAGCGATCTCTCAGGGGATGCAATCAAATAAAAAGGCCACTGACGTGGCTAACTTTAATTATTTATCCTGCCCTCCCACTGATAAATCAGGGTCGGTCAGTCTGAATAATTAAAGGCTGCTTGCGCAGCCCTTTTTATTTGAGCGGGAAACGAGATTCGAACTCGCGACCCTCAGCTTGGGAAGCTGATGCTCTACCAACTGAGCTATTCCCGCCATTATTGTCTTGCAGTCCTGCGGTCCTGCGGTCTGTTGTCTGTTATCGGTTGTCTGCTGTCAGTTCAAAATTCTAAATTCGTTTGTTCAATCAACTGACTTTAGTCACTTTGGTTCACTCCTAACTCCCAACTTCAACCCAGAGCCTCCCATGGGAGTTGGACCCACGACCTGCTCATTACGAGTGAGCTGCTCTACCACTGAGCTAAGGAGGCATATATACAATAAAAAAAGCAGGGCGCGTAAGAAATAAGTGTGGAATAATTATGTCTCGCTGCATTTCCTCGTGCTTGAGGGAATAGCGCCCTGCCGGTACAAATATAACAAATAATTCAATTCCAAATTAAAATTACATTAGCATGCCGCCGCAGACATGTATCGTCTGTCCCGTAACATATGACGAGAGTTCGGAAGCGAGAAAGAGCGCCACATTTGCCACATCCTCAGGTAGTCCGCCACGACGCAGGGGTATCTTTGATATCCAGTCACTCTTGATATCATCTGCCAGCTTGCTGGTCATCTCAGTGAGAATAAACCCCGGTGCTATAGCGTTGCACCTTATATTGCGTGACCCAAGTTCCTTGGCCGTACTCTTTGTCAGACCGAGTATCCCTGCTTTTGAGGCTGAATAGTTAGCTTGTCCTGCATTGCCTGAAATACCCACCACCGAGCTCATGTTGATGATTGACCCGCTCCTCTGCTTCATCATCGGCTTTATAACAGCCTTGGTGAGGCTAAAGACGGACTTCAGGTTGACGGTGATAACCTGGTCCCACTGATCCTCCGTCATCCTCATAAGAAGAGTATCACGGGTTATCCCCGCGTTGTTGACGAGGATATCAACGGTGCCGAAGTCTTTTACGATCTGATCAATAACCTCCTCAGCGTCGGCATATATGGATGCATCAGAGACATAACCCCTGGCCTTCACCCCGAGGAATTTAATCTCTTTAACCGCATCAGCAAACTCTTCATTGTCAATGATATTGGTAAGGGCGATGTTAGCTCCCTCAGCTGCAAACCGCATAGCTATGCTTTTGCCAATGCCTCTTGATCCGCCTGTTATAACCGCTGTTTTTCCTTCAAGAAGTTTCATGTCTTTTATTTTGGGCACAAAGATAAAAAATTATTTATGCAGCACTCGTGCCACCGTGGCACCTATGTCTGCCGGTGATTCCACCACATGTATACCGCACTCGGCCATTATCTTCATCTTGGCAGCAGCTGTGTCATGCTTCCCTCCTATGATGGCGCCGGCATGGCCCATACGGCGTCCTTTGGGGGCTGTCTGACCGGCAATGAATCCTATCACAGGCTTCGTGGCGTTATCCTTTACCCAGTACGCCACATCAGTCTCCATCACACCGCCTATCTCTCCGATAAGCACTATAGCATCAGTGTCCTTATCTTCCATCATCAGCCTGAGGATGTCAAGAGAGGTCGAGCCTATCACCGGGTCACCTCCTATTCCTACACAGGTCGATTGTCCGATTCCGAGCTTTGTGAGCTGGTCGACAGCCTCATAGGTCAGTGTACCGGACCGCGAGATAACGCCTACCCTCCCTTGTTTATGAATGAAACCCGGCATGATACCTACCTTGGCTTCACCAGGGGTGATCACACCCGGGCAATTAGGACCTATAAGCACAGTGTCAAGACCATTTAAAAACTTCTTGACCCTGACCATATCGGCTACAGGTATCCCTTCTGTAATTGTCACTATGAGCCTGATCCCTGCTTCTGCGGCCTCAATTACAGAGTCAGCGGCATAGGCTGGTGGTACGAAGATAACGGTTGTGTCAGCACCGGTGGCCAGTACCGCTTCCCTGACCGTATTAAATACCGGGAGTCCGAGATGTGTCTGGCCTCCCTTCCCGGGGGTGACACCTCCCACGATCTTAGTGCCGTATTCGATCATCTGGGTGGCATGAAATGTGCCTTCACTTCCCGTGAAACCCTGAACAATAACTTTCGACTTTGAAGTCAGCAAAATACTCATATCCTGATGCTGTGTACGTACCTTTATTTCAAAAGTAAAGTTTTTTTTCTTCCTTTTGCTAAATTTACTGATTATTATAGTGCCGATGGATTTCATTGAACCCATATTGTATATAGGTATCTCCCAGTCGTTCTTCGCAGGACTGCTGATAGCCACCAGACGCCCATATACTGTTGCCAACAGGCTTATGACTGCATGGGTCTTTCTCTTCTGCATTGAAATGATATTTGCGGTCATTAACCGGACTGTGCTCGCCATGTATTCTTTCCCGTTCATTTCATTCACCTACGGACCTCTATTATATTTATATGTCCGTCACATGACAAACCCGTTGCTTAAGTTCTCACTGTGGCATACACTTCATTTTGTTCCTTTTGTTGCTTTCTTTGCCGTCTCTGTCGTTTTTCGCGATAAGCCAATATTCGATAATCTCAGTGGTTTCTTTGTCATTGACAGGTTTATCTCACTGAGAATAGTGTACAGCGTATGTTTTTTCCTTTCGGTGACAGTTTACAGCATCCTATCGTTCATTGAAATACGGCGTCACCAGGCCCGGTTGCGTGACGTTGTCTCGTACACTTCCGAGAAAATGACACTTAACTGGCTGAAAATATTGTCAATAACGTTTTATGTCGGATTCCTTATGGTGTTCATTCTTGGAGGCATTAATATAATAGCCGGACTACTTCATTTTGACCCATATATTTTAACCTTTATTTTTATATCCTTCTTCTCTTTCGCCTATAGCTTCTATGCCATTAGGCAACCGGAGATACTGAATTATCCTGCAAGTCCGCCTGAAGAAGACGGTGATGCCGTTCAGAAAGGCCCGGAGAAGTATGCAAAGAGCGGACTGAGGGACGAACAGGCCGAAGAGTACCTGACAAGACTGCTCAATTATATGGAGGAGGAGAAGCCGTATCTCGACTCTGACCTGACCATTCTTGATCTTTCAAAGAAAACAGGAATACCCCGTCATTATATAACAGAAGTCCTTAACGAGAAACACGGACGTAATTTTTTCACTTTTATCAATGAGTATCGCGTAAAGGAGGTTATAAGCCTGATAAACGATCCAAAATACCAGCATTATACCATACTTGCTATTGCCTTTGACGCCGGTTTCAATTCAAAATCAACGTTTAACACAATCTTTAAAGCCTCCTCGGGCAAAACACCCAGCGAATACAGGAAAGAACTGACAAAGCCCTCAGAAAAGGTGTGAACCGAGCGGCTGAAACCAGTTCTCACGACTGACCATGTACGAACCATGCGGTCAGGTCGCATATCTTACTTTTCATGATAAAATTTGCACAAAAATCATGTCATGAGAAGGAGGCGGCGTCTGCTAATAATTTTGTTCCTGATCCCACTCTCACTGTTTTCGCAGGATAAGATTTTCACGCCCGGAGGATTTATAAGGGGAGGTATTTATTTCAGCACCGGAGACTACGAACATGATGTGAATGCCGCCTTCGGCGATGCCGCACTCACTCTCACAGCCAGTGATAACCTCAGCTTCAAGGGTTTTGCTGACCTGAGGGTACGCATGGGTCAGCAGTTCGGCGAAAATGTCAATTCGCTTTTGCTGCGTGAGGCATGGGGTATGTATTACAACAAGTTCATGAGCATCTCCGCCGGAAAGAAAATAATCAAGTGGGGCAAGACGGATATCTTCACTCCCCTGTCGAAATTCAATCCTGTCGACTATACATTTCGATCTCCTGATTTTGAAGATGCCGAGCTGGGAAACCTGCTTGGCGAGATAACATTCACGCCAGCACCGTTCTTTAAGCTGTCAGCCGTGGCGACACCATTCTGGAACCCGTCAATCCTGATTATTAAACCCGTACCCATACCATCGAACATCCAGGTGGAACTACCTGAGGGACTGAAGACAGGAAACGGGTTTTACTCATACGGCTTCAGGGGTGATTTTATGTTCAGGGGTTTTGATGCAGGCTTACAATTTTATCACGGTCCGGATCTTATGCCAGGACTGACACTGGTAAGCGCCGATTTCACTAATCCTCTCCAACCAGCTATAAATATTAAAGGCGTCCCGTACATCGTAAGCAATACCGGTTTTGACTTTGAAACAGTGATATCGCCTATTGTGTTCAGAGGGACACTGTCTTACAACCATCCGGTTGAAGCAAAGAAAGGTAACGAAGAAATTCCTTTCCCTCAGGTTGAATGGGTAGCAGGGTTCGACTGGACACCCGGAGCCGTAAGGGTGACTGCCGAGTATTCGGGTAAAAAGGTTCTTGGTTTTTATAAAGCACCCTATGACCCCCTGATAGGTACAGAACCTGACATGGCAAAGCTGATGGAGCTTTTCAGCACACCCGGATTTGACCCCATTGAGTTTACCAGGCTGCAGACTGAGGCATTTAACAGGCTGTATAACAATCAGATATATGAGTATTACCATGCAGCCGGACTGAGGACTGAAGTTGAACTGTTCTATGGCAAGCTGATCCCATCAGTTACTGCGGTTTACAATTTTACATCAAAGGATCTGTTACTCCGGCCTGCAGTTGAGTATAAACCTGCCGATGGAGTGACGCTGAGTGTGGGTTATGAGCATTATTCTGGCACTGAAGGTGGCCTGTACGATATAATTGATGACTTTATGAAAGCAGCATTCTTTTCAATCAGGATAGATTTCTAAGGCTATGACAGACTTTATCATTAAATACAAATGGGTCATAATATCAGTTTCATTTGCCCTGGCAATTGGTATGGGTGTGCTAATACCCTTATCGAAAACTGATCCTGACATCAGAAATTATATACCCCGGAGCCTGCCTTCGAGGGTAACGAATGACTCTATAGAGAAGGAGTTTGGCGTTCAGGATATGATCATCGTACTTTTTACCGATAGCTCCATACTCACTCCTGTTGACCTCAGAGAGATAAAGGAAGTTGATAAAGCATTTTCAAGAATGGAAGGCATAGGCACTGTCAACTCACTGTATACAGCCAGGAAGATAAAGGGTGAAGAGGGAATGATGGTAGTTGACCCTTTGATCAAAAAGATACCGGAGACACCTGAGGAGACAGAGGCTCTTAAGGAAGACATACTGGCTAACCGATTTGCCCGGGGTATCGTAGTTTCATCAGACATGACGGCAGCAGCAATAACCGGCACGGTAAACACGAATGTGCCGGAGTATGTTACTCTTAACAAGGTTGATTCAGTCATAGCAGTACAGAAGGGAAATGCAGAGATAATGACAGGGGGTCTGCCATATATCAGAAAGCATATAGTTGAGGATGTGAACCATGATGCCATGTTCCTTATTCCTATCGCCCTGCTAATGATGCTGGTAGTGCTTAAATTATCACTTGGCGACTGGAGAAGCGTGCTTATGCCATTTACTGTTGTGATTCTGTCAACAGTATTCACAATGGGAATGATACCGCTGCTCGGATGGAAGTTCTCCATCATCATGTGCCTTGCACCTATTATTCTTATTTCGGTAGCAAACAATTATGGGATATATCTGGTATCCCGGTACCAGGAGCTCAGGAGGTCTGATCTTCCGGTGGGCGGTAAAGAAATGATCAGGTCAATTACGGGTTCCCTGAATATGCCTATACTGTTTAGCGGACTGACAACAATAGCGGGGTTGCTTGGTCTGTTGGCTCATTCAATTATTCCTGCCAGACAGGTAGGCATACTGTCAGCTGCCGGCGTAACCCTTGCCCTGGTAATGAGTCTCTTATTAATACCGGCGTTTATATATCTCCAGCACACGCCACGCAGAAAAAACCGTCAGGTACGTGACTATTCAAACGACCTTATCAGCCGTGCCCTGAAAAAAGTGTCAGCAGTCATTATCAAACGTCCCGGAAGGGTGCTTCTGGTCTCCCTTGTAATAACTCTTCTGACAGGTATAGGCTTTGCCTTCCTTAGGATAGATACAAACCAGGAGAATTTCTTTCCCCATAAGAGTCCTGTAAGGAAGGTGTCAGAATTGATTAATTCGAAATTTGGAGGCTCTCAGACCATCTCTGTAATGATCAGCGGCGACATCAAGGATCCGGTCCTGATGCAAAAGATAGATGACCTCACTCAGCGTCTGAAGGGATCAGAAGGAGTGGGCACCGTCTTTTCAATATCCGACTTTGTCCGGGAGATGAGCAAAGCACTCTATGAACCTGGTGAAGAGGAATATGACAGGATACCTTCATCAACCGAGGCCATTGCACAGATGTTTGAGCTTTACAACATGAGCGGTAATCCCGACGATTTCAAACAGCTGATGAATTTTGACAATACAAAAGCTCATATACTGGTGAGGCTTTCAAATACTGACAATAAGGTTGTAAAAGCCCTCGAAGATGATATCAGGAGCTACACTTCAGATTTCCCGGCCAGGGTGACCACGGGAGGTTATGCGGTCATAATGACTGATTTTGCGCAGCAGATCATCAACGGACAGGTTGCATCCCTGGCTTTTGCACTTCTGACTGTCTTCATATTGCTGGCAATAAACTTCAAATCATTGAAGGGAGGTCTTATTGGATCAATACCGCTGGCAGGCTCTATTGTAATTCAGTTCGGGTTCATGGGACTGGTAGGTATTCCGATTGACGCTGCCACCGCCCTGCTCTCTTCGATCATGATAGGTGTGGGTGTCGATTTCACCATCCAGTACATGTGGAGATACAATAACGAGCTCAGAAAAGGCGTCACCCGCCAGGAAGCCATAGCCACAACCCACAGGACCACCGGGAGAAGCATCTTTATTAATGCCCTGAGCGTAATGGTAGGCTTCTCGGCAACTTTCTTCTCCGGATTCCTGTCAATAAGATTCTTTGGTTACCTGGTATGGCTGTCAATAGGCTCATGCTTTCTTTATGCCATTGTATTCATTCCGGCATTGTTGTTATACTTTAAACCCTCATTTATCGAGGCAAATCTCAGCCATTCAATTAAGAAAAAAGACAAAAATGAAAAAGATGCTATTCCTATTATCAGCGGTGTCGGTTCTGTCACTGCAGGCTATGCAGGCTCAATTGCCAGATCCCGTACAGCTGATGGAGAAAAGTCGTGACCTCACGATGTCTGGCAATATTCAGTCGACGGTGACCCTTACGATCACCGAGAAGAACGGTTCAGTAAGGACACGGAAGTTAAATATGTTCACAAAATCATATGACGACGGTACGATAAAGAGAATGGTCAAGTTCCTTGATCCGGCTGATGTGAGAGGTACTGCAATGCTTATAATTGACAACAAGGATGTGCAGGACGATATTTGGATATACCTCCCGGCACTTAAAAAGACCAGACGAATTGTAAGCACGGAAAAAGGGAAGAGCTTTATGAGCTCTGAATTCTCAAATGCAGATATGTCTTCAGGAAGTAATTCTGACTTCACTATTAAGCACATGCCTGAATCAGGTAAGAACGACACCTGGGTAATTGAGAGTATACCTGTAAACGATGACAAGGCTGACGAGTACGGTTTTACTAAAAAGATAACATATCTCGATAAGAAAGACCTGAAAACAAAGAAAATCGACTTTTACAATTTTGACAACGTACTTTTCAAGACAATCGAAATAGTTGCCACCCAGCCTCTGGCCGGAAAAGAGGGATATATCATGACCGATATGCTGGCTGAAAATCATCTTAACGGCAGAAGCTCAAGGGTCAAATTTGACCAGGTAAATACATCTGCAATGATCCCGGATAATACCTTCGTTGCTGATAACCTGGCCAGGTAGATTTCTGTTACCTTTGCACCATAGAAATTATGGTACAAAAGGAGACAACTATATGCGCGCCGGCCACTTCGGGAGGCGGTGCGATAGCCCTTATAAGGGTTTCAGGGCCGGAGGCGATACGGATCCTCTCACGCATATTCAAACCGACAGATAATCAGGTAGATATATTAACTACGAAGGGGTACACATTAATTTTAGGTACCATATCTTCGCAGGGAGAATTCATTGACGAGGTCCTGGTTTCGCTCTTTCGCTCTCCCCTCTCCTATACAGGTGAAGATATGGCAGAAATAAGCTGTCATGCTTCGGCTTTTATACAGCAGCGTATCATAGAAATTCTCATCGGGCAGGGTGCTGAAACAGCCTCTCCGGGTGAGTTCACCCGGAGGGCTTTCATGAATGGCAAAATGGATCTTTCCCAGGCCGAAGCGGTAGCAGATATTATTGCTTCTGACTCAGAGGCGGCTCACCGGCTGGCTGCCACGCAACTACGCGGAGGATTCTCAGCGGAGATAGAGAAACTAAGACAGGAACTCCTCTCATTTGCATCACTGATAGAGCTTGAGCTTGATTTCAGTGAGGAGGATGTGATGTTCGCCGACCGTTTCGCCATGACCGAAACGATAATAAAGATTAATAGCCTCGTTGACAGGCTAGCCTCTTCTTTCCGTCTTGGAAACGCCATAAAGAAAGGCATTCCTGTTGTTATAGCCGGCAGACCGAATGTGGGAAAATCCTCTCTGCTGAATGTTCTTTTACAGGAAGAGAGAGCAATAGTATCAGAGATACCCGGTACTACCCGTGACACAATTGAAGAGGTGCTGCACCTCGGTGGAGTTCTCTTCAGGTTCATTGACACGGCGGGATTACGCGAAACAGACTCCAGGGATATGGTTGAAGCAAAGGGTATTGAAAGGACCAAGGCCAAGGTTGAAAACGCTGATGTTGTACTGGCAGTTGCGGAAGCAACGGACAGGGCTGACGATACGGCTGCTTTCGCGCGAACAATAGCCGGGATGGCCGGCAGCGCCGGTACAAAAATCATATTGGTAATCAATAAGTCTGATCTTGTCTCTCAGAAGCGGATCAGCAAATTGAAAAAGGAACTGATGGCACTCTGTGAAGCACCCCTGGTTTTTGTTTCAGCAACCAAGTCATCAGGAATTGAGGAGATTAAGAAGCATCTTACCGGCTCTGTGGAGACAGGAAGCCTGAAAGCACCGCAATACGTAGTCACTAATGCCAGGCATTATGAAGCATTGAAGAATGTCTCAGTGAGCCTGACAAGGGCCCTTGACGGCTTCCGTGACGGCATACCCACAGAGCTGATAGCTACAGATATCCGGCAGGCAATTTATTACCTGGGTCTCATCACAGGCAGGATCACGCCTGATGACATCTTAGGTGAAATTTTTTCAAAATTCTGTATCGGGAAATAAACGAAACTATATTTATTTAACCATCGAGGTCAAAGAATTTCGATAACGCAATCAGATTATGACTGCACCAAGACCTTGCAGTGCTTCAAAAAATTCCGGATATGATTTGCTGACTGCTTCCGCTCCTGTGATGCCCACCTCTCCCCTGCAGCCGAGAGCCATCACGGCCTCCATCATTACTATCCGGTGATCATTGTGTGATGAGACACCGGTGCCTCTGACATCACCGCCCTCAATGAACATGCTGTCTCCCTCAACATATGCATTGATATGCAGCTCATTGAGAACCTGAATGATAGCTTTCGAACGGTCGCTCTCCTTATGCGCCAGCCGGCTTACTCCTTTTATCCTGCTAATTCCGCGACAGTACGATGACAGGGCAGCCAGCGGCGGGAACAAATCGGGAGAATCAGTTACATCAAAGGTGAATGCTTTAAGATCGGACCTCGCTGTCTTAACCTGATTGTCCTGTTTTGTCAGCTTCACCCCTGCTTTTATGAGAGCATCAAGCACCATCCTGTCAGCCTGAGCACTGTCGCATTTCAGGTTACTGACTGTAACTTCACCGGCAACAGCTCCGGCAACGAGCAGAAAAGCTGCACTGCTCCAGTCCCCTTCCACCGTATATTCATGAGCTCTGTAGAGCTGATTTCCCAGGATGTTAAAGCGCTTGAATTCATGATTTTCAACCTTAATCCCGAAGTCAGACAGAAGCTGTTGGGTGAGACTGATGTAAGGTTTGCTCTTAAGGTGATGCACTGTTAACTCGCTGTCAGATTTCAGCAGAGGAAGCGCCATTAGCAGGCCGGTCAGAAGTTGCGATCCTGTCGAACCATCAATAGTTGCGATCCCTCCATTGATCTTTCCACTGATTGTCATTGGAAGAAAACCATTGTTGGTCGTGACCGTCACCCCAAATTGTGAGAGAGCTTCTCCTATCATGCCCACCGGCCGCCCGGTGAGAGAACCTTCTCCGGTGATGATAGTTTGAGATCCAAGAGCCGTGGCTATCGGCGCGAACATACGCATTGCCAGCCCTGACTCCCCGCAATGAAGGGTAACAGGGGAGGCAGGTCTCAGACCTGCCTTTACAGTGATCATATCTTCATCCGTTGATACGATGGCACCCAACGCTTCCGCCATTTTTATGGCTGCCAGAGAGTCATTGCAGAACGAGGGGTTCCTTACCACTGTAGTGCCAGATGCAAGTAGTCCTGCTGCTATAGCTCTCTGTGTAAGGCTTTTGCTTGCTGGAGCAGTGACTTTGCCACTGATTGATGACGGGCGGACAGTGATTTTCATTTAGCTCTTTCAGGCGGATTTCTTTAATCCTTTTTCAATATGCTAAATTACTCTTCTTTCATCACTTTCATCTGTCTGGTTATCGATTCTTGGTGGATAGCCTCAAGGATCGTATGAATAAATTCCGGTGTAAGGCCTCTCTTTGTTCCTTTTGTAACTGCCTTGTTTACAACTTCTTTCCACCGTTCGCTCTGCAGAATGGTAATATTATGTTCTTTCTTGTACTTACCAATAGTTTCAGCGACAGCCATGCGGTTTTCCAGTATATCAAGCAGCAGTTCGTCATAGATATCTATCTGCCTCCGGAGATCGCCCATGGTATCGAGAAATTCCCGGTCACTGGAAGTAGATGATCTCAGGACCAGCCTGCTCAGTATCCCCTCCAGTTCTGCCGGCCTGAGTTGCTGTTGTTTATCGCTCAGGGCATTGTCAGGATCGATGTGAGACTCGATCATAAGGCCATCGTAGGCCAGATCCATCGCCTTTTGAGACAGATCTTCGATATAGAGCCTGTCACCACCCATATGGCTCGGGTCACATATGAGTGGCAGGTCAGGTATGCGCTGGCGCAGCTCCACGGGTATCTGCCATCTCGGATGATTGCGGAATGCACTCTTCTCCCATGAAGAGAATCCGCGGTGAATAGCTGCTATGCGGCTTATACCTGCTTTGCTTATCCGTTCTATGGCCCCGATCCACAGCTCCAGGTCAGGGTTAACAGGGTTTTTGACGAAGACCATCACGTCGGCGCCCCTGAGCGCTGCTGCAATTTCCTGTACAGCAAAAGGATTGACAGTAGTCCGCGCACCGATCCAGACGGCGTCAATGCCATGCTTCAGGGCTTCATAGACATGTTTTTCAGTGGCAACCTCAACTGCCACGGGAAGGCCATACTTTTCTTTGACCTGCCTGAGCCACCTTAGACCGATGGTTCCAATTCCCTCAAAAGTATCAGGCCGCGAACGCGGTTTCCATATGCCTGCACGGAACAGATCTACCCTGCCTGAGGCTGCAAGCTCAGCTGCAGTGCCGAATATCTGTTCCTCACTCTCGGCACTGCAGGGACCGGCAATCACAAGCGGCCGCTGTTTATATACCTGCCATTCTCTTATCGGTGATATTGCCATTCCGGGTTCCTTCGCAGTGATATTTTCAGTCTTCATCTTTTCAGTTTTTTCATTTCAGGATCGATCCAATCTCATTTGCAGATCTCATCAGTTCCCTCAAAGCCACTCCGTCGCCTTTACTGATGTAGCTCTTAAAGAGGTTCATTTTTTCAATATAGGTATCAATGACCTCGAGTATCGGGCCGGAGTTACCGATGAAAATCGGAGCCCATGTCTCACCGTTGCTCTTTGACAGACGCACCGTGCTTTCAAATCCTCCGGCGGCAAGGGACATAATATTTTTTGCGTCCTTTTCCTTGTCAAGCACACACAAGGCAAGGGCGAATGACGTAATGTGCGATATATGAGACACGTATGCCACATGCACATCATGTTCCGTTGAGTTCATATACAGGATCCGCATGTTCAGCGACTGCAGCAGGGCAACAAAAAGTCCCAGCGCATCTTCGTCGCTGCGTTCCGGATCACATATTATTGCAACCTTATCATTGTAGAGCCTGTCAACTGCTGCTGCCGGTCCGGAGTGCTCCGTTCCGGCCATTGGGTGGGCTGACACGTACCTTCCGCGTGCAGGATGGTCAGCTGAAACAGCTGCAATATCAGCTTTGGTTGATCCCATATCAGCGACAACCTTGCCCGTACCGCTGATCTTATCAAGGATACCAGGGAGCATCTGGCAGTTGGCATCAACCGGAGCACAAAGAATGATGATCTCAGATCTCTCAACCGCTTCATCAAGTGAAAGGAATTCATCAGCCAGGCCACGGTACATTGCAATCGTACGGTGATGGGGATTGTTGTCCACACCGTATATTTTGCCACTGAAGCCATTCATCTTTAATCCGCGTGCCAGGGACCCGCCGATCAGACCTAAACCTACTATACAGATATTAAAAGCCATATGTTTGTAAATAAGTTAGTTATTAATCTTTTGAAGTGGAATTTTTATCCGGTCAAGTGCCGCTTTCAATACATCTTCGGGTGCGCAAAGGGAGATCCTGATATACCTGTTTCCGTTGCTTCCGAAAATGAGACCGGGGGTAATAAAAACGTACCTGTTGTACAGCAATGCATCTGTCATTTCCGCTGCGTCGATGCAGTATTCAGGTATCCTGCCCCAGAGAAAAAGGCCTGCCTGATCCCTGTTAAAAGTGCAGGAAAGTGCATCCATGATCTCCCCGGCAATGATGCGCCGCCTGAGATAAACTTCATTAAGTTGCCTATACCATTCTTCAGGCGCCTCAAGAGCCTCGGCGGCTGCTGCCTGCAATGGCTGAAACATCCCCGAGTCCATGTTACTTTTTACTTTCATGATGGCATTAATAAAGGCTGGATTGCCGCCAACCATTCCTATCCTCCACCCTGCCATGTTATGCGATTTGCTGAGCGAATTCAGCTCAAGCGCAATCTCTTTTGATCCTTCCGCTGAAAAGATACTTAGTGGACTGTCGTTCAGGATAAAACTGTAAGGATTGTCATTGATCAGCAGAATACTGTGCTTGCGGGCAAAAGCAACAAGGTTCCTGAAGATTTCCAGTGATGCTTTGCGACCGGTGGGCATGTTCGGATAGTTGATCCACATAATCTTCACCCGGCTGAGGTCTGTTTTCTCGAGCATATCAGTTTCAGGCAGCCAGCCGTTCTCTTCAGTCAGGTCATAGTACCTTACTTTGCCTCCTGCAAGTTTTGTGGCTGCCTCGTATGCCGGGTATCCAGGATTTGGGATAAGCACCTCATCACCCGGATCAAGGAAAGCCATACTTATATGCATGATACCTTCCTTTGATCCAATCAGGGGAAGAATTTCAGCAGATGGGTCAAGATCGGCATGAAAGTAAGTCTTATACCATCTGGCCAGTGCGTTGCGCAAGGCAGGTATACCATTATAACTCTGGTACCCGTGATTGGAAGGATTGGATGCATTCTTATACAACGTATCAATAACGGAAGATGACGGAGGAAGGTCAGGACTGCCAATGCCGAGGTTGATGACATCAAGTCCTTTCTGCCTCATTTCAGCTATCTCTTTCAGTTTCCCTGAGAAGTAGTACTCCTGCACCAGACTTAAACGGGATGCGGGGTTTATTTTTGAACTGCTCATCGTGCGGCTTTTTTTCCGGTTCATTATTGTGCTAAAAAAAAGTCCCGTTCTCCCGGGACTTCTTACATTATATTTCTCTTTACCTTTATGATGACATATAACTAATCCATCCCATTTCTAGCCTGATAATAGTAATAATAAAAGCTATATGTTCCAGATATTCTCATGATACCGGAGGTAAAAGTATTAAAAAAAGAAACAGAATCGCATATTACAATTAAAATTTCGGATAAATCTTTATAATATGCTGATATTTATAAATTAAAGTATTGGAAAATGGCACAGGAGATTGAAAGAAAATTTCTGATAGCCGGTGATTTCCGGGGTGAGGCGACGGAAGCAACGTATGTTGTTCAGGGTTACCTTTCTTCTGCAGTGGAACACACTGTTAGGGTAAGGATCAGCGGTAAACGCGGATATATAACTGTCAAGGGGGCATCAGACCCGTCAGGGATTGAAAGATTTGAATGGGAAAAGGAGATACCTGTT
>Ga0207931_1000060_pt1 | contig 37072 bp, 28 predicted proteins | sample NGESurdeep092012_2_FD_184478 | JGI IMG/M metagenome (GOLD analysis project Ga0207931, IMG submission 184478) | Arctic peat soil microbial communities from Barrow, Alaska - NGEE Surface sample 415-1 deep-092012 (SPAdes) | ecosystem: Environmental > Terrestrial > Soil > Wetlands > Peat ...
GACAACGGCACCGACGCCGGCGGCGTTGGCCAGCTTGATCACCGAGCGCATCTTGGTGCCGAACACGTCGTGCGTCTTGGCCCGGGTGAGCAGGGCGTCGAGATCGGGCATCGGCTTCATCACCTGCGCGCCGTCAACTTCTGCGGCCAGTCCCTTGTCGACCTTCACGAACGGGACGACATTCTTGTCCTGCCAGAGGTACTCGGCCGATCCCTTGCCCTGGATCGTCCGGTCCATCGTCATCTCGAACAGGATCGCGCCGAGGATGCGGTCTCCGGTGAAGGCCGGGCTGGTGATGATGCGAGTGCGCATCTCGTGCATCCGGTCGAACATCTCGCTGTCGTTCGTGTAGGCGGATTCGTCGACCCCGTACAACTTCAGCGCCTTGGGGGTGCTGCCACCGCTCTGGTCCAGGGCTGCGATGAAGCCGTTCCCGGCCTCGATCTTCTTGAGCTGCTCGGTGTTCAATGCTCCTCCTTGGGTTCTGGCCCATCGTGGGGTCGGCTCACGCTGTTGCACAGGGCCATTGGTCACGATTCCGGCATTCCGGCATCCGCGCACCGCAGCATGTACCATTTGGTACATGCTGGTCGACCACACCGTCACCATCAACGCCGCTCCCCCCGACGTGTTCGACTCCTATGTGCGTGTCGAACACTGGCCGGAGTGGACGGAAACGGTGACCGCGGTCCGCCGCCTGGAACCTGGTCCGATCCGGGTCGGCGCCAGGACCCGCATCAAGCAGCCGAAACTGCGCGAGGCGGTCTGGGAGGTCACCGAATTCGACCCTGGTCGGTCCTTCACCTGGGTGTCCCGGATGCCTGGCCTGCTGTCCACCGCGCGTCACGTCGTCACCGCCGCCGGTGACGGCGCATCCGTCACGCTGTCCGTCGAACAATCGGGGGTCCTCGGACCGGTGGTCGGGTTGATGACCAAACGGATCACCGAGCGGTACCTGGCTATCGAGGGCGCCGGTTTGAAACGCCTGTGCGAGAGGTGAATCCGATCATCCGCAGTACCGGGTGAACCCGGACGATGCTCCGCAGCGGGACCGCCTCATCGAGAATGCTGTCCGGCTCGCGGCGCGGGGCGGGATCAGCCACCTGAGCCTGCGTCAGCTCGCCGCTGAGCTCGGCACCAGCCACCGCATGCTGATCTACTACTTCGGCTCCAAGGACGGACTCGTCGCCGAGATCGTCCGGGTCGTCGAGGACCAACAGCGCAGCGCCCTTGACTTCCTTCTGCACAACCACCCGCTCGATCCCCAGGAGCAGGCCAGACTCTTCTGGGACCACGTCGTGGACGCCGCGAGCACCTTCGGTCCGCTGTTCTTCGAGCTGACCGGGCAGGCGCTGCAAGGCAGGCCGCACACCACCGGGCTGCTCGACGGTCTGGTGGACATGTGGATCGATCCGCTGGCGGCGCTGTACCTCCGCCAGGGCGTCGATCCGCAACAGGCGTCGGTGCACGCCCGCCTCGGGCTGGCTGCCGCCCGCGGTCTGTTGCTCGACCTCCTGGTCACTGGTGATCGAACGGCCGTCGACGCGGCGATGGATCTGCTCGGGCGGATGGTGCAGACCGAGGTCGCGAACACCGCCGCCGCGCCGCCGCCCGAAAGCCGCGGATCCGCTGAGTGTGCCAGCCCCCCAGGGGGAATCGGTGCACCATGACGTCATTCCCGCTTCGTCCCGACGAACCGTCGGTCGGCCTGGTGGTTCGCGGCGGCGGCCCCGCTGGGCATTCCGCCGCTGCCGCCCACCGGAAGCACGGCGGTCAAGGCCGGGTCATGATCATCTCCGCGGACGGCGATGCACCGTACCAGCGCCCGCGGCTGTCCAAGGATTTCCTCCGCCGAGACGCAACGCCGTAACGCCGCGCGGCCCTGTCCGAACATTTGTTCGGAAATTCGCTCCGGACGGCTATTGTCGATTGACAGCGCTGCGGCCGCGAGCCAAACTCTTGTCCATGCCCTTCATTGACCAGCACGGGAAATTCCCGAATCCGGACCTGCAATTCCTCGGGACCCGTGAATTCAAGCTGACCACGGAATTCAGTTATCTTCTTCCCGACCAGGACCGCACCGAGTTCCTGGTCGCTCCGATGAAGACGGATCTGGCCAGCATTCCCGGACCACTGTGGGGACTGGCCGGGCCCTACGGCAAGCAGATTCTTCCGGTTCTGCTGCACGACACGCTGTGCAACGAGGCCAAGAAGCACCATTCATTCGAAAAGCGCAAGCACGCCGACGACACGTTCCGGATCGCGTTGGGAGATCAGGGAGATGGGCGACGCGACGTCTCCCGCATTCGCAGCAGGGTGCTCTGGGTCGGCGTGTCGATGGACCGGTATTGGCAGTATTCGAGAATACGGCTGTGGGCCGTCGTACTGCCGCTGTTGCTGCTCGCCATTGCCGCGTTGATGGCGATTCCCATCGTTGTCCATTCGCAGTTCGACAATTGGTGGCTGACCGCCGGAGTGTGGTTACTGGTCCTGACCCTGGTGCAAATCTTCGGCTCGGTGTCAAAGTCCGACAGCCTGCCGGTCCTGATCCTGGTGGGAGCGGCCATTGCGCCGCCGGTGGTGCTGATCATGGCGCTGACGTTCGCCACCACGGTCGTCCTCAACGCGGTCCCCTGGCTGGTGCTGCGGGTGTTGCCCGGAGTCAAACAGGGACCGAGCCCGGAACTCGGGCCGACGACGGTGGGGCGGGCGAAGTCCGCCGCTCCGGCTCGGCGGCTCAGGCCCGAGCCGGCGGCGGCGGCGCTGGAGCCTGCGACCGCACTGCCTCCCACACCAGAGCCGTCGACTGCGACGGCCGTCTGATGCTCACCGAGTAGGAGCGTTGCTCACGCTGCCGGAGCGGTGCTCACGCTGCCCGAACGGTGCTCGTGCTGCAGCACGGGGTCGGCTCCTGCTGCGTGAGCAGCATTCCGGGGTCGGCTATCCGCGGTTGCTAACTGTCTTTACTGTAAATACAGTAAAGACATGCGACTCAGTGCCCGCCCCCTGTTGGACAACGCGGCGGACCAGGGCCTGTTCGTCGGCCGGGATGACGAGCTCGACCGAATCGAACAATCGCTGAGCACCGGGCTGAACTGCCTCGTCGTCGGCCCGCCGGGCAGCGGAAAGACCTCGCTGGTGCGGGCGGTGATTTACCGATCGCATGAGGCCGGGGACCCGTTGCGGTTCTCCCACGTCAGGGCGAACGGGGCGCAGTCCGCTGCCGACCTGTTGACCGCGGTACTGGCCGCGGTGCGAAAACCCCGCAGACTCGCGTCGGTGGTGGCGGCGGGGCTACCACCGCCGAACTCCCCGCTCGACTTGCTCGACGATCTGGCCCAGGAGATCGGCCAGGTCCGGCGGGCAGAGCCCGGAGTGATCCCTGTGCTGGTCGTCGAGGACGTGCTGGCGCCGGCGGGATCTGAGGTGTTCGGGGCGCTCCGCGACGAAGTCTGGGAGATCGACGCACGCTGGCTGGTGACGACGCCGACATCGCAGTTGAGCGGTTGGGTCCGGCCACCGGCAGAGGTGTTCTTCGAGACCAGGGTGGATCTCGGGCCGCTCACCGCGCAGCAGGCTGCCGAGCTCCTGCGCCGCCGGATGGAGCCAGGCGACCCGGCGGGCGAGGAGTCCCCCGCCGAACTGATCGCCGCGGCCACCGACGCCGCCAGGGAGACACCGCGGCGGCTGTTGGAGCTGGCCCGCGAACTGGCCGGCGGGTCCGCTGTCGGGGGTGCGCGGTTGAATGCCATTGCAGGACTGGAAGCGAGAGCCGCCGCCGTCACCGAGTTGACCCGGCCGGCGCGGATGCTCGTCCAGGAACTGGAGGCGTTGGGCTGGTCCAGCGCATCGGACGAGCGGCTGCTCGCCCGGATGGGCTGGACGCGGCCGCGCGTCATCCAGGTGATGGCCGAGCTGCAGGACAAGGGGTTGGTGGACATGCGTGAGGAGAGCACGGGTCGAGGACGGCCGCGCAAGCTGTACCGGCTCAAGCCACCCACCGAGTTCGGGGTTCGCAAGCCCGACGGTTCGATCGTTCCGGGGTCGTCGTGACCCGGAAGGACCTGGAGATCCTCCACGACGGCGGCGCTTTCGATCCCTCGCCCCGGCACCAAGAGCTGTTCGCCGTCCATGTCCCGTTCGACACCATGACGGGCGGACACAGCTGCGAGCAGGCGCTCACCGCCGCGCTCCGCCGCCAGGAGCGGGTCACCCTGGTGGGCACCAGCGGTGCGGGTAAGTCCAGCGTCATCGCCGCCACCTTGCACCCCATGGTGGAAGACCTGGTGCCGCTGCCCATCCCGGTCGCTGTCGAACGTCCAGCGGTCGCCGGCGATCCGGTCGCCTTCGTCCGGCACCTGGTGCAGGTGGTCAGCCGGCTGGTGCAGCAGTCGGCACCCGACCGCGGCGGGCAGGCGCGCCGGATCGAGAGCGAGACTCGGCCGAAGATCAAGCGCGGCAAGGGTTTCAGTGTCACACCGGGTTTGGTGGGGCTGTCGGTGCGGCTGGCCTACGAACTCGAGGCGGCGGTCGACGAGCCCAGCCACACCAGCGACCAGATCATGGATCAGGGCCGGCAGATCCTCGACCTGTTCCGCTCTCGGGAGCTGACGCCGGTCCTCGTGCTGGACGATACCGACCGTTGGCTGAACACCGCCTACCTGCCCGAGAGCGCTCAGACCCGCGCCGCGTTCTTCGCCACCATCCCCCGGCTGCTCGCCGAGGAGTTGGACACCGCTGCGGTCATCGCCGTGCACCCGACCTACCTGGAGGACCCGGCGTTCCGCGCGGCTCGGGGGTTCCTGTCCCGAACGATCACCGTGCCGGCGGTGCCGTCGGCCGGTGGGATCGCGGCCATCGCGCACCGCCGGATCGCCCTGGCGATGGACGGCCAGGGGCTCGCGGCCGTCGAGGTTGGCGAGGTGCTGTCCAATGCCGCCCTCGTCACGCTGCACGACTACTACTCGAGCATGCCCTCCGATGTGCGCCGGAATCTGCTGCTCATCCTGCATGCGGCGCTGACGCTCGCCGTCGACGATCCCGCCGCCGAGCGGATCGAGCGGGCCCACGTCGAGCTGGCGATCGCCGAGGGCGAAGGCTGACGGGGCCCGAGCAGGGCATCGGCATGCTGGACCTGCGGCACCGGCATCCGGGTGGCCGCGTCGATGATCACGCCGGTTCAGGGCACGTCTTAGGTCGGCGACGTATTCCTGCCGGCGAGCTCCGCGACGGTGTCGGTCCCGACGACGGTCGTCCACTCCACCCGCACCACGTCCGCCACCGCGCCGTGCGGTGCCCGCGGTATCGGCGGCAGCAGGATGCGCGTTGCCCATTTGGTGATCCGCCCGTCCACGAAGGACTCGGGCAGCGACACCTCTGCGCGGAAGCTGTCCGCGTCGGCGTAGAACAGCAGGAACCAGGTCCGGGGCGGTGAGGCGTGCATCGCCAGGCCCTGGCGAACGGTCGGCAGCAGCGGGCCCAAGTCCAGCGCGAGTTGGTTGTTGCCGAGCACCGCGAGCTCGGTGGCAAATCCCTTGGGGTGCTTGGGGCCAGGAGTGCGGTGCGGTAGGCCCGTGCTCTCGTCGCCGGTCGTGACCACCACGGCGAAGTCGCCGGATGGATGGATGGTACGGGCGAGGTTGCGGGGGTTGTCGAATGACCATTGGGCCGCGACGAGCGCCTCGCGCAGGTGCCGGGTGGTCAGTCCCCACCGGTTCAGGCCCTTCATGATCGGCGGATCCAGGTCTGAGCCCGCATTGGTCGCCGCGTCGGCCTTGCGCAGCGCGACACTGATCGTGTGGACCGACAGATCCAGGTCGGCGAGCCGCTCCGGCCCGAACAGCTGCGTGCCCACGTCGTTGACCCCCAGATCGCGGTGGCTCGTCATTGCAGCGATGGTGGCACCCGACACCGACAGGCGGCATCCAACAGGTCCAGGGTGGCGATGCGCTTGGGCAACAAATCTTACAGTAATAATAGTTACTCAAGATTCTTGCCGGAATCAGGTGCTTGTCGGGCCGCACCGCTACCCTCGGCCCCGTGACCGTGCCATCCCTCGGTGTCCATGTCGGCGCCCGTGAAGACGACGCCAACCCCATCCTCGAGGCCGCTGAGTCGGGCGCCGACGGGGTGCAGATCTTCCTTGCAGACCCGCAGGGCTGGAAGACACCGAAGGAGCATCCGCACGCCGCCGAACTCCGCAGTGGTGAGCTGGACGTGTACGTGCACGCTCCGTACATCGTCAACGTCGCGACCACGAACAACCGGATCCGGATCCCCAGCCGGAAGCTGCTCGTCACCCACGCCGGCGCCGCGGCCGCGCTGGGGGCCAAGGGGCTGATCGTGCACGGCGGCCATGTGCTGGCCAAGGATGATCCTGCCGTCGGATTCGACAACTGGCGCAAGGCTTTCGCGCGCCAGCAGGAGGAGGGCGGGTTCCCGCTGCCGATCCTGATCGAGAACACCGCGGGCGGCGACAACGCGATGACCAGAACCCTGGAGGCGATCGCGAGGCTCTGGGACGAGGTGGGCGAGTTCGGTGCTGGGTTCGTGCTGGACACCTGTCACGCGCACGCCAGCGGGCTCGACATGGACACCGTGGTGGACGACATCCGCGGCATCACCGGCCGCATCGACCTGGTGCACTGCAACAACTCCCGTGACGAGGCCGGCTCGGGTCGGGACCGGCACGCCCCGCTGCTCGGCGGGGAGATCCCGAGCGACACGCTGATCGACATCGTCCGCGCAGCCGGAGCCCCGGTGATCCTGGAGACCCCCGGCGGGCCGCCCGAGCGGGGTGAGGAGATCGCGTTCCTGCGCGCCGCGCTGTCCTGATCGGGAGCCCGGGCAGTGGCCGCGGGAACCTGGCCGCTACCGTCCCGGGGCCGCGACGAGGAGACCGTAGGTGATGGCTGCAGTGCCCATTCGCACGTCGTAGGTGACCACGGTCTGCAGGTCGCTCAGCAGCGCCGCGGACGCGATGTGCAGTGCATCAAGGCTGCGCACCTCTGGTGGTGGGATCTCGGCCGCCAGCGTCAGGGCGTCAGCGGTCAAGCTGACCACGCTGATGCGCGCGAGCAGCCGCACGGCGGTGGACAGCGCCTCTTGGTTGATGCGAGCGGCCAGTCGTCGGAGTTCGACCACGCCGATGCTGTTGGTGACCAGCGGAACGGGCCCGTGTTCGCGCAACCAATGCCTAAGAGGGGCTGACTCAGGCTCACTCACCACCAGCTTCGCCAGGGCTGAGGTATCCAGGTAGATGGTCACGCCGGCCAGTTCACCCGCGCTCGTCGCGATCCGCAGCGAGGAGTTCGTCCGTGCTGTGACTGTCGGCCGGCCGGGTGACCGGCTCGACATCCAGGGGATCGCCACGTCCGGGGCGAATCCAGCCCTGCGCGAGGAGTTCGGCGTACGTGCCGCTGGTCGTCCGGGTGATGGGGACCAGCCGCGCGACCGGGCGGCCGTGATTGGTGATCTCGATGCTGTCCCCCGTGGCCTCGATGTCGTCCAGCAGTTCACTGGCTAGCTGCCGCAGTTCGCGGACTCCCACCGCCCTCATGTAGCACATGGTAGCACAAAGGCAGTTGTGACTCATGCTAAAGATTTCCTGATGTCAGGAACACCCCGCGAGCCGTCCGGGTTGTGCCTGGCATGACAGCTAACGTGACGGCAATCAATGTGGCAGCAAGTGGGACCTTTGACATCCGCGACCTGGGAACCGCGCACCGGCTGGGCTTCGGCGCGATGCGGATCACCGGACCCGGGATCTGGGGCGAGCCCGACGACCGCGAGGTGGCCAGGTCCGTGGTGCGGCGTGCGGTCGAGCTGGGCGTCGACTTCATCGACACGGCGGACTCCTACGGCCCGGGTGTGAGCGAGGAGATCATCGCCGAGGCGCTGTACCCCTACCCGGCGGATCTGACGATTGCGACCAAGGCCGGGTTGGCCCGCACCGGTCCGCAGCGCTGGGTCGCGCTGGGCCGCCCCGAATACCTGCGCCAGCAGGCGGAGCTGAGCCTGCGCCGCCTCGAGGTCGACGTGCTCGACCTGTTCCAGCTGCACCGGATCGACCCGAAGGTCGACCGGGCCGAGCAGTTCGGTGTGCTGAAGGATTTGCAGGACGAGGGCAAGGTCAGGGCGCTCGGCCTGTCGCAGGTCTCGGTGGACGAGATCAAGGCGGCGCAAAGGGTTTTCACCGTGGCCACCGTGCAGAACCGCTACAACCTGACCGACCGCTCGTCGCAGGACGTGCTGGACTACTGCGAGGCGCAGGGCATCGGGTTCATTCCGTGGGCGCCGGTCTCCGCCGGCGAACTCGCCCGGCCGGGCGGTCCGGTGGATGTCGCGGCCAAGGAATTGGACGCCACCCAGGCGCAGGTCGCGCTGGCCTGGGTGCTGCAGCGCTCGCCGGTGATGCTGCCGATCCCCGGCACGGGTTCGATCGGACACCTCGAGGAGAACCTCGCCGCGGCCTCACTCACCCTCCCGGCGGACACCGTCGCGGCGCTCGACGCAGCGGCCTGAGCAGAGCGTCACGGTCGCTGGCCGGCCAAAAGCGCCGAAGCGGCTGCCTGCAGCGAGTCCGGGCACCCGTAGTTGATCCAGGTGGCGCCGAGCATCAGCGCCATGCAGTCCGCGGTGCTCTCGTTGGCAGTGGCATCGGTGCCGCCCCCGCCGACGAGGGCGCTCAGGCCGGCGACGGAGCCGTCCAGGCTTCCGTACACCCGGACCTGCAGGACATGGCTGAACTCGTGCACCATCACCGAAAAGCGTTTGTCGGACGGAAGATCCGGGTCGATCCAGACGGTGTACCCGTCGGACGCGCCCCAGGAACCGTTCCGCTCGAACACCCAGGTAGCCATGCCGGCCGGGTCGACCTGGGGGATCAGGTCGGTCATCCAGTTTCCTGACGACTCCGACAGGGGTGCCGCAGCGGGCGCGGTGCCCTCGGCGAGGTACTCGGCGGACACCCAGCCGTAGACGTCACCGACGTGCACCGGTACCCAGCCATCGACGGTTACGCCCGCGGTCACCTGGTCACCACCGCTGAGGAGGGCCGCGACCGCGGCGCCGGTGTCAGGCGTGCTACGGACGCTGGCCGAGTCGGTCGCGTACATCGCGCGGCCGGTGATGAGCGTTTCCGCGGAGACCGCCCCCGCCGCCAGAGCGGGGTCCGCGGCGGTATTTGGTGACGACGCCGGCGGCGACGCAACGGCGGCCGGAGCGTCGACCGGCACGGCCGGCGTCACCGGTGCCCCGCTCGGCGAGGGTGGATCTGCCACATCGGAAGCGCCGGAGTTCGAGCTGACGAAAGCCGGCTCTGTCGCCGGCGAGGCGGTCGATGCCGAGGCCGGCGTCTGATCGTCCTGCGGCCCGGACGCCGACACCGGGTTCTGGCCGGCGGCGGTCGCCAGCACTCCCGCTATGGCGACCGCGATCACCGCGGCCAGGCCGAGCGCATGCCGTGCAGAGAATGTCGGTCGGTGAGCGGCAAGGCGCTGAAACATGTGACGGTCCTCGGTGATCTGGACTCGTCGTTCCGGGTCAGGGCGCGCGGATACCCGGTGGGTGTCGAGTCGGTGTAGGAGTCCGCCCGGTCCCAGCCGGTCCGTCCGATTGCCGGTGGGCCGCGCACAGCGCAGGCCCCGGCAGCACGGAGGGATGCTGTTTCGGCATGACCTCTGTTGCGCTAAGTCTAGCGAACAATGCTACGGACAGTGATCAAGAAATGGTCAAGAGTGTGATGACTACCCGAAGGAACCGCCGCGGGAAACGTACTGAAGTACCCAGCGTCACATGATCGAGCTATGGTCCTCCTTCAGTTCAGGGGTGCCGTGGAGAGGTCGGCCGTGGCCAGTCGCTGCAGGTTCGGGGCACCTGGTCACCTAGCGTGTCGCTCGCCATGGAATGGTGTGGCCGCGTGCGGTTGCCCCTTCGCGCACCCAGGACTGCCCGCCGGCCCGCTGACCAACCGGCCCGACCCACTCATGCTGGACGGCATGGCGACCGACGACGCGTCCGCCCGGCTCACCGCCGGGCCGGCGCGGCGCCCCGCCACCGCCGGGCCGGCGTCCGTACACCGCAGCGATCCGGGACCCTTTGTGGCCGGAGGTCCGAGCGGACCTGGCGGCCGCCTGTTACTCCTGCAGCGGCAGGTCGGCAATGCCGCGGTGCAGGCCATGCTCTGGCCACCCGACGAGGTAACCGTCGCCCGGCAGCGGGTGCCCCCGGCGTACACCGCGCCACCGCCCGGCTCACCGCCACCGCCGGGACCCGCGGCCGCTCCGGCCGTCACCCTGAACGGCGCCACTCCGCTGGAACAGGCTGCCGACGGGTTCACCCAAGCGACGTCGGCCGCGCTCGATCAGGCGTGGGGGCTGCTCAATTCGCGAGCGATGTTCGACCTGTTGCCGATGCTGGCCGGGCTCAAGACCAAGGGGTTCTGGTCGGTCATCACCGCGGACGCGACTCCGCGTGGCGGACCGCGGATGGCCAACGCGGTGCACACCGTGGACCTGAAGACCAAGGGCAGCCCGATCACCAAGGACGAGCTGGCCGAGCTCATCGACCGGATGGCCGACATGTTCCCCGACCAGCGGGCCGACATGCTCCGGTTCATCGGCAAGTACGTGGTGCTGACCGTCGACGGGATCGACCTGGACTTCTCCTACGTGGCCGGTGCGACCAGCGCCAGCTGCGTCAAGGAGGTCCAGGACGAAATCGCTCAAGCCAAGTTCTTCATCAAGGAATACGCGGCCGCCGGCCAGAAGAAGGGCGTGAAGACCGGAGCCCAGGTGGAGCAGGCGGTCAAGGACTCATTGGCCAAACAGGGCTTCGGCATCTCGGTCGCAGGTACCACGTCGTCCACCGGCGCGATCACCATCACTGCCACGCCGATGACCAAGGCCCAGCCGATTCTGACCAGGAATACCGAGATCCACGAGAGTGTGCATTCGCATCACGTCGCGGCACTGCAGAAGCAATTCGGTCGAGGCACACCCGGGTTCAAGGCCGCCTTCAACGACGCACAGGATTGGGTGCGGGACGAGATCAACGCTCGGAAGGCGGAGATCAAGTTCCTGACCAAGGTGGTGGCCGCCCTGAAGAAGCTGGAGAAGATGGTCAAGTGAGCGAGCAGGTCACCGTCGCGGTCACCGTGCTGCAGATCGAGGTCGACCCGTACCTGCGCGATCCGCTACGGCGGCATCTCGCCCGGATCCGCGTCGACGAGGTGCTCTCCGGCGAGCTCGACGCCACCCAGGTCACCCTGCTGATCCACAGCCCCAGCAAGACCTTCATGGATCCGAACCCGGTCGGATATCGCTACCTGGTCGCGATGACCCCGCCGATCGACGACCCCTACACCGGGCCGTTGGAGATCGAACCCGCCGACGAGCACTGACCCTGAGCGGCACCAATGCCCTTGACCCACACCGAGAGTGCGGAACGTCCCGGCACTGTGCACCAGTGCCGGGACGATCGCGCCATTCAGGGAAATCCAGTCCGGGAATTCAGGTTCGATTCCGGTTCGAGGGGCCGACTCAGAAGTCGAGTTCAGTCCTCGATCTCGAACGTCCGCCGCACCGGGTGGTTCGCGACGATGACCGCTGCCGGATCGAAGGCGGACTTGAGCGTGACCAGCCGTCCCCACGTCACCGGGTCGTAGCCGGCGCTCGGATCGGTCGGGTGCTCGACGAAGTTGAGATACTGCCGACCCGACGCGAACGGCGCCAGCGCCCCAATGAAGGTATCGGCGTCGCGCTGGCCTGCCGCACCCATCTCGGGTGTCGCGGCGATCCCCACGCCGAGGGCGAGGAACTGGCCGTCGACCATCGGCATGGCGCCGGCATCTGGGTCGGGCCGGCCCAGCGCGCCGCCCAGCTGACGCAGCTCGTGGATCAACAGGGTGGAGGTCGTGCCCGGACCGGCATGTTCGACGAACGCCTGGATCGCTTGTTCGGGCATCCCGGCGAGCAGCCCGGTGTTGGACACCGCGGGTGTCGGGCCCTCGGGATCCATGTGCAACCGTGCAAGTGCTTGTACCGGCACCCGGCTGAAGGTATCCATCTCAGGCTCGAGATCCCTGAGAGCCGCGAGGATCTCCACGCTCCGCTCGTCGGATTCCAGCACCGCCCCGTCGATGACGACCAGCTGACGGCCCCGGAAGGCCTCCGGCAGGTCAGGCAGCGGTGGCAGGTCCAGCACCCGGAACGAGGTCGAGACCTCGTCCGGCGCGTCGGCGGTCCACTGGACCCAGCGCCGGAGCACTCGCTCGGTCTCGGTCCGGTCCCACACCAGCATCCCGGCATACGCGGTCTGGAAGGGGAACATCGCGAATTCCAGGGTCGTCACGACCCCGAAGTTGCCGCCGCCTCCGCGCAACGCCCAGAACAGCTCGGAGTTCTCGGTCGCGCTCGCCCACCGGATCGAGCCGTCGGCCGTGACCAGCTCCACACCGGTGATGGCGTTGGTCTGCAGACCGAGCTTCCGGGAGTACATGAAGGTCCCGCCGCCGAGGGAGTAGCCGGCCACCCCGACATCCGGCGACGATCCGTGCAGCACGGCGAACCCTTGCGCCGCAGCGGCTTCCACCACCGGCAGCCACAACGCACCGCCGCCGACCCTGGCGACCTGGCGCACCGGATCGATATCGACCTGCGTCATCGCCGAGGTCCGGATCAGGACGACGTCGTCCAGCCGCCCCAGCGGCCCCGCGTTGTGGCCGGTGCTCTGCGGGGCGACCCGCAGTCCGGCCGCGACCGCGGCCCTGACAAGTTGGGCGGTCTCCTCGGCATTGGCCGGATAGGCGACCGCGGCAGGGCGCTGGTCGACGGCGACGTTCCACGGCGTGCGGGCCGCGTCGAACCCGGGATCGCCGGGCAGATAGACGGCACCGCCGCACAGGCCGCGCAGCGACTGCGCCCGGGCCCTGCGCACAGTGCCGGGTCGGGCGATGTCTTGGATGGTCATGCTGGTGAACCTCCTGGGTGTGGTGGACAGCAACACCCTGCGATTCACCGGTTGAGAACCACTGACAATCCACTGAAGGAACGCGGCCGGCTCGTCTCAAGAATCCTTCAAGTGCAGGTCAGCGCCACTCTCACCGCGCTCCAGGCGCGCGCCGTGGAGCCGTTCCCGCATCGCGGATCAGTCGGGAGACGCTCGCGGCCGGCGGATCTTGGTTACCGGGTCAGACGTCGAGGCCGGCTTGCGGAGCCGATCAGGAGGAGCGCGCCGGCGATGATCAGCCCGATGCCCCAGCCGATGTACGGCCCGACCGCGAAGCCGGTGTCAGGCAACGGCGGGTGGGGCGGGACCGGCGGGACAGGCGGGACCGGAGGTTCCGGCGGGGTGGGGGGCACCGGCTCCGTACACACCACGGTGTTGGTCACGCCGACCGTGACAAGCGCGGTGCCCAGTTCGACCGGCCCGAGACCGGTGGCGGACGATGTGCAGTCGGTCGGTACCTGCGCAGACTCGCCGAGCTCGACGGTGGAACCCGGTGCGTAGCCGACGTAGTCGGTGTTCCAGGAGGCCTGCTGACTGTCGAGCGACGGGGCGGACGTGAAGCCGGCCGGCTGCGTGCCGTCGGCGTACGCGACACCGTTGATGACCCACTGCTTTTCGACGGTCAGCACGGTGGGCACCGGTTCGCACGCGGTGTCCGTCAGGAGCGAACCCAGCGAGTCCAGCGCCACCTGGTTGAACAGTCCGCTGCCGCTCACGCCGTCACCGGCGGCGCACGGCAGGCTCGCGGCGGTCGTGGTCGGCGGCACCGTTGCGGTCACGGCGAGCTCATAGGTGTGCACGGCGCCGGCCGGCAGCGTGGCGTTCTGCACGATGGCCACCGCGTCGACGCCGTTCCACGACGGGCTCGCCAGCGTCACTCCGTCCGGGACGAGAGTGACTGCGGCGGAGAGGATATCGGTGCCGGCCGGAAACCCGAGGTTGTCCGTGAGGGTGTATGGCACCTCGTTCGCGGGGTCCGGATTCGTGGCCACCAGCCGGTAACCGACCGCCCATGTCCCGTTCGCGGGATCCCACACCGCCGGTCCCGTGGACTCTTTGGAGATCATCGGCGCGAGGGTGGTCGGCACATCGGTGGAGCACGGGTCGGCGACCGCGGCCGCCGCGGCGAGATCGGCCAGCGGAGCCACCGGAGCCACCGGCCCGGCGCAGGTGGTGGGCTGCACGTCGCCGATTGCGGTGACGACGTTGCCGACTTGCACCCCGGCGGCGCCGGGATTGACGGTGACCTGGAAGGTGAGCGCGAGGCTGCTGCCCCCGGGAACGGCGGCGACCGTCCAAATGAGTGTCCGGGCGTCGACGTCGAGCGCCGCCGTGGTGCCGGACGGTGCCGCGATGGACCCGTCGACGACGGTCGCGAACGGCAGCACGCGGGTCAGGTCGTCGGTGACCACGACGTCGTGCACGGGGACGGTTCCGGTCGAGTCGAGAGTCAGCGTGTAGGTGATCGTCGAACCCGGCTGAACCTCGGTCCCGCTCGGCGGGTCGCTGGTCTTCGTGACCGACCAGGCGCCCTCGGTCTTCGTGACGTTGTTTCTCACCCCGATGGCCACGATCGGCTCCGGGAAGTTCTCCTGCGGCGAGGGAATGGTGAACGTCAGCGACCTGCCCTGGCCGGGCGTCGCCATGCCGTCGACGGTGAACGTCGGCGGGTCCCAACCCCACGCGCTGTCCCGCAGCGGCGGCATCGTGTCCAGCGGTTCGGTCAGGATGCAGGTGCTGTTGATGGGAATCTGCTCGGCCTGGCCCACGTCGCGCAGGACTCCAGGGACGACCTCGATCGTCCCGGTGATCGGGGCGCCGGATCCGGGTTGGCAGGAGAACGTCATCGGGTAGGGGCCCTGGGGATTGACGATGCCGTCCACGGCGCCGGTCAGCAGCTTGGACACCCGGAACGTGCCGAACAGGCGCGCGCTGGGATTGCTGACCGCGATCGGCGGGGTCGCCTCGGTGGGTGGCGTCACCGTGACCGGGTCGCCGATCACCGGTTCGAGCCAGATGTAGGACGGGTCCCCGGTCACCGGCTGCCCGCCGGCCCCGGGCGGATCCTCGGTGGCGGCGCAAAGGGAGCCGACCAGCACACCCGAGCGCAGCGCCGGTACCGCGAGGGTGGCGGACCAGGTGGTCACGATCGGGGAGTCCGTGCCGTACCTGCAGCTGATCGTTCCCGTGAACGGCCGATCGGTCGGCACCAGCCCGTCGGCGGGACCGGTGACGTCCTTGGTGACGGTGATGTCGGAGTACACCCGGACGACCGTGTTCGTGACGCCCAGGGTGGCCGTCTGACCGGCCATCAGTTCGACGCTCTCCGGCACGTACGTCGGGTCGCCCCAGGTGAACGAGCCGTCCCGCAGGCCCTGCGCATCGAGGGTGTCCTCGCTGATCGTGCACATCGCGGTCGCGGGCACCAGCTCGTCGGCCGGCGAGAACGCGACCACGCTGCCGTTCGCCGGGACCGTGAAGCGCCCACCGATGGAGTCCCGGCCCTGCACGCACTGCCAAGCCCCGCCGAACGTCGTCCCTGCCAGCAGCCCGCGATCGGGGTCGACGACCGTCTTGGTGACCTGCAGGCCGGCGAAGAGTCGGGTCACCGTGTTCGTCACCGTCACCGAGCCCGTGGAGCCCGCGACAACCGTGTCCGGGTCACCGATCACCGGCGGCAGCCACCCCCACGAACCGTCCGGGAGGCCGGTGGTCGCGGGCGGATCCTCGGTGACCGTGCACACCGACCCGAGCAGCAGATCCGGTATGACGAAGTCCGGATCCACGGACGGTGTGATGCTCCAGCGACCCACGACCGCGGGATCGGCGCCGTACTGGCAGGAGTAGCCGCCGCTGAACACCGCCGTCGGCTGGACCACGCCGTTCGGATCGACGGTCTGCTTGGTGATCGTGAACGAATCAGTCACCCGGACGATCGGGTTCTCCGCGTGGAAGACCTGCACCGCGTCCGCATTCGGCAGCACGAACGTGCCGCCGGGCGCCAACTGCGGGGTGCCGGTGATCACCGGCGGGGCCCACGCGTAGGACGCATCCTTCAGCAGGCTCTGACCGGGGCTGTCCTCGAAGCCCGAGCAGGTCCAGCCGACCGAGGCGACGATGTCCCTGCTGCCGTGGTCGGCGATGGACCCATCGGCGTACCGAGTCGGGATTTGCGGCTGCCCCGGCAACGAGCACTGACCGTGCAGCGTGAAGTCCTCGGCTCCGGTGCCGAGGTTGAGGTAGCCCTCGGTGGCGCCGGTCACGTCCTTCTGCACCCGGACGGTGCCGGTGTCGCGGGTCAACGTGTTGGCCACCGTGACGGTGTTCGGTCCGGGCCCGGCCACGGTGGTGCCGGTGATGTCCGCGGCCAGCCAGCGGAACGCCGGGTCGGGCGATGGCGGCCCGAGGTCGCCCTCGGTCGCGGTGCAGACGGCGGTCAGCGGCACGTTGTCGGCGACCTGCACGCCCGCCGCGTCGACGACCACGTCGACGGTGCCGCCGAACGTCTCCTGACCACCGCCGTAGTCGCAAGACCAGGTGATCGAGTAGGTCTTCGCCGGATCGATCACACCCTGCGGTCCGCTGTAGGACTTGACGACCCGGACCGGTGCGAGGACCCGGACGATGTCGTTGGTGATGACGATGGGCTGAGCGACGTTCTCCTCGACGGTGACCGTGCCGTCGACCGGATCGTAGGTGGTGTCCCCCCAGGCGTACGACGCGTCGAGCAGGCCGCCGACCGGAGTCGCCTCCGTTGCGACACAGGTTGAGCCGACGGGGATGTCGCCCTGGGTCACGCTGTCGTCGCCGGGCACGCTGAGGTGAAAGATCAGTCCCGGCCCGCAGTTCAGGGTGACGGCGAACGTGCTTCCGACCACGAGGCCAGCGGTCTGCCCGGTGATCTGCTTTTGCACCGTCACCGAACCGAACAGCGGGTCGATGGTGTTGATGGCATTGACCTGCGGCGTGTTCGCGCCGATCGTGAAGGTCGCGGAGTTCCCGGACTGCGTCACGCCGTCGCCGGTGAACTGAACCGGCCGCCAGGCGAAGGCCGGACCGGTCGGCGGCTGATTCACCTCCTCGATCGTGCACTGCGTGCCCACCGGTGGCGCTACCGCGGGGCTGAAGCTGTCGGTGTCGGCGAGCGCGACGGTTTGCACGAATCCGTTGGTGCAGTTGATGTCGAACTCGAACGTGGTGCCCGGTGCGTACCCGCCGTCCTTGCCTGCGCCGGTGACGACCTTGGTCAGGTTGAAGCTGCCCGTCAGTTGCTGGATCCGGTTCGTCACGGTCACCGCGACGGGCGTCGTCGCGCTCGTGACCACCACGTTCTGACCCGGGTCATAGGTGGGTGGAAGCCAGACCCAGGACGCATCGGTCGCGCTGGGCGGGGCGGTCAGGGTGGCCGGGTCCTCGGTGATCGTGCATATCGAGCCGAGGAACACGGCGGACGTCAGCGCGGTCAGGTTTTGCGCGACGGTCGCGGTGCCCTGCGTTTGGATGTCGCCGCCGTAGCTGCACACGTACCCGATGTCGAAGGTTCGGGCCGGATCCACGATCCCGGCCGGCGTGATCGGAGCCTTGGTGATCGACACGTGACCGGTCACCCGGACGACGTCGTTGGCGACCGTCACCGGCACGACCTGGCCGGAGCTGTCGATCCGCACGGGCTGACCGGGGATCGACACCGCACCCCACGCGTAGGAGGGGTCGACCAGACCGCCGATTGGTGACGCCTCCGTGACGACGCATGTTGTGCCGACCGGCAGGTCCGTTGTCGTCCCGGTGCCGCCGACACCGACCGTGAAGGTGTTGTCGTAGCCGTTGTCACAGGCAACCCGGATCGCGAACTGGGCGTCCGCCCTGACCCCGTCGACGGCACCGGTGATCGCCTTTGTGACGCTCACCCGGCCGAAGATCGGCACGGTCGGATTGGTGACCGTGAGGGTCACCGACCCGTTGGCAGGCACCGTCGTCAGCGGCCCCGGCGACCAGGTCGGGGTTCCCCACACAAACCCGGGTGACAACAGCCTCGCGTCCGGCGGGAGCTCCTGCACCGCGCAGCTGTTGCGGGCAGGCACCGTGACCGTCTTGCTGGCGCCGGCGGCCACCGTCACGTCCCCCGCGGCGACGCCACAGTCGTACCGGACGGTGAAGTTCTCCGCGGTGCCGCCGACATACCCGTCACCGGTGACGACCTTGGCGATCACTAGCTGTCCGGTCTCGCGGGCGTAGCTGTTGGTGATGGTCACCGCGGCTGTGGAGTTGTCGCCGATCGTCACGATGGTCGGGGCGGCCGCGGATCCAGTCCAGGCGTAGCTCGGGTCGCTGAAGTCCCCGTCCTGCTGCGTCAGCGTCTCGGTGAACGAGCACACCGAGCCTGTCGGGATCGGCGTGTCCGGCGAGACCGCCTGCGCCGTCGTGACATCGACGGTCCCGGCGGTGGTGGGGCCGTTGGTGAGCGTGCACGTGTAGGCCACCGGGAAGACCCTGCCCGTGCCGCCGGCGTACCCGCCGGGGCCGTCGATCGTCTTGGTGACCGCGAAGGTGCCGAACTGCTGCACGACCGGGTTGGTGATGGTGACGGACGCGGTGCCGTTCTGGGTGATCGTGGCCGGCTGGCCGCTGAACGAGGCGGGGCCCCACGCGTAGGACGCGTTCGCCAGCCCGCCGGCCGGCGTCGTCTCGGTGACCGTGCAGGTGCGGCCGACGGGAATGTTGTTGATCACGACCGGGGCTGCAGTGGTCAGCGTGGAGAAGGTGCCGGTGAATCCGGCCCCGCAGTCGTACGACCCGCTGAACGTCTTGCCCGCGCCGCCGGTGTAGGCGCCGTCGGGTGCGTCCACGACCTTGCTGATCTGCAGCGAGCCGGCGGCGAGCTGGTTGGTCGCCGTGCACGTCACATTCGCCGACGTGGTGGCCGACGCGCTGTCCGGCAGCGTCACGATGCCCCCCGTCACCGGCAGCGCGGCGCCACCGGCGGTGCGGCATACCCAGTCGCCGACCTGCACGTAGCCGGTGGCGGCCGCGCCGGTGCCGATCTCGGTGAGCGCATAACTCCCGGCCGGCACCCGCTGAGTGGTCACCGCGGCTGACCCGGACGGCCCGGAGACGGTGGCACCGGACGGCGGCGGGGCGGCCGATCCGGTAGCCGTCAGCGTCCACAGATTCGGCGCCGCGCTGCCGGTCTGCACCTGCTTGACCAGGGTGAGCGTGGCCTTCGGGGTGTAGGTGTTCGTATAGGTGCAGGTGATCCCGGGCTGGGCCGCGTTCTGCGGCGCCGGCACGTTGCTCAGCAGCGCCTGTCTCGCGGCGAGGTTCGCGGTGACCCAGGTGGCCGGCACCTGCGCCCCGGCGGCGTTGTACTCCGTGCAGGCCAGCCCGGTCAGCGACCAGCGGTCGTCACCCGGATCGGTCTCGGTCACCGTCACCGTGTTGCCGCTGGTCAGCGAGCGTGTCTCAGATCCGCCGGTGGTGAGCGAGAAGGTGCCGTTCGACCACGGGGAGCCGGCCAACGTCGATGAGGACGAGAAATCGAACGAGCGCGCGGGTGGTGTGGTACCGGTGACCGTCTTGACGACCGTCAGGGTGCGCACCTGAACCAGCGACGCGTACAGGCAGGCGTGTGTCTGCGCGCCCTCGACCGTGCTGAACTCGTTCTGTGGGGTGCCGCTCGGCGTGGCCGGGCACGTCGTCGTCGATGACGCCACGGGGATGAAGCCGAGGATGACGAGACGGAAGTTCAATCCACCCTGCGTCAGCGTGACCGTCGAGATCTGATTGGTGAAGGTGATCAAGTCGTTGCAGCAGTTGTTGCCGCCACTGTTGGGCGTTTCGTCGAGCTGCCAGTCGAAGCCGACGGTATTCGGCGACGTGAATCCACCAAGGATGGCGCTGATCCGCCCGGTGAAGTAGCGGTCATCGGCGTACACCGGGTTGTTGTAATGAATCATCTTGCCGATCGGAAATGCGACACCGTCCTGAGCCGAGGTGGTCGCGGCCGGACGGAAACCGACGGTGCTCTGGATGCTCGAGTTCAGGGTCGACGGGCAGCTGCTCTGGCTGTTGCTCGGTCGACCGTGAGCTGTCTGCGCCTCGCTCGGGTTGCTGACCAGCGCCGACGATGTCGACGTGCCGACCGGTGCGTAGGTGATGCAGTTTCCGGAGGTCCCGTTGTTGACGCCCCTGTGGTTGGACAGCTGCGCCTGGATCGTGCCGATGTTGACGGTCGCCGCCGCCGCGTCGGGGGCCGGTGCCACCGTCCCGGTGATGGTGCACAGCCCGGCGGTCAGCAGCAGCACCACGGCCAGCGCCTGCGCCCTTCTCACCACCGAAGTTCCCCGACCACCTCGCATGCGGCCTCACCTCCCCACGCAGTCGGCCAGCTTCCCTCGACGAGCCACGGTTTGACCCCACGAACGCATCAGCCCTATACCGCATGGCGGTCGGGTCGGAGTGTAGGACACGCAGCACAACAGCGCGTGATCGAACCCACACTCATCGCGACCCCGGCGTTCCGGAACCAACCCGTTCGGGGGGCGGGGTCGGCTCGGTCCGGCTGCCAGCTGAGCACCGCCGGCGCTGGTTGCGGTCCCGGGTCCCACCGGATCAGGCCAACGGCCCGAGGCGCCCGGCGGTCCACCGGGGACTATCGCAGCACGGCGAATTCCGCCCCGCACGCGAATGTCCTGAATACCGGTGACATGGCACTTCGGCAGAACACAGATATGGGTGGCACACCGGATTCGACGGGCTCAGGAGCCAGCCCACATGCCGAGTCCAGGCTCCCGGTCATCACAATGGTGGCCGTCAGCAGCGCTGCGCGTCGTCGCAGCGGGGTCGCGGACCTTCCATGGTTTCCTTCTGGTCGGCGCGGCGGACGGCTTCGTACCGGACAGCGCGGAATGCAAAATGGGCTCGTGTGCCATGCCATGGGCCCAACCGAAAATCGCAGTGGCGACCCCGACCCCTCAGCGGAATCGCCACCTGCTCCGAGCAGCCGACCTTTCAAGCGAAGGGCCGTCGAGCTGGGCGCGATCTGAGTGTGTCGAGGTGAGAGCCCCCCGTCACGTCCCCGGTGTTCGGGACACCCGGGCGGCGCTTTTCGAATCGGTCGTCTGTGATAATCCGGGCATGGCCCTGGCCTCCGCGATCTCTCTTGGGACCCTGCGGCGTCAGCGCGCAGGTCAGCCGGGGCGCCGAACTCCAGTAGCGGTCGACGGTCGGGGCCGCACCTGGACGGGGTCGTTCGAGCGAGCCCTGTTCGTGGTCTTCGGGCTGATCGTCGTCAACGACGTCGCCGTCTCGATGCAGTGGCTCTCGCAGGCGTTCGGCGTGTCCGGTGGCATCGGCCGGGCGGCAATCGTCGTGGCGGTCGGCGCTCTGGGCTGTTCCGCGGTATTGATCCTGTTCGGGTTCCTCGGTCCCGCATTGGTGTATCTCACGGTCGGCGCGGTAGCCGGAGCGCAACTGGTGTTCGTCTGGGCGGAGCCGGATGCGTCTGCGCTGCCCGGGACGTGGTGGGCGTGGCAGCTGATGATCCCCACGTCGATCCTGGTGTGCGCCGGGTTGCCGTTGTCCCGAGCGGCGCCGGTGCTGGCCGTGCTGCTGACCGGGTACGCGGGTCTGCGGCTGTCCCCCGGCACCGGACCCGGGCACGGGCCGCAGGCCACGATCTCCGACCTGTCCTGCTTCGTCCTGTTCGCAGTGATGGTGTTGGTCACCGTGAGGGCGTGGCGGCGGACCGCGGAGATGTCCGATGAGGCGACCCTGTCGCGTAACCGGTCGCACGCGGCGACGGAATCGGCCAGGGCCGGCGACCGTCAGCGGCGGGCGGTGGCCCGACTGCTGCACGACGAGGTCATCCACGCGTTGCGGGCGGTTTCCCTCATACCTGGGGCGATCGACCCGGTCATGGTGCGCGACCTGACCGGGCGGGCGTGCACGGTGCTCGCAGAGGGATCCTCCGCGCTGGCCAACGCGTCGATCGGTGATCTGCGTGCAGTCTTGGAGGAGCTGGCGGCGCGCTCGCCGTTGATCGTGCGGGTTGAGGTGCGGGGCGAGCCGGCCCTCCCGGAGCCGGTGGCAGCGGCAATCACCGCAGCGGTGGGTGAGGCGCTGCGCAATGTGCAACGCCACTCCGGTGTGATCGATGCCGTGATCGAGGCCCGGTCGTTGGCCGGCGGCGTGCATGTCCGGGTCACCGACGAGGGCCGCGGTTTCGATCCAGGGCTGGTCACCGGACCTCTGGGGTACCGAAGTTCGATTCTGGAGCGGGTCGCCGACGTCGGCGGCACCGCGACCGTCACCTCCGCACTCGGGTCAGGGACCACCGTGGCGATCACCTGGGAGATCGCGCCGGAGATGTCTCGCGACGCTTCCCGACGACTGGCCGATCTGGCCGGTACCCGGATGCGGTTGATCACCGGCGGAGTGGCCCCGATGATGGTGTTCGCGCTCATCCAGGGCGGATTGAACTCAGCTCGGCTCGTCGACCCGGTGGCCGCGCTGCTCGCCGTCAGCGGCGCCGCGGTGATCACCCTGGGTGCATTGCTCTGGAGCCGCGGCCGGTCGATGCCCGGCTGGATGTCGATCGCGTTGATCGTGACCGCCCTGACGACCACCGTCGCCGGCGGGTGGGAACTTCGGGCTGCGGGCGATGTGGAGCTCGCGTACTTCGCTGCCGGCGCCGGCGGCCCCGCGCTGGCATTGGTGGCGTTCTTCCGTCCGACGTGGGAATCGATCACCGGCGCGACCGTGGTCACCGCCGCGGCGGCCGCGATGGTTCATCGGATGGACCCGGGCTGGCCGGCCATGGAACAGGCCCTTCCCGCGGTGTTGTCGACCCTGGTCGCGATAGCCGGAGTCCTCGCGGCACGGATCACCATCGACCGGATGAGCCGGAACGTGCTGTGGGCCGAAGAAATGGAACGGCAAGCCGGCACCGTGCGAGCCCAGCTCGACATCGGCCGACGGGTGATGGCCGACCGGCTGGGCCGCGTCCAGGCCTGGGTGCTGCCCTTCCTCACCGGCGTCGCCCGCGGTGACCTCCAACCGGCCGACCCGACGGTGCGGCGACAGGCCGCCGTACTCGAGGCGGCCGTCCGGGACGACATCCGCCTCGGAGCGTGTCTGGACGAGGCCGCCCGCGGGTTGATCGCGGGCGCCAGGGCAACCGGGCGTCTCGTCGAGATCAACGCCGACCCCGAGGTTGCCGGGCTACTCCCCGCCGGCTTGATCTCCCGGCTGTTCACCGCAGCCCTCGACCGGCCGGACGGTCCACCCGACCGGACCGTACTGACAATGTCCCAGGTGGAACCGCGAGAGGTGTCTGTCAGCCTGCTCGTCGCGCCCCCGCCGATCGACCACGCCCTGGCGTCGGTCGGCGCAGCTATCGGTGCCACCATCGTGGCCGGGCCGACCTTCCAACTGGTCCGTCTCACAGCGAGCAGGACGTCACCACTTGTGGGGACTATCCCTCAGCGGGCCGATCCGGTTGGCTCGATCCGGTGACAACACCAGAACCTGAATCACCGCCGACACCGAATACCCGCGCCGATCTGCCCCTACGGCTGGCGGCCGTCGATGATCACCCATATGTGCTCAGGGGGATCCTGTGGACCGTGCGAGAGCTCGCACCCTGGATCACCGTGATCACCACCGCCGCCACGGTCAGCGAGCTGCTCGACAACGGCGGCGGCGCCGCGGACGTTGTCCTGCTCGACCTCGACCTGGGCGCAGCCGAGACCGATGACGAATCCGACCCCTCCCGGAACGTGCAGACCATCCTGGCCGCCGGGCCGCAGGTGCTCATCCTCACCGCCGAGGTCCGCCCGGTGCCAGTCCGACGGGCGATCGCGGCCGGTGCGGTCGGCCTCGTCCTCAAATCGGACCCCGAATCCCACCTGATCGACGCCATCCGAACCGCCCGCACCGGCGAGCTCGCCGTATCCAGCCGCCTGGCCCACGCCCTGCTCACCGACCCCACGCTGGTCGGGCATCTCGCCCCCCGCGAACAACAGGTCTTCGAACTCCTCGCCCAAGGCGTCGGCAGAGCCGATATCGGTAAGCTCCTCGACCCGCCCGCCTCCCAGCACACAGTCGACACCTACCTCAAACGCGTTGCCGCGACGTACCGTGCCCTCGGCCGGGAAACGTTCAACGCTTACGAAACACTGCATCACATAATGCGAGACGGCCACATCGATTTGCCACAGAAACTGGATCCTCGACCCCGGCCGTCTTGAGACGGTATCCATGTCACGGACAGGCGATCTCAGGGACGCCCATGTCGTCGCGGGTTGGCAAAATGTCAGATGAGTGCCTTGAGGAATTCTTCCCACCGGCCATAGACCCCGTAGTGCCCGGCGCCTGGCCACCAGTGAGTGGAGCAGTCTGGCAGGCGTTTGCAGAGCCGGTTGCTCATTTCCGGGTCGAGGATGTCGTCGGCATCGCCGACGAACAATTCGACATGTTGGGTGACGTCCTCTGGCCGGAAGCCCCAGTCAAGAAAGGCCCACATGTCGTCGAGCGCACCGACCCCGCCCTGGGCGAAGGCCGCGGCGAACTCGGCTTCGAACATTGGCTCCAGGACGGGGTCGGTGAAGATCAACCGATCGGCCGGCCATTCCTTCGCGCAGTGCGCGACGAAGGAGTGGATGTCCTTCTCATAGTGCTTGGCTTCGATCTTCGCAGCGGCGTTGGCCAGCCATTTCACATGCGCCAGACGAAAGATCGTCTTCAGGTCGGAGTCCTTCACCATGCCCTTGGTGCCCGCTTCATCGAACGGGGCGATCGGCGCGGCAAGACCAACCCTGGTGACCCGATCCCCGAGCTCCTTGGCGATCGCGAGCGCATGCGGGCCGCCACCGGAATGGCCCGCCGCGACAAAGGTTTCCAGCCCGATCGCGTCCGCGATCGCCTCGACGTCGGACACCCAATCGAGAATGCTGCGATTCTTCTGCGGCGACGATCCGCCCACTCCTGGTCGGTCCGCGGTGATCAGGCGAACGCCCAGTGACGCGGTCAGTGCGTCGTTCGGGTGTTTGCACAACCTGGAGTCACCGGTGCCATGTTGGAAGAACACCGGGACTCCGTGTGGTGCGCCGCCAACCTCGTAAGCCACTCGGCGACCACCTGGGACCTCAAGAACGTCCACCCACTCCTCCTCGGTCGCCTCGATGTGATCGTCCTGCACGACCCCGGAACTATGACAAAGGGGTGAAAGTGACAGTAATCCATGGCGTGCTGGGGGGTCCATTTGCATCGTCCGCGCTCCTTGTCAGCGTCACCGCCGAGTGTCGGCTCCATGATCGGCGCTGAGCTCCCAGCCGATCCACGGGCGACGCAGCGTGCCGCTGGCGAATACATTGTTGCCCAGTTGACGGGAACTACCGCGTGTTCTTTGCGCTCGCTCGCGGCCCATTTCCACACCCGACCGCAGAGCAGTTCCGCGCGAGTCGGGTGCCTTGTCAGCCACAGCAGCGTCCTGCCACTTCCGAAGAATTCCCGCCGGGCCGCGTCATCACCCCGCCCGGCGACCGCGCGGAGGAAGGATTCACGCTGACAGCGTTGCACTGCGACGACGTCGTGCGCTCGCCACGTTCCATCCGCAGGGTCAGCTCGAACGTGCGGGTGGCGAGGTATGCGCTCAGGCGCACGCCGCCTGCGAACGTGTCGATGCCGCCGGCGAACGTGTCGACGAAGGGATCGCCGGTGACGGCGTCGAGTGCAATGCCTTCTGAGTTGGTCGCGCAGGATGCTCGTGTTCTGGTGGTGATTCAGGGTGTGGGTTGCCAGCCGGAACCGTCGTCGATGCCGTATATCGGCCAGGTCATGATGATCTTCGGTGGTGGGCTCGCCGAGGAGGCGTCAGCCATCAGCGCTGAGCCGTGGAAGGCGTCGGCTGCTTCCCGTGTTTCCCACACCTCGACGACCCGGTACCCGCCCTCGATCGGTCCGCCGGCGTGGAACAGCGCCCCGGCGGGCGACCCGGATTCGTTGACCTTCCTGACCACCAACTCGTACTGCTCCCGGGTCAGGTCCGGGATTTCCGCGAGGATCGCGAAAGCCATGGCTACCACCACTTTCTCCTTGGGGCCGATGGTGTTCGCCGTCGGCTCTTGATGTGTCTACGGTGCCGCGTGGGCCTGTCGTTGACCAGGAACAGAAACCGGCACAGTTGCCGGCACGATGGCGATAGGTTGGGTGCTTGCCCTGGCCTGGACGGCGTCTGGCCGATCTCTCGCTCGGGGGATCGATACGCACCAGCAGAGGCGAATACCGGTGACGACAGGCGCGGAGGGTGATCGGCCGGCCCTATTCGGAGAGCTACTCGGGCGGCACCGTGCGGTGTCGGGGTTGACCCAGGAGGAGCTGGCCGAGCGGGCCGGGTTGAGCGTGCGCGGCCTGCGGTACCTGGAACGCGGGCTGCACCGGCCCTACCAGGACACGGTGCAGCGCCTGCTCGAGGTCCTGGAGCTGTCCCCGGAGGATCACCGACTGCTGGCGGAGGCGGCGCGGCCACGGGGCGTTTCTGCCCTGGCCGGTGATCGTCATGGTGGCGGTCTTCCGGTGCCGCCGAGCCCGCTGATCGGGCGTGAGCGGGATGTTGCCGCGGTGGCCCACCTGCTGCGCCAAGCGGACGTGAGCGTGGTGACGCTGACCGGTCCGGGTGGCGTCGGGAAGACCCGCCTCGCCCTGGCCTTAGCCGCGAAACTGCGATCCGCGTTCGCCGGCGGCGTTGTCTGGGTTCCGCTGGCCGCACTGAACGATCCCACCGTGGTCCCTTCCGCCATCGCCCAGGCTCTGGGCCTCACCGAGACGGGCGCCATGCCCGTGCCTGAGGCTCTCACCCTCTCGCTGCGCGATCGCCCGGTGCTGTTGCTGCTGGACAACTTCGAACACGTCGCTGCGGCGGCCGGCCTGGTGTCCGATCTCGTCGCAGGATGCCCTCAGCTGAAGGTGCTCATCACCAGCCGAGCACCCCTTCGACTCCGCAGCGAACACGAGTTCTTCGTGGCGCCGTTGCCTGCACCCGAGGTGACACCACGGTTATCTGTCCACGCGCTGGCCGCGAACCCGGCCGTCGACCTGTTTCTGCGCCGGGCGCAGGCCGTCAAGCCTGACTTCGCGCTCACCCACGACAACGGCGCCGCCGTCGCGGCGATCTGCCGGCGGTTGGAGGGCCTGCCGCTCGCGCTGGAGCTGGCCGCACCGCGCATCCGGGTCTTGCCGCCACAGGCGATGCTGGCCCGGATTGACCTCCGGCTCGCGTTCCTGACCGGCGGCGCGGTCGACCTGCCGGCCCGCCAACGCACCATGCGAGAAACCATCGCCTGGAGCTACGACCTGCTCACCGTGAAGGAGCAGCAACTGTTCCGGTCGTTGGCCATCTTCGACGGCGGCTGCAGCCTGCCGGCGATCGAGGAGTTGTGCGCCACGGCCGACGCGTCGCCGGAACTGTTGGACGGTGTCGAGTCCCTGCAGCGCAACAGCCTGCTCCGGCAGGAGGAGACCGTCGCGGACGACGAGCCCCGATTCCGAATGCTGGAAACCATCCGCGAATACGGGCTGGAGCGGCTCGCGGCCAGTGGTGCGGGGGACGAACTCAGACAGCGGCACGTCGACTACTTCCTGTCGTTCGCCGAGGAGGCCGCCCGCGGCTTTTTCAGCCCGGCGACAGCGTTCTGGCTGGACCGGGTCGAGTCCGACCACGCAAACCTCCGAACAGCGTTGCGGTGGTGCATCGAGTACAAGGACGCCGAGAGGGGTCTTCGCCTGGCGGCCGCGCTGTGGTCCTTCTGGTATGTCCGCGGGCACGCGACCGAGGGCCGCCAGCAGCTGGCGGCTCTCCTGGCGCTAGCGGCGGCTGCCACCGCGTCGACGCCCCGAGCGCAAGCACTGCTGGGCGCTGGCCAGCTGGCACTGACCCAGGGCGACCACACGGCAGCGTGGACGTCGTTGCAGGAAAGCATCGCACTCCACCGCTTGACGGGTGATGAGCGAGGCACGGCCGCTGCGCTGCTTGGCGCGGGGTTCGTGGCCCGGCTCCAAGAGGAATACCAGACCGCGACGACACTGCTGGACGAGGGTTTGACACTGGCACGAGCGACCGGACACACCTTCATTGCCGCGGCCTGTTTGCATCACCTGGGGATGATCGCCGGCGACGTCCACCATGACAACGCAGCGGCGCGGCGCCTGCTCGAGGAAAGCCTGGTGCTGTATCGGGCGCTGGCCTTCCCACGGTTCATCGCCCTGGTCCAACTCAGCCTGGGTGCTGTCGCCCTCGCCGAAGCCGACCTTGACCGCGCGCACGACATGCTCCGGCAGAGCCTCACCGGGATGAGACAGGTTGGCGAGAAGCTGGGCATCCACGGGGCCCTGGACACCTTCGGCCACCTCGCCATTGCCCAGGGACACACCGAGCGAGCCGTCAGACTGGCCGGCGCCGCCGAACGGCTTCGCGCCACCAGCGGCACCCACTCCTGGCCGGTTGTGCAGCGAACCCGTGCACGATGGCTGGCCTCAGCACGCCAGACGCTGGACGAAACGGCATACCGAGCCGCATGGGAACAGGGACAGGCGATGAACCGCGAAGACGCCATCGCCTATGCCCTGGAACAGACCCCATCGGCGCCCGTTGGGAACCCTTGACAGGGACCGAAACAGGGCGCGTGCAGCGGCTGGCGGACAGCCAATCCACCACATGCCAGGTGGCAGCCCGGCCTGACCATGTCGCATGGTTGGCGACGCGTGCCACGGCCGAGCCGGACTGGCCGTCGTGGCACGCGGCCTCGCGGAGGTCGTGGGCCGCCGGGGCAGGCGGTGGTGGAAATCCGGCGGCGGAGGGGCTCTCTCGACCCCCCGCCGGGGTCGAACCGTCACGCCCCGCCGGGCCTATCCGCCGTGAGGCCGACGAGGTCGGCGCTGACATCCCACAGCCGGCTCGCGGCCGTCGCGTCGTAGGAGAGCTTGTTGGACGACTTGGGTGTGCGGTTCGCGAAGTACCGGCCGCTGATGCCCTCGACGTCGGCCGATGACGCCAGGTAGATCGACGTCAGCGCGCCCTGGGCCGGGGTCTTCAGGAATCGCAGGAACGGCATCGCCGCCCTCGTCAGCACCGAAGGGTCTTCCGCACCGAAACCGGTCCGCACCACTCCCGGGTGCAGTGCGTTGGCGGTCACCCCGGTGCCGGCCAGGCAACGGGCCAGCTCGTAGGTGAACATGACGTTGGCGAGCTTGGACTGGTTGTAGGCGCGCGACCCGACATAGTCCTGCGCACCCTGCAGGTCGTCAAAGGCGATGCGGCCCATTGCCTGCGCGTTGGACGCGACGGTGACGACCCGGGCCGGTGCGGTGGATTCGAGCCGTTCGAGCAACAGGTTGGTCAGCAGGAACGGGGCCAGGTGGTTGAGCGCGAAGGTGCGCTCAAGGCCGTCGGCGGTGACGTGCCGGTGAGCCCAGAACCCGCCCACGTTGTTGACCAGTACATCCAGCCGCGGGTACGCGGCGAGCACATCGGTGGCCAGCCGGCGCACCTCGGCCTGGCAGGACAGATCGGCGGCGAACGCGTCCACGGCCGGATTCCCTGACTCTCGACCGATCTCGGCCGCGGCCTGCTGAGTGCGGGTCAGCTCGCGGCCGGTGATCGCCACCCGCGCGCCGAGCCTGGCAAGGCCAATGGCTGTCGCCTTGCCGATACCGCCGGTGCCGCCGGTCACCAGCACGGTCTTGCCGGTCATGGTTCGGGTGGTGCCGGGGTCGGGTGTCATCACACAGCCCCGACGGTCGTCGGCTCGTGCCTCGGCGCGGCGGTCGTTCCGGACAGTGGCGGCGGAGTCGTCAGGCTGGGTTCGGAGCCGCCCTGGTCGAGGCGGAACGGCGGGTAGCTGTCGGTCATCAGCGCGACATACGCCACGACCCGGTAGATCCACCGGTTGGCGCCGACGATCAGCCCGAACAGCCGCTGCGGGTACCTGGCGGTGAACAGCAGGACGACGGCGGCGATCACCACGAGCAGACCGAGCAGACCGCCGCTGCCGACGGGCCCGACCGCGAAGCGTTCGCCCGCGGTGGATGTCCAGCCCCACCAGTTGGTGACCAGCAGTCCGATGATCAGCACGTGCGGCAGTGCCAGCAACCATTTGACCAACACCAGACTGCGGGAAAGCCTTGCCGGGTAGGCGACGTCGAGTCGAGCCGGGTAGTCAGGGGTGTCGGACAGGCGCAGCGGCGGGTACCGGTCGGTGCCGAGACCACCGGTGGTGGCGTAGTAGGACACCCGCCAGGTCCAGCGCAGCACGCCGCTGGTGAAGTCGAACAGCGAACGCGGGTACCGGCCGGTGATCAGGATGCAGGAACCGGCGATGACGGTGACCACCACGAAGGCGGGCCAGAGGAACGCGAGCACGACGACGTGCGGGATGGCCAGGAACCATTTCACCAACCACTGCCAGCGTGACAGGCCGGGATCGAGGCTGGCGGTGAGCGCAACCGGGTGCTGAATGCCTGGCGTGGTGTCGACCGTGATGGCCATGGGTTTCTCTCGTCTGCTGGAGGGGGTGTCGCTCGGGTGATTGCGTGCGGCGAAGCATGATGCGGTTGGTCAGGAGTCAGACAGCTCGGACAGCTCTTAGTCCAGACGGTTCACATGGTGATGACGACCTTGCCACGAGCCCGCCCTTCCTCCACGTACGTGACCGCGGCCTGGGTCTCGCTCAGCGGGTAGGTCAGATCGACGACCGGTGTCACCGCTCCCGACTCGATGAGTTCGCGCAGCACCAGCAGGTCGACCGAGTTCTCCGACGCCATGATCGAGCGCAGGCGCTGGCCGACGAACGCGGACAGCAGGGGCGCGCGAAGTTGCCGCTGAAAGCCGCCGAGCCAGCGTCCGCCGGTTTCGCCACCCACGATGACCAGCGTTCCCCTGTTGGTGAGCGCGCGCCGGAGGTGGGTCAACGACCGATTGCCACCGATGTCGAGGATGACGTCGTACCGCCGAGCGCCAGCGGTGATGTCCTCGCGGGTGTAGTCGATGACGTGGTCCGCGGGACAGCTACATCTACGGGTTCGCGCTGCAGGAGCCGAGCCTGCCGTTCGACAACGACGAGGACACCGCGAAGGTCGCGCAGGCGATCATGTCCAGATTCGCCTCCGGCGAGTTTCCGCACCTCACCGAGATCACCGTCGAGTACGTCATGCAGCCCGGGTACGACTACGGCAACGAGTTCGCGTTCGGGCTCGAGCTGATCCTGGACGGCCTCGAACGGGCGCTGCGCTCGGTGTGATCCCGCGGGTCGGCGACCAGGGAAAACACGGTGCGCCCGGCACGCGGGGTCGCCCACACTGACAACCGAACAACACGCAATACCGGCACAGCTCAGGGGGATGCCATGCCCGGTTATGACGTCGAATTCCTTGGATTGCCCGCACCGGCCCCGACCGTTGCGGTGCCCACGATCCAACTCGACTACCTGCACTTTTCGGTGGCATTCCGGCCCGACCGACGGCTGGCCGCCGTCACCGCGGTGAACATCCACGGGGGGCTGCTGATCGAGATCGAAAGGACAAGGGTCGTCTGGCTCCTCGATCCAAGGGTTCCGGTGATCGAGCAGGCGGGACCCGAGCTCTACATCAACAACGATTTCGACCGCGGCCATCTGGTGCGCCGTCGCGATCCGGGCTGGGGCACGCAGGCCACCGCGCTGACGGCGAACAACGACACCTTCCACTACCCGAACGCCGCCCCGCAGGCAGCCCATTTCAACCAGTCCAAGCTGCTGTGGGCGGGCCTGGAGGACTACTTGCTCGAGCACGCGGCCACCTTCGAGCAGCGGCTGGCGGTGTTCACCGCGCCCGTCCTCGATCCGGCAGACCCCTTCTACCGCGGCGTCCAGATCCCGCGCCGTTTCTGGAAGATCGCGGCCTGGATTGCGCAGTCCGAGCTCGCTGCCACCGGCTACGTGCTGGACCAGACCGACCTGATCGATCCGATCCTGGCGGCCGACGCGCTGGTCGCAGGGGCCGAGCCACCTCCGCTGGGCGCCTACCGGACCTTCCAGGTCCCACTCATCGACATCGCGGACGCCGCTGGCGTGCAGATGCCGGAGCTGATTGTGGCCGATGTTCTGCAGCCTGCCCTCGCCAGTACCGCCGCCGCCGGAACTGCGCCATGGATCGAGCTCACCTCACTGGACGACATCCGCCTGTGATGGCAGCCTCGACGACGAGGTATCACGGGGCGTGAACCGCTGTCTGACTGTTCGTCGGGTCGGTCGATACTGGCTTGACGCCGGCCGAAATCGGCGCGGAACCGTGCACCGACCTGTGGAGGTGGCGTGTTGCCATGACCGATCAGCCCGGAACTCCCGCCCCCGCCCCACGTTCCAGCGGTGGGCGCCACTATCGCCCGCCCTCGAAGGGTCAGCGCGCCGCCCTTTCGGCTGCGGTGGTGATCGCGATCGCCGCTGTGATCGGCGCGGCCACGATTCTGGTCCGGTCCGGGTCCAATGACACGGCCGCCGGCAGCGGCGCCACCCCGACGACGAATGCGTCGACGGCGGCAAGATCAGCTGGGTCGACCGGCACGTCCGTGCCGCCGGGCTGTGCGCTGACGGTCGCCGCCGCGCCCGAGATTGCCGACGCGGTCGGCACTGTCGCAGCGCAGTCGAAGGACTGTCAGATCACCGTCAGCGCCGTCGACCCGGCCACCTTCGCCGCCGGCTGGACGGCCGCCGGCGCCACCCATCCTGATGTGTGGATTCCGGATTCGTCGGTCTGGGTGAGTTGGGCCGCCGGCGCCGGGGTGCCCGTCCCCGCCGGCCCTCCGTCGATCGCCACCAGCCCGGTCGTCTATGCGCTGGCCGCACCGACGGCCCAGGCATTGTCGGTCGCCGGCCCGGTCACCATCAACACCCTCCTCGGCACCAGGCTCAGTGCCACGCCGATCCGGATGGGACTGCCCGCCCCGCGGGAGTCGGCCGACGCAATCGGCGGCGTCCTCGCGCTGCAATCGGCCGTCGCCGGACAACCCGACGCCAGGGCGGCCCTGACCTGGGGTCTGCGGTCCAGCCCTGCGAATCTGCCGACCTCCGGCTCCGACCTGCTCGCCAGGATCGGCGGCGATCCGGGCACGGCCGTGCCGGTCACCGAGCAGGCACTGTGGGCGCACAACCAGCAGGCCGGATCCGCTCAGGCCGTCGCGGTCTACCCCACCACCGGCGTCGAGCTGGACTACCCGTTCGTTGCGCTGGGCGGCACAACATCCGGCTCGGCCGACGAACTGCTGCGCTCGTTGCTGGCGGCCGAGGGGAAGGCCGCAGTGCAGTCCGCCGGGTTCCGCGATCCCTCAGGAGCGGCCGGTGCCGCGCTGACCGGGGCCGCCGGCATCAACCCGCTGGCGCCGAGCGGCAGGGCGCTGCCCGACGCCGCAACCGTGGAGAGCGCCGTCCATGACGTCGAGGTGAGCAACGAACCCTCCCGACTGCTCGCCATCCTGGACATCTCCGGCTCCATGCAGGCACAGGTGCCCGGCTCCGGCGGGCGGACCCGCATCGATCTCGCCAAGGCGGCAGCCAAACGAGGGCTCGGCCTCTACCCACCGGACAGCGAGATCGGCATGTGGGTGTTCTCGACCAATCTCGCCCCGTCGACCGACTACCGCGAGCTGGTGCCGGTCGGCACCCTCGCGCCCGGTCCGGACGGCGTCACCGGGCAGCAGAAACTGGCCATGGCTCTGGACGGTGCCCAGGCCATCCCCGACGGGGGCACCGGCCTGTACGACACCACGCTGGCCGCGGTCAGGGCGCTGCGGGCCGGTTGGGACCCCAACCGGGTGAACACCGTGCTGATCCTGTCCGACGGGATGAACGACGACGCGAACTCCATCTCGCTGCCGGACCTGCTGAGCACGCTGAAGAACGAGGCCAACCCGCAGAAACCGGTCACGGTGATCTCCATCGGTTTCGGGCCGGACAGCGACGTGAATGCGCTGACGCAGATCAGCAACGCGACGGGCGGATCGACATACGTCTCCCTCGACCCGAACAACATCGGCGAGATCTTCCTCGACGCCGTGGGCCAACGGATGTGCCGGCCGAATTGCGGTGCCGGCTGACGTTGTGGGTGATGTGCTGCTGATCGGCTGCTGGTCGACTACCGCCGCGGCGGTGGCTCGGGCACAGGCTTGGCCGCGACAACCTCGGCCAGGAGGATTCGCCGCTGGCCCCGCCGTGTCTCGATCTCGCAGGTCAGAGCATCCAGCCGGCGGAGATAGCCGAGGGTGTCGGTCAACCCGCCGGGGACGGTGCTGCGCACCACCACGCGGGTGCCAAGCGGCAACGTCGCCAGTCGATCAGCCGGGCGTCCGGTCGTCATGTCGAGAAGGCTAGTTCGCCGCCGGACCGTGCATGGCCGCCCATCAGGCACTCCTCTCTCGGGCGCGATGGGCGCACTGTGAGACGCCGCACCACCGGGTTGATCACCGGTGGGTCTGGGTACCGACAGAATGCGGTTCTATTCGTCCGCAAGAGAAGGAGCACATCGCACCATGACAGTTCTGACTGTGCCCAGTGTGAGGTTGAACAACGGCGTCGAGATCCCCCAGCTGGGTTTCGGGGTTTTCAAGATCAAGCCGGAAGACACCGTCGAAGCGGTGACCACCGCCCTCGAGGTCGGGTATCGCCATATCGACACCGCCGAGATGTACCGGAACGAGAAAGAGGTCGGAGAGGCGATCGCCGCGTCCGGGATCGACCCGTCCGAGATCTTCGTGACGAGCAAGCTGAACAACAACAAGCACGACTTCGATGACGCGCTGGCGGCGTTCGACAAGACCCTGGCCGACCTTCGGCTGGACCGCATCGATTTGTTCCTCATCCACTGGCCGTTGCCGAAGGTGGGCGATTTCGTGCAGACCTGGAAGGCCCTCGAGCGTGTCTACTCCGAGGGCCGTGCTCGGTCCATCGGAGTCTCGAACTTCCAGCCGCACCATTTGCTCCGGCTGCACCAGGAGAGCACCGTGGTTCCCGCGGTCAATCAGATCGAGCTGCATCCGTACCTGACCCAGGACGAGCTGCGGGCATTCGATGCCGAGCACGGCATCGCGACCGAGGCGTGGTCGCCGATCGCGCAGGGCGGGGTGCTCGAGGACGCGACGATCACCGACGTGGCAGACAGCTACGGCAAGACCTCGGCCCAGATCGTGCTGCGCTGGCACATCCAGCTCGGGAACATCGTGTTCCCGAAATCTGTCAGGCAGGGCCGCATGCGGGAGAACTTCGAGATCTTCGATTTCGAGCTCACCGACACCGACATGTCGCTGATCTCCGCGCTGAACAAGGACGAGCGGACCGGTCCGAATCCCGACGAGATGAACTGGGTCCCCTCTTCCTGACCGCCTGGTGATCAGGCGGTGACGGCGCTGCTCTTGGGGCTGAGCAAGGCGTTCCCGAAGAGATCCTTGATGCGGACCTGGTACACGTAGCTGGTGCCCGGCGAGAGGCCGGTGTCGGTATAGGTCTGCCCTGGAACCGACCAGAAATTGGTCTTGATGCTGCGCGTGAACCCGGTGACCACCGTCCCGTTCCGCAGCAGTTCATAGGTCAGCGACTCGTTGTCGTAGTCCCACGCGGTCCCGTAGGTCACCTTGATCGTGCCGCTTGCCGTCCTGGTCGCGGTGGTCGGCGGCACGGTGCGCGGTGGATTGGTGGTGTAGGTCGGGCCCATCTTGTTGGGCGCGATCGCCGACACGGCCATCCGGGCCAACCCTTGTTGGGCGATGCCGTTGATCTTGGGGAATTCACCGCCAAGGGCTATATAGCTGTCGTTGCCGGCCAGCGACCAGGCGCCTTGAGATTGACCGGTGTACGAACCGGCCGACAATTGCGGGAACCACTGCAGGACGCTGGACGCGGCGCGGCCCTTGTAGTTCCAGCCGAAGTTGTCGGGACCGAGATTGGTGGTGGTGGGAGCGATCGTCTGGGCGAGGGCGCGTTGCCAGCGGACGCGCGGGCTGGTGTCCGGGAAGCTGTGGATCCAGCTGCAGTCGTGCGGGTGGCCGACGCTGTACAGCACCTCACCAAGCGGGAGCACGTCGTTAGGTATCTCCGTGGCAGTCGTTCAGCAGCGTGATGTTGCCGGTGGTCGGGTTGGCGGCGAAGGTGCCCTCGAAGTTTCCGGCCCCGAAGGCATAGCCGGAGCCGAAGATCTGCTTGCCGTCGGTGCGCAGGCTGGTGATCGCCGCGCCGGACGTCGAGTTCTTGATCACGGTGTTGGCCGCCCATGGCATCAGCGCGGCCGTGGTGGTGCTGATCGAGCCCATCCCCAACGCAGCCGTACCGCCGTTGAGCGTGGTGAACGAGCCGCCCACGATGACCCTGGAGGCGTCCGGCGCCACCACCATCGACCGCACCTGGCCGTCGTCCACCTTGGGTGCCCAGCCCTGCAAGGCGCCGCCGGCGTTGAACGCGGCCAGCCTGGTGCGCGCGGTCCCGTTGACCGCGGTGAAGGGCCCGCCGGCGTAGACCGTGCTGCCCGCTGTGGCCAGTGCCCGTACCCCGCCGTTCAGCGAGGGCTTGAACGTGGTGTTGAGCGTGCCGCCCGGGAGGTCGAACTGCGCGATATGCCCGCGTGCCTGGCCGTCCACGGTCGTGAAGTCCCCACCCACGTAGAGCTTGGTGCCGTCCGGAGAGGCCGCCACCGACCGGCCCTGTGCATTGAGCGAGTGGCTGAAGCTGGAGACCCGATTACCGGTGGTGATGTCGTAGGCGAAAATGTTGTTGGCAGTGACCTCGCCCCCGCCGCCGACGACCACGCCGGGTGGCCGGGCCTTGGTGAAGCTGCCGGTGGCGTACACGGTGTTGTTGACCACGACCTGGCTCCAGACGACCCCGTTGATCTGCCAGGTCGGCAACACATCGGCACTCACCGTCGCCGGCACGCCGGCGGCAGGCCGGGTATCGGCCAACGCCGCGTCGCCCGGACCGAATCCGGCACAGCCCAGCCCACATACCAGCGCCACGGTCAACGCACGGCGAAACCAGCCCGCCCTTCTGCTGCCACC
>Ga0207931_1000061_pt1 | contig 37028 bp, 30 predicted proteins | sample NGESurdeep092012_2_FD_184478 | JGI IMG/M metagenome (GOLD analysis project Ga0207931, IMG submission 184478) | Arctic peat soil microbial communities from Barrow, Alaska - NGEE Surface sample 415-1 deep-092012 (SPAdes) | ecosystem: Environmental > Terrestrial > Soil > Wetlands > Peat ...
GAACACCGGTAAACCCCGCGACACGCTGCGAGTAATCCTCAAAGTTATCGATGATTAGACTCGCCCAACTCAGCGGTTCGAAATACCTGACCAGTTACCTCCCAGGTACTCGCCGTACCATCGGACCGAAGCCAGCAATGCGGAGTTCTCGCGACGGTTCAGCGGCCGACGCAGCGCGGTCTCGATGACAGCGAAATCCGGCCCGAGGCGATGCCGCCAATGCCCGACCAGGATACCGTCGACGAGAATGGTGTGCAAATACGGCGAGGAGATGGCGATCGGTGAATACGCGGCCCCGCCGGCCAGCAGGCCGCGGCTCTCGCTGTAGGACATCACGATCTCGTCGTAGCCCTGCACGAGATCCACTGTCGGCGAATCGATCTCGCCGCGCGGGGCATCCAGCGCTCCGGCAGCCAGATATACCGTCGCACCATCGAGAGTGGCGGAGTCCAATTCCGATTCCACCTGAGCCAACCCCCGCCTGGCCTGGCTCAGCGTCAGGCTCGCCCAGGTGGCCAGATCCTTGACCGTCGCCGGACCGCGAGTGGTGAAGAACCGTCGGGCCAATTCGGCCAGGGACTCGTCGGCATCGAACCCGGCGTCCGGCGGCACCCGCTCGTCGAAGGCGGCGTAGGTGTGCTGCTTGCCCCGCGGTGCCCCACTGATCAACACCTCGTCGAATTCTGCCCGCATCATGATGTTCCCTGCCCGTTGGCCGGATGCGGGGATCCCGGCGGCATCCAACACGGCGCTCAGTTCGGCGCGGGTGCGGTGCCGCCCGTCACTCACCGCATCGGCGAGCACCGCGTTGGTGCGAGCGAAAACCGCGTCGTCCAAACCGAGCTGACGGTCGTAGTAGGCGGACAGTTTCTTCAGCCGCGGGACGGTCAGTCGCAGCAACCAGCGGATGTCCTCCGGCAGGGCGAAATGCCAGGTGAGGCGGAGCACATGGGTGCGCACCAGCACGCCGTCCGCGAAGGCGGTGTCCATCGTCGCCTTGCTCACCTGATGGGACGCGTCCGACCCTGGCGCGGTGCGCTGCGCGACGGACCACAGGGCATAGCCGAACTCCTGGGACTGCATCCCCACCAAAGATCGGACCACGGCGGCGATATCGCCGATTCCGCCGCGCAGCCCTTGCCGCGACATCCGTGTGGCGATCGCGCAGTGGTCGTCAATCGCTACCATCGCGTTCCCGGCATCGCCCTCGCGCTGTTTGATCGGCGGCTCAGAACCGGGGGTGGTCACCGCACAGGGTGACCCGTTCGGTCCGGTCGCCGGAGCGTTCCACGGTGCCCAGCACCACCGACCAGAGGTGGCGCGCGGTCAGCACGGCCATCGCCCGGTCCACGTCGTCGGCCGGCACCACGGCGACCATGCCGATCCCCATGTTGAAGGCCTTCTCCATCTCTTCCCGGGCGACGCGGCCGTGGCTGGCGATGTAGCCGAACACCGGCAGCGGATTCCAGGCCCGGCGATCCAGCGCGGCCGTCAGACCGTCGGGGATCACCCGTGCCAGATTCCCGGCCAGACCACCGCCGGTGATGTGCGCGTAGGCGTGGGTGTCGGTCTCCCTGGCCAGGGCCAGACAGTCCAGCGCGTAGATCCGGCACGGTTCCAGCAGTTCCTCGCCGAGGGTGCGACCGAATTCTTCGACGTGGCCGTCCAGCGGGAGCCGGGCGATGTCCAGCAGCACGTGCCGGACCAGCGAGTAGCCGTTGGAGTGCAGCCCGGAGGATCCCAGGCCCACCACCACGTCACCCGGGCGGACGCGGTCCGGCCCGAGGATCGAGTCGGCCTCCACCACGCCAACGGCGGTGGCGGCGAGGTCGTAATCGTCCGCAGCCATCAGGCCGGGATGCTCCGCGGTCTCCCCGCCGACCAGCGCGCACCCGGCCCGCACGCAGCCCTCGGCGATCCCGGACACGACCGAGGCGATCCGCTGCGGTTCGAGCTTGCCGCACGCGATGTAGTCCTGCAGGAACAACGGCTCGGCGCCGCACGCGACCAGGTCGTCGGCCACCATGGCGACCAGGTCGATGCCGATGGTGTCGTGCACGTCCATCGCCTGCGCGATGGCGGACTTGGTGCCGACGCCGTCGGTGGACGAAGCCAGCACCGGGTCGCGGAAGCGGTGGATCGGCATCCGGAACAGCGCCGCGAACCCGCCGATGCCACCGATCACCTCGGACCGGTGGGTCTTCTGCGTGTACGGCTTCATCAGGTCGACGGCGGCCTCACCGGCGGCGATGGACACTCCGGACCCGGCGTAGGTGGCTCCGGAACCGAGCGGGTGGCGTGCGGTCGTCATGCAGCGTCCTGTCTCATGGTCTGGTCAGCGCGTCCTCGGCCCCGTAGGCCCCGGCGATCACCGGGGTAGCCGGTCCCGCGATGCCGCGGAACAGCGGATCGGGGACGCCGCGGGCGATGCCCTCGAGCACGTGTTTGCCGATCTGGTCCGGAATCGGGATCGGGTAGTCGCCGGTGAAGCAGGCTGTGCACAGTCGGTTGCGCGGCTGTTCGGTGGAGGACACCAGCGCCTCCAGCGATACGTATCCCAGGGTGTCGGCGCCGATCGACCGCCGGACCGCCTCGACGTCGCCGGCGTTGGCGATCAGCTCGGCGCGGGAGGCGAAGTCGATCCCGTAGAAGCAGGGCCAGCGCACCGGCGGCGACGCGATCCGGACGTGCACCTCGAGGGCGCCCGATTCCCGAAGCATCCGAACCAGCGCGCGTTGGGTGTTACCCCGAACGATCGAATCGTCCACCACCACCAGGCGTTTGCCGCGGATGACGTCACGCAGCGGGTTGAGCTTGAGCCGGATACCCAGCTGGCGGATGGTCTGCGAGGGCTGGATGAAGGTGCGCCCGACGTAGGCGTTCTTCACCAGGCCCTGGCCATAGGGGATTCCGGAAGCCTGCGCGAAGCCGATCGCCGCCGGTGTCCCGGATTCCGGGGTGGGGATCACCAGATCCGCCTCGACCGGGAACTCGGCCGCGAGTCGGCGGCCGATCTCGACCCTGGTGGCCTGCACGCCGCGGCCGGAAATGGTGGTGTCCGGACGGGCCAGATAGACGTACTCGAACACGCAGCCCTTGGGGGTGGGCGGGGCGAAGTGCTCGCTGCGCAGCCCGTCGGCGTCGATGGCCAGCAGCTCGCCCGGTTCGACCTCACGGACGAACGAGGCGCCGACGATGTCCAGCGCCGCGGTCTCGGAGGCGATCACCCAGCCGCGGTCCAGCCGACCGAGCACCAGCGGCCGCACCCCGTGCGGGTCGCGGGCCGCGTAGAGCGTGTGCTCGTCGCAGAACACCAGGCAGAAGGCCCCCTGCAGGGTGGGCAGCAGATCCATGGCGGCCTGCTCGAGGCCCGAGTCGGCGGATTTGGCCGCCAGCAGCCGGGTGATCACATCGGAGTCCGTGGTGCACTTGCCGCGGCCGTTCTTGGCGGGCAGCGCCACGATCTTGGCCTCGAGGTCGACGGTGTTGACCAGATTGCCGTTGTGGCCCAACGCGATCCCGGACCCGACATCGGTGATGGCGAACGTCGGCTGGGCGTTTTCCCAGGTGGTGGAGCCGGTGGTGGAATACCGGCAGTGCCCGACCGCGATGTGGCCGTTCAACGACGACAGGGTCTGCTCGTCGAACACCTGCGAGACCAGACCGAGGTCCTTGAACACCACGATCTGCGAGCCGTCAGCGACGGCGATGCCGGCGGCCTCCTGGCCACGGTGCTGCAGCGCGTACAGGCCGTAATACGTCAGCTTGGCGACGTCCTCGCCGGGAGCCCAGACACCGAAGACGCCGCACTCCTCGCGGGGACCGCTGTCGGCCTGCACGTCGTCCTGCACATCGATCCCCGCGCACGGCGCCGGAACGTCCTTGACCGGCGTGATCGGGAGCGGCTCGGGGTAGGAGTGTGTCGGGGTTGGTATCGAACCAGTACCCACGTAACCGTGCTCCTCTGCGAGCGAATCAAATGCCAGGGGATGAGCCGGTACCCCACTGTACCTGCTCCGCGCCCCCCGACCGTCGATCCAACCCCACCGGGCGCTGCCCGGGTGGGCGGAAGATCTTCCCGGCGCCACCCGTGGCATCCTTCACGCACCGCCGAAACACCCGCATACTCCCGGCGCCGCCTGGGCGTCGGGTGGTTTGCCGCCGCCCGGTCAGTCCTCCGTTGGGTGCTGCAGCGGCAGCAAGTTCGACAGGTCGGCCCGGGAGCCGCTGGCCCTGACCAGGCCGCCGGCGACGGCGTCCGACCACGTCATCCGGCCGGCCACCAACGCCAGCCAGGTCGGTCCGTCGGTCTCCACCACGTTCGGCGGCGTGCCGCGGGTGTGCGTCGGACCTGCCACGGCCTGCACAGCCGCGAACGGCGGCACCCGGATCTCCACCGACCGGCCGGGGTTGGTCTGTGCCAGCCACGCCAGGGTGACCCGGACGGTGGGCGCAATCTGCGACCGATCGACGGCACCGCTCGCGACGGCGATGGCGTCGGTCACCTGCTGCGGGGTGACGGCGCGGCGGACCATGACCGGTGAGCGTAGATCGGTGGGTGGATGAGCGTCGACCGGCCGATCGAGGACTCACCGGACCCGGCCGGCGCCCGGCCGGGTCCGATGTCAGCGACGGGCTGTGCCGGCGTCGACAACGATCCAGGCACGTCAGATGACTTTGGCTTCGTTGCTGTACTGCGTGAAGCTCGGCACATTCGTGTCGATGATCAGGCCTTTGGCCTCGCCCTCGGCGCCGAGATCCACGGTTGCAAAGCCGCGCAATATGCTGACCGCCGCCGCGAAGATCGGTCTGTTGGTTCCAGGCGCGATGAAGATCGCGTCGAACGAGAACTCGGGCGAATGAACGGTGATCGAAGGGGATTTCGGAGCGAACGGCCCGATTCTTTGTTTGGACATCGGCGACGAGGTGATCGCTGCCAACGAAATCGCGCGGGCACAGGAGGTGGAGAGCCGCATCGCGCCTTCGGTATATCCAACGATCACGTGTTTGTCGGTGTAGAGCAGCCCACCCGGCCTGCTCTGGGCGTCGACTTTCACGAACACCGGGATGAAAAAGCTGACCTGCTCACCAGGCGGACGAGTGCGACCATCTTTCTTCCCGACCATCTTGATGTGATCGACGATTTCTTGGGTCATTTCGTTGTCGGCGAGTTAGAGGGTGTTCGTTCCGGCAGTGACGATGATGTCGTCAGCGTCCGCGTGCGGCGATGACACGGCTTCCCCCAGGTTTGATGTGCACAACAGGATTTCTCGCGGACGTGAGACGTCGATCCCAGGCGAACAGAGATCGGCGGCTGGCGTTCGTGTGGCAGCTTTTCCCCTCCAGAATAGTGCTACCCATCGACGGGTGCTTAGCGCGCTGAAGGAACCGTATTGTGTGACATTGGACGAGAGAATTGTCACCGTTGGTGTCGATCGACATCGAGAGTGGTCACGTTGTCGTCGAAAGAGGCGTTGGATTCATTGATCTCTTCGCCACGTGATCGGACACCTGATCGATCGTGGCGAAACGCTATTTGTGGTGTAAGTCCCCGTTGTCCGACTCGGTGCTTCAGGATTTGCGTGGAGCCGGCGAGCTGGCACCAATCCACCGACATCGCGGTTGCGGATAATCGGAGTGTGACCTCCCGACACCACGCCACCAGCCCACGGGGCGCTCGACTGACCGCCACCAACGCCCCCGAACGTCCGACCGCGGCGGTGCTGGTCCTGCACGGCGGCGCGTCCGACTCGCAGATGACGGTCGCGCCGCTGTCCCTCGCGGTGCTGCGGCTGGTCCCGGTCGCGTGGGCGGTGGCCCGTCAGGTGCCGGACGTCGCGGTATACCGGCTGCGGTTCTCGGTGCGCGGCTGGAACGGTGACGGGGCCGAGGTGCTGGCCGACGCCCGCTGGGCGCTGGAGGAGATCGCGGACCGCTGGCCCGGATTGCCGGTAGTGATCGTCGGTCACTCCCTCGGCGGCCGGGTGGCGCTGCATCTCGCCGGTACGGACGGGGTCGCGGGCGCGGTCGGGTTGGCACCGTGGGCGGAACCGGGCGATCCGGTGGACCACCTCGCCGGGGTCCCGCTGGCGATCGTGCAGGGCACCGCGGACCGGATGGTGCCGGAGCCGAGCACCCGGGCGTGGCTGGCCGCGGCCGCAGCCGCGGGTGCGGTGATCAGCTCGACGCTGCTCGACGGTGGCGGGCACGCGATGCTCCGGCACTGGCGACGGTGGCACCGGCTCGCCGCGGCCGGCGTCCGGATGGTGCTGAGTTCGTCGGTGCCGGGTCACGCTCAGGGCAGCGCAACGACTCCGCGGGCCGGGGCGTAGAACACACCCAGCGTCTCCCCGAAGGGTGCATCCAGGACCATTTCGGGTGCCCCGACGGCCGCGAGGTGGTATCTGTTGGAGTTCATCCGCGCTGGTGATCGACGTGCGCGCGTCGACACAGGAGGCGACTCATGACCCGGCTCAGGCACAACATCTGGAACCTCGGTACCCCGCAGAACCCCTGGCACCCGATCACGCTGGCCTATGCGCTCGGCGTGCGCGCCATGCAGCAACTACCCGTCGCCGATCCGCGGAGCTGGGCTTACCAGTCCGCCATCCACGGGACTTATCTGACCGGCAGACCCAGCGGCGCGCCTTGGAACCAGTGCCAGCACGCCACCTGGTTCTTCGTGCCGTGGCACCGGATGTACCTGTTCCAGTTCGAGAACATCCTGCGGTCGCTGCTGCCCGCGGCGGATCAGGACTCCTGGGCGCTGCCCTTCTGGGACTACAGCAGCGGGTCGCCCGGTAACGCGTTGCCGACCGCCTTTCGCGTCGGCACCCTGCCCGACCACACACCGAACCCGCTGTTCGTGCCCGAACGGCGGAAGTCGGTGAACGACGGGGTTGCCCTGCCGGACGTCGTCACCAGCACCGAGCGGGCGCTCGCCGACGATCAGTTCACCTCGGCGGCCCAGGGCGCGTCCGTCGGGTTCGGCGGCCCGCGGACCGGGTTCGCGCACCAGGGACCGGCCTTCGGCCAGCTGGAGGCGCAGCCGCATGGGCCGGTGCACGTCCAGGTGGGCGGTAACGCGGGCTTGATGACCGATCCCAACACCGCCGCGTCCGATCCGATCTTCTGGCTGCACCACGCCAACATCGATCGACTGTGGGAGGTCTGGAACATCGGCGGTGGGGCCAACCCCGCCGGAAAAGCCTGGCTGGATCAGGCGTTTCCGTTGCGTGACGCGACCGGCACGGCGGTCCGGATGAAGCCGCGCGACGTGCTGGACACGGTGAGCCAGCTCGACTACACCTATGAGTCGCTTCCGGTGCGGGCCGGCGTGGCGGCCAGAGAGGTACGCAGCGTGCCCGAGCAGAGCCAACCCCTGTTGATCGGCACCAACGACCGGCCGGTCGAGGTCGGCCGGCGCGGCGCCAGCACCACGCTCGCCGTGACGCCCGTGCCCGAGGGTCTGGCCGCGCGGTCGGCTGCGGTGCCGCGGATGTATCTGAACGTCACCGACATCGAAGGCACGCGCAATCCCGGTGTGGTGTTCGGGGTCTACCTCAACCTCCCCGACGATGCGGCCGAGGCTGAACGCGAGGATCACCTCGCCGGACTGATCTCGTTCTTCGGAATCGAGGACACCGATCCGGCGACGGCCGCCGCCACCCGCAAGGAACCGCATGGCATGCGGTACAGCTTCGACGTCACCGATGTGGTCAACCACCTCAGGACCGGCGGCCGCTGGACGGCGGACACCGTGCGGGTGACGCTGCTGCCCGTCACGCCGGACGACGAACCGGAAGGCCTGGCGGCCGACGCGCCCGCGCCGGTCAGAGTGGGTACCTTCAACCTCTACCAGGGCCAGGCCTGGTAGAGGCCGGATCGCAGCCAGGTCTGGCACGTTCGTGGTCGCCGGCCAGGACAGCGCGTTCGACGCAGGGACGAGGGGGTCACTGGTGTCGCTTCTCGGCCGGGTCCGTGCGGGGGGCCCGACCGCGCCGCTACGGCGCCGACCTACCGCGCTGGCCATGCACCCTGGGGCGCTGCCGATCGTCGCGTCCGCGGTGGGCTGGGCTGTCCTGCTGCTGACCCACCCGGCGCTGGCCGACGGTGCTGGGTCGGACCATGCGAGACCGGACCATGCCGGTGGCGGACACAGCAGCCTGTTCACCCTGGCGGGGATCGCTCATCCGGCGGCGATGACGATCGCCATGATGGCCCCGTTTGCGCTGTCCGGCGTGCGCTCGACGGCGTTCACCAGCCTGTGGTGGCGGGCCGGGCGCGCTGCGGCGTTCTTTCTGGTCGCGTTCCTGCTGACCTGGACGGTGATCGCGCTGTGCCTGGACGTGGTCGCGGCGGCGTGGACGACGTGGCTGGGTTCGGCAGCGACGGGGACAGCGGTGCTGCTGGTCGTGTGCGCGCTGGCCCAGCTCGATCCCACCCGGCCGGAGAAGGTGAAACGCTGCGACCGCGGCATGCGACTGCGGGCCTCGGGATCCGAGGCGGACGTGGACTGCGCCCGGTTCGGCGCGCTGACCGCCGGCCGCGACGTCCGGTTCTGTGCGCTGCCGATGCTGGCCATGATGGCCGCGGATCACCTGCCGGCCGGCCTGCTGGTGATGGCCGCAGTGAGCGGGCTGGCGTTGGCGGATCGCATCACCGCGGGTCGTCGCCGACTCCTGACCGCGGCGGCGTACGCCGCGCTCGCTGTCGTGCTGGTCTTGTGGGGTTGACCCGGGCGAACGGCGACGACGGTGTCCGAAGGACCCGTGATCAGAGGGGCGACCATGACCACCATCGCGCAAACCATGTCGGCGATCGGATTCGCACCGGTCATCGCCCTGCTGCACACCGATCGGAAGAGCGACGCGAACGGATTGAAGCCGCATTTCTCGGCGGAACCGGGTTCGCCGCTGGGCGGTGCCTCGCTGCTCGTCGCCCGGCGGGCCGGCGTTCAACAAGCGCAGCCGGCCAGAGCAAGGGTCTACCCGAATCTCGGTGTCGTCTACGGCACCGTCGACCCGGCCGGACTGGCCGCCCTGAGAGCTGACCCCGCCGTGCGAAAAGTCCAGCCCGCCAACCCTTTCAGCCTGATTCGCCCCGTCGCCGCGTCGGACAGCGGGCTACCCGCCGAGCACACCTGGGGCCTGGATGCGATGGCGGTGCCCGACCTGTGGGCGCAGGGGCTGACCGGTGCGGGTGTCAAGATCGCGCACCTCGATACCGGGGTGGACGCCGGGCATCCGGCGCTCGCCGACGCCGTCACCGAATTCGCCGAATTCGACCTCACCGGGAGGATCATCGCGGGGGCCACGGCCTCCGATTCCGATCTGCGTGACGGGCACGGCACGCACACCGCGGCCACCATCGTCGGTCGGGTGGTCGACGGCCACCACGTCGGTGTCGCTCCCGGCGCTGAGTTGTGCGCCGCCATGGTCATCGAGGGCGGCGACGCGATCGCCCGCATCCTGGGCGGAATGGACTGGGCCGTCGGGCTCGGCGTTCGCGTGCTCTCGATGTCCCTCGGCATCCGCGGCCTGGTCGCCGATTTCCTGGACATCGTGCAGGTGCTGCGGGACAGCGGCGTGCTGCCGGTGATGGCGGTCGGCAACGAGGGACCAGGCACCAGTCGATCGCCAGGGAACTATCCGAACGCGCTGTCGGTGGGCGCCTGCGATGCGGCCGGCGCGGTGGCCGATTTCTCTTCCAGCCAGCGCTTCAAGCGCCGGACCCAGCCGCTGGCGCCCGATCTGGTCGCCCCCGGCGTGTAGGTCATCTCCGCCAAGCGGGGCGGTGGCTGGCGGACGCTCTCCGGATCGTCGATGGCCACCCCGCACGTCGCCGGCCTGGCCGCACTGCTGATGCAGGCGCGACCGCAGGCGTCCATTGCGCAGGTGGAGCGGGCCATCTTCACCTCGGCGCGGCGCGGCTCGATGGATCGCGAGCGGGCGAACCGCGGCGCGGTCCATGCCGGTCTGGCGCTGACCGCGCTCACCGGCTGAACTACGGCGTTCCCACACCGGCGCTCCCACCCGCCGTGCACGCAGGGTGCCGCAACCCCGCGGGTTAGCATGGCCGGGCCGGAGCGAGGAGGTTCCCGATGGCGCTCGGACGGATCGACCCCGAATTGCTACGCCAGCTTGACGAGGCGGCGGCCTCCGGGGTCTCGGTGACGGCGGTCGTCACCCTTCGTCGCACCCCGGGCACGGCGCCTGACCCGGCCGTTGTCGAGCAGCAGGTGCAGCATGCGGTGGACCGCACCATCCAGATCACCGGTGAACGCCCCGGCGACGTGCATGTGATGGGACGGCTGTCCGTGGCCTACATGTCGGGGACGGAGAGGTTCCTGCGCGAGTTCGTGGAGCAGCCGGAGGTCGTCTCCGCGGTGGCCAACCAGACCTCCACGGTCCGCGGAGCAGCGCCGGCCGAGGATCCGACTCGGGACGGTGCCGACGGGGACGGCAGCGCCGAGGACGTGTTGGGCACGCCGGTGCCGGCCAGCGGCCCCGCGTCAGGCCCGTCGCCCGGCGTCACGAAGCACCGACCCCACTGATCCCGGCTCCGAGAAAGCGCTGCCGTCGCCCCTCGCCGGCCCACGGTCATCAGCCATTCACCCGAACAAGGCGGGAAGTGTTCCCTCCCAAGCGGTTCGCAGCTCGGCCAGGGACAGCCGGGCGATGCCCTGGATGTCCAGCGCCTGCTCGTCCGGCGTGCCGTGATCACCGGCGTCTACGACGCCGATCTTCAGCCAGGGCTGGCGGCGGACCGTGCACATCTCGGTGAACCGCAACTCCTCCGTGCGCGGCACCGCGACCACCACCCTGGCCGTCGACTCGGCGAACAGCATCACGAACGGATCGACGTTCTCCGGCAACAGGATCCGCGCGCCGGTCTGCCCGGACAGGCACATCTCGACCAGCGCCTGCGCCAGCCCGCCCTCGGAGAGGTCATGTGCGGCGGAGATCATCCCGTCCCTGGAACCGGCGATCAGCACGTCACCGAGCAGCTTCTCGGCCGCCAGGTCGACCTTCGGCGGGAATCCACCCGTGTGCTCGTACATCACGGATGCCCACTCCGAACCGTCGAACTCGTCACGGGTGTCGCCGAGCAGCAGCAGGGTCTCGCCTGTGTCCTGGCCGATGCCGGTGATCGTCCGGCGGCGGACGTCGTCGATGACGCCGAGCACACCGACCACTGGGGTGGGCAGGATGTTCGCCCCGGCCGTCTGGTTGTAGAGGCTGACATTGCCGCCGGTGACAGGGATCCCGAGCTGCGCGCAGCCGTCGGCGAGCCCGCGGACCGCCTGCGAGAACTGCCACATCACTGCCGGGTCCTCGGGGGAGCCGAAGTTCAGGCAGTTGGTCACCGCGGCCGGCGCGGCGCCGGTGGTGACCACATTGCGATACGCCTCTGCCAGCGCCAACTGCGCGCCGGCGTACGGATCGAGCAGCGTGTACCGGCCGTTGCAGTCGGTGGCCATCGCCAGCCCGCGCTCCGGAACCGTGGTGTCGCTGTCGTTCTCGGTGACCCGGATGACCCCGGCGTCGGCAGGTTGGGCGAGCACCGTGTTGCCCCGGACGTACCGGTCGTACTGGTCGGTCACCCAGGATCGGGAGCACAGGTTGGGCGAGGCGATCATTCGCAGGATCAACTCACCCAGCTGCTCCGGCGCCGGGCGGGCGAGCGACGCAGAGCTGTTGGCCTGCAACGCGTCCTGCCAGTCCGGACGGACGATCGGCCGCTCGTACACCGGACCCTCGTGCGCGACGGTTCGCGGCGGCACGTCGACCACGGTCTCGTTGTGGAAGTCGATGATGAGCCGACCGGTATCGGTGACCTCGCCGATGACGTCGGCCTGAACCTCCCACTTGGCACACACGGCGAGGAAGTCCTCGACCTTGTCCGGGGTAACCACCGCACACATCCGCTCCTGCGATTCACTGGACAGGATCTCGGCGGGCGTCATGCCGTCCGCGCGCAGCGGCACCGCGTCCAGCACAACGTGCATCCCGCCGCTGCCAGCGGAGGCGAGTTCCGATGTGGCGCAGGACAATCCGGCGCCGCCAAGGTCCTGGATGCCGACCACCAGTCCGGCCGCAAACACCTCGAGCGTGCACTCGATGAGCACCTTCTCCGCGAACGGGTCGCCCACCTGGACCGACGGCAGTTTCTTGCGGGCGCCACCCTGCCCACCCTGCCCACCCTGCCCGGCGGAATCGCCGTCACCGGCGAACGTCTCGGAGGCCAGCACCGACACCCCGCCGATACCGTCCAGGCCGGTGCGCGATCCGTAGAGGATGACCTTGTTGCCGGTACCGGAGGCGTGCGCGGTGTGCAGGTCCGCGCTGCGCAGCACGCCGATGCAGGCCGCGTTCACCAATGGGTTCCCGGCGTACGACGGGTCGAAGATCACCTCTCCGCCGATGTTGGGCAGCCCCAGCGAGTTTCCGTAACCGGATACCCCGGCGACGACGCCGGGCACCACCCGCTGCGAGTCGGCGGCATCGGCCGGCCCGAACCGCAACTGGTCCATCACGGCGACCGGCCGGGCGCCCATCGCCAGGATGTCGCGGACGATCCCGCCGACCCCGGTGGCGGCACCCTGGTACGGCTCGACGTACGAGGGATGGTTGTGCGACTCGATCTTGAAGGTGACCGCCCAGCCGTCGCCGATGTCGACCACGCCGGCGTTCTCGCCGATACCGGCCAGCATCTTCGAGCGCATCTGTTCGGTGGTGGTGGCCGGAAAATACGCCAGGTGCACCTTGGATGACTTGTACGAGCAGTGCTCCGACCACATCACCGAGTACATCGCCAGTTCGGCGTCCGTGGGGCGGCGGCCGAGAATCTCCTTGATCCGCAGGTACTCGTCGTCCTTCAGCCCGAGCTCGCGGAACGGTTGCCCCACATCGGGTGTCGCCGCGGCGCGGGCGACGGTGTCCAGTTGCGGACCCTGGTCGACCAGGTCGACGGCACCGATCGGATCGGTGATGTCCAGCAGGTCGGCGGCGGTCGGGTGGGCGACAAGATCGGTGTCTTCGGTGATGTCAGCCATGGGTCCCCGCCCCGGTCAGCGCCGTGCCGATCCAGTCCTGCACCGACACGAACAGGCCGAGCCCGTCGTCGGTCGGCCCGGTCAGCGCGTCGATCGCGTGTTCGGGGTGCGGCATCAGGCCGGCGACCCTGCCGTCCGCCGAGCAGATCCCGGCGATGTCCCGTAGCGCTCCGTTCGGGTTGCCCTGCGCCGGCCCGTCACCGACGTAGCGGAACAGCACCCGGCCCGCACCCTCGAGTTCGTCGAGCACCGATTCCGCCGCGACGTAGCGGCCCTCGGCGTTCTTCATCGGAACCAGGATCTCCGCGCCCGGCTCGAAGCGTGAAGTCCACACCGAATCGGTGTTCTCCACCCGCAGCCACTGGTCCCGGCAGATGAACCGCAGGCCGGCGTTGCGCACCAGCGCCCCGGGCAGCAATCCGGCCTCACAGAGGATCTGGAACCCGTTGCAGATGCCGAGGACGGGCAACCCTCGTCGCGCGGCGTCGATCACCGCGCGCATGATCGGCGCCTGCGCGGCGATGGCGCCGGCGCGCAGGTAGTCGCCGTAGGAGAACCCGCCAGGGACCACGACGGCGTCGACGCCGGCCAGGTCCTCATCGGCGTGCCACAGCGCTACCGACTCGGCGCCCGCGTAACGGACAGCGCGGGCGGCGTCGACGTCGTCCAGGGTCCCGGGAAAGGTGATGACACCGATCCGCGCAGCCGTGGTCGGCACCGACGCGTCGACGGCGGCCTGCGTCACCGGGTATCCCGGACTGTGCCGGCTGTGTCGAAGGTGCCGGCTGTGTCGACTGAGCGGACGGTTTCCGGAGCCATCCTGGTGACCGTCCAGGTTTCGATCACCGGGTTCGCCAGCAACGTCCCGGCGATCTCCTCGAGGTCTGCGTCGCTGACCGAGTCGTCGACCTCGAGATCGAAGTGTTTGCCTTGGCGCACGGCACTCACCCCCGGCTGTCCGGTTCTCGCCAGCGCGGACAGGATGGCCTTGCCCTGCGGGTCCAGGATCTCGGGTTTGATGACGACATCGACGGCCACGCGCGCCACGGCGGTGCTCCCAGCGGGTTCTCGAGCGATCAGGGTGCCAAGCAGCCGGACCCCCGAGTCTCCGGCGCACCCGACCGAGCGCCAGCCTATCGCGGGGCCGGGACCGATCCGTCACCCCGCGGCCCCGTCTCATCGAGCAGTGCCTCACCCGGCGGTGCCGAATGTCCCAGCCAGCATCACGGACCTGACGTCGGCAAGCCGGCCGACGTCGTTCGGACATCACCGGCACCCTTGACGACGTCGACGCCACGTTCGGCTCGCGCGCGGACGGTCGCCTCGAGGGTGGCCCGATCCGGGATCTCCCGCCCATGCAGTAGCAGTGGCCGCCGGGACTGGTCAGCGGCGGGCCCGACGCCACGATTGTCGGTTCCAGCCGGCCTGGCATGCGTCGTTGCCGGTCGCGGCGGCCCACCACGTTGAACCACCGGTCGCCCAGATCGCGGACGGTCGTCACACCGGCGCCCAGCGAGCGGCGCAGGCCGTCCGTGACAACCTCGTCGATCTCCTCCTCGGTGAATCCGGCCACCCGATCGAGGGCGTTCTGCTGACTGTCGGCAACCAGGTGCACGTGGGTGTCGACGAGGCCAGGCAGCACGGTGGTTGCCGGATGGTCGACGATCTCCCAGTCCGCGCCGAAAGTGGTCCGGGAAACCGGATTGGACGCCGACGAGCCGTCCGTCCCGCACCAGCACGGTGCCGCCGCCGTCGAGGAATTACGCGCCGTCGAACGCCCTGGTGCCGCGGATTGCGTGCATCGCGCCTCGGAATACTCCAACTGGCAGGCGTCGTCAATCGGTCATCAGGGCATGATTCGGTGGACACGGAGTACGGTGACGCCGAGACACGATCCACTCCCGTCCGATCAGAGCATTCGCACCGAACGAGTACCTCCACGGTCACCCAAATGGCCGTATACTCGCTACTAGCAGTGATTGAGCGGAGTGCGAGATCCGGGACGAGGTCGTCCCGTCACGAGGAGGTCGTTCCGATGCCTGGTTGGCAGCCGGGAAGCCCCGGCATCTGGATCGGGGAGGGGACCCAGCGGCTGTTCGCGGCGCAGGCGCCCGGTCAATGGATCCTGCGGGACGTTGACGGTGCCGAGCTCCGGCGCAGCCGGACGCTGGTCGGATTGGTCGCCGAACTCGGCCCCGTCGACTCGGGTGAGAACGGGGCAGCACCGTCGTGGGCCTCCTCGCCGGGATCGTCTCGGAACGGATCCGTGATCTCCCGCAGCGACACCAGAGCAGCTCGGAGCTGTGCCAGGCGCTCGGGTCCCAGGTGGTTCGCCCATTCCCGTTCCACCTGACGAACCACCGCGGCCGCCTCGCGGGTCGCCGCCATGCCCTCCTCGGTGATGCACACCAACCGCGCCCGGGCGTCCGTTGGGTCCGCCCGACGGGTCACATAACCGGCCCGCTCGAGCTGGTCAACCAGAAAGCCGGCGGTCTGCTTGGTCACCTGAGCCTGCTGGGCGAGATCGGTGAGTCTGGTTCCGCGCGAGCCGATCCGCTGGAAGATGCGCGCCTGCGCCAGGGTGATGTCGTCTCGACCGGACGCCGCCAACGCCGCCAACACCCGCGCCTCCATCGCTCGGTAGGGGAGGAACAGCAGCACGCCGAGATTGAGCTCGGCGGGTTCGTCGGACACCTGCACCCCTTGACGATCGTCAGATTCGCTGACTACATTTGCCTCATTGGTCAGATTCTCTGACAATCATGCCAGGAGATGACGGCATGAGTGGCGGGACGAGAGGGGCCGGCCGTGGATCGCGATGCGGTGTGGCAGCACGTGGACGAGCAGCGGGCCGCGCTGGCCGACGTACTGGAGGGCCTCGGTCCGGACGAGTGGGACCACCCGTCGCTCTGCGCGGGGTGGAAGGTACGTGACGTCGCCGCGCACGTGATCTCCTCGCCTCAATCCGGACTGGGCACGGTGTCAGTGGCGATGCTGCGGGCGAAGGGCAACTTCAACCGCTGCATCCTCGACGAGGGGAAACGGGCCGGGATCCGTCCGACCGCGCAAATTCTCGCCGACTATCGCCAGTACGCGGGATCCCGGCGTCGGCCGCCGGGAACCACGTACCTCGACCCGCTGCTCGACGTGCTGGTGCATACCCAGGACATCGTTGTCCCGCTCGGCCGCCTGCACGACATGCCGCCCGCTGCCGCATGCGCGGCGGCCGGGCGGGTGTGGGGAACCTCGTTCCCGTTCCGGGCCCGCAAGAACCTCGCCGGGCTGCGGCTGGTGGCCAGCGACGTCGCGTGGTCGGTCGGCGACGGCCCGGCGGTGCACGGTCCGATGGCGTCCTTGCTGCTGGTGCTGACCGGACGCCCGGCAGGCCTCGCCGGCCTCACCGGGAAAGGCGTACCGCTGCTTTCCGAACGGCTCGCGCGCTCGGCCGCGGCGGCGCGGAGAAGGTCGCCTCCTCCACGGACGCCAGCGCCCCCACAACGCTGATCCATCCGCTCAGGGGGGCGGCGGGGCGGTCGGTTCGGCGTCCCGTCGCCGGAGCCGGACCGGACGGACAACCGGCAGCGGTGCGATCATCGGGTGATTTCGGCGGGTCGGCTCCGAGAGCGGACCGTCTCCCCCGTCGCCGACGTCCTCGTCCACGATCGGGAGTATCCGCGGCGGCGGCGTGACGGTCTGCGTCTGCCACCGGCGGCCGAACAGATAGATCACCGGCAACGTGGCCAGCAGCGGCCCGATGATCGCGACCGGCCGCAGTAGCCACCAGGTCACCGTCGGCGCAACCGCCTCCACCTGGGTACCGAAGATCGTCCATTCCAACCCGCGGGACAGCGCCATGCCGGTGGTGTGGAACAGGAACAGCGGCAACGCAAACCGGGTGAAGACAGCAGTCGCCCGGGAGAACAGCCCGCCGCTCGTCAGCCCGCGGAGCACCGAGGGCCGGATCAGTTCAGCGACGCCGACTTGGAAAATCGTCAGCGCGATGATGCACACCGTGGGTGGCGCCATGTTCGAGCCCTCGCCGGGTACCCCCACCATCGACCCGGGGTACAGCCCGGAAAAGACCAGGCCGATCAACGCGAACAACCCGGCGGCGGCCATCACCCTGGCCTGTTGAGCGGAGCGCGGGGATTGATACTCCCAGTCGATCCGCCCGTCGGAGTAGCGCGGCGCGGAGTCGACCCCTGAGATGCGCCCGTGGAAGTACCCGAGCTGGAACGCGAAGCCCCAGACGAACACCATGTTGACCCACTCGATGCCCGGCACCTGGTAGCGGAAGCGCAGCACGTCGACGATGACCGCCAGGCCGCCCAGGAAAACCAACACCAGCGCGTCGTACCGCCGGTGCAGCCACACGCTGATCGGCATCAGGCACACGAAAACCAGGTAGGCCACCACGAACCACAGCGGGGACAGCACCATCAGCACGGCCCGGCCCATCCAGTCCAGGTCGAACACGATCCCGACGATGATCCCCAGGATCACCCAGGTGACCAGCAGGGCCGCCGACGGGATGGCCAGCGACTTCGCCTGACGCAGCGCGAAATGCCAGAGCCGCTCGCCGCGCGCCGCGGCGCGTTCCCAGGACTTCAGGTGGACGTACGCCCCGATGTAGAAGAACAAGGGCATGACCTGAAGGAGCCAGGTCGCGATCCACAGCCCCGAGGTGAAGCCGAGCGGATTGGTCGCGTAGGGGCCGTCGTCGTTCCAGACCAGGATCGTGAAGCACCAGTGCCAGAGGATGACGACCAGCAGCGAGAACGACCGCAGGAAGTCGGCGTACGGATCGCGTTCGGCTCGTCTGGCCACGATCCCTCCTCCCTGACTTCGCGCTCGACTCCACTGGTGACTTCCTGAGCCTGACTTCCTGACCCGACAACCCCGATTCTCCCCGGCCACCCCGCCGGAGACCGGACCGCGGCAGCTGCGAATGCGTCCAGTCCCGCCGGTCCTGGTCGGCCCTCATTCGGCCACCGTGGCTGTTCGGCGCCGGCCCCGGCGGCCTCGCGGGGATTCCGGCTGATCAGCCCGTACCGCCCATGGTGGCCCACCCCAGGCTTTGGGTCCACGATAGAAGTATGGGTTTCGCGGTGCAGGTCCGACCCGCGGTCGCACGCCCGGCTCGTCGCCGGCGCTTGTGGGCGCTGTCGGCCGCCATCGCGACCGTCGTTCTGAGCAACGTGATGTCGAACCGGATTCTCCCCACCTGGGCGTACGTGCCGTGGAACCTGACCGTGGCATTCGTCCTGCTCGGCATCGCCTACCTCGGCGGCTCGGGACCGGTCGCCGTCGGGTTGGGCATTCGGCACTGGCATCGCCCCGTCGGTGTCGGGCTGCTGCTCGCCGGTGGCACCGCGCTGATCTTCGCGCTGGGGATGTTGCTGCCGGCCACCCGCAACGCCTTCGTCGACACCCGGATCGGTGACGCCGGCGTCGCGGGGCTGCTCTGGGTGGTGCTGGTGCAGATACCCCTTGGCACGGTCGTGCTGGAGGAGGTCGCGTTCCGCGGGGTGCTGCCGGCGTTGATGGGCGCGTCGCCGGCGATCCGCTGGCGGTGGTGGCCGGTCGTCGGGGCTTCGGTGATGTTCGGGTTGTGGCACATCCTGCCGTCGATCGGGATCAACCGGGCCAACGCCGCGGTGGGCGACGCGCTGGGTCCCGATCAGTGGCTGACCACCACGATCGCGGTCGCTGCGATGACGCTGACCGGGATCCTGCTGTGCGCCCTGGCACGGCTGGGCAAGGGCATCAAGACAACGATGCTCGTGCATTGGGCGACCAACGCGCTGGGGTTCTTCGCTGCCTGGTTACTGGTCCATTGAGCGGTCCGTTGAGGGCAGGCGGCGCCCGACTGCCAAGCCATTGCCGCGGAGACCCACGAATCGCCGGTTCCACCGCCGGGCGTTCGCAACGGGTCGTGGGACGTAGCCTTGCCGTGGCCGGGCGCGCGCACGTCCGGTCCTGCCGGCTTCTGTTCGCCCGCCGGACGGATCGCACCGACTCGGACCACGGAGAGAACATCGATGAAGATCACCAAGTACGGGCATTCCTGCCTGCGCGTCGTCGATGAATCGGCGAACATCCTGATCGACCCTGGCACGTTCTCCGCCGGGTTCGAGGGATTGACCGACCTCACCGCGGTGCTTCTCACCCATCAGCACCCCGACCATCTCGATCGCGACCGGTTGTCGGTGGTGCTCGCCGCGAACCCCGGCGCCAGCGTGTACGCCGACGAAGCCACCGCGGGGCAGCTGGCCGAGGCCGGGGTCGAGGCCGCCGCCGTGCACTCGGGCGATCAGCTCGACGTCGGGACCTCGGTCCGGGTGGTCGGGCGCGATCACGCCATCATCCACGTCGACATTCCGGTCATCCCCAACGTCGGCTACCTGATCGGTGGACGGTTGCTGCACCCGGGCGATTCGTTGGCGGTGCCGGAGCAGGACGTCGAGATCCTGGCGGTGCCGGTGGCGGCGCCCTGGATGGCGATCAAGGAGGCGGTCGAGTTCTTCCGCGCGGTACATCCCGCCGTCGCCTTCCCGATCCACGAGAAGGTGCTGGCCAACACGGCGATGGTCTACGGGTTACTCGCCAGGCTCGGTCCCCCCGATGCCCGTTGGATCGATCTCGACGACGGGCACACCGAAGAGCTGTGATCGGCGCCCCTGCATTGCCGCGCCCGGCCCTGCGACGGCACGATGGTGCGCGTCCCGCGCGCCAGTGCGGGAGCGGACGTCAGGACAGGGCGATGACCCGACGAGCCCACCGACCAACTCAGCGATGATCACTGCACCGATGATCACTGCACCGATGATCACTGCATCGACGGGCCGGCCCGCGCCGGCCCCGCGGAGGTAAGACATGGCCGAGGCCACGGGCACCACCGGACCGGCCCCCTCGTCGGGGGGCGATCCTGCGGGGGAGACAGCCGGCGGGACCGGCCGGACGATCGGGACGGCCGCCACCCTCGGCACCCGCGTCCGCCGCCCCTGGCGCCTGCCGACCCAACTGGAGACGGACAAACCCGCCGGCGCCCTGGTTCTCCGACTCGTGCTCGGCAGCGCCCTGATGCTGTTCCTCGAACTGGCGCTGATCCGCTGGCTGGGCGCGAACGTGGTTCACCTGAGCTACTTCTCGAACTTCGTCCTGCTCGGATCGTTCCTCGGCATCGGGCTCGGCTTCCTGATCTCCCGCAAACGCTGGTCGGTGCTGCCGTTCACGCCGGTGATCCTGGCACTGCTGGTGATCTTCGTGTTCCTGGAACCGGTGACCATCGACCGGGCCGGTGAAGAGGTCATCTACTTCACCTCGTTGAGCACCCAGGGTCCGCCGGCCTGGCTGGTGCTGCCGATCATCTTCCTCCTGGTTGCGGCCGTGCTGGCCGGACCGGCCGAGGTGGTCGGCCGTTGCTTCGGCCACCTCCGCCCACTGACCGCGTATCGCTGGGACCTGGTCGGGTCGCTGATCGGGATCGGGTCGTTCACCCTGCTGTCGTTCGTCCGCGCCCCCTCGGTGGTCTGGGGCATCGTCGTCACCATCTGTTTCGTGATTCTGATCAACGGCTGGCCGCGGTTTCTGGGCGCGGTCGCGGGCCTGGCGATGATCGCGGCGCTGATGGTGGAGTCGCTCGGAGCCGGCATCTCCTGGTCGCCGTACTACAAGGTGTTCACCGAGGACCGGATCCTCGGCGGCACCTCGCTCACCGACATCTCCGTGAACGGCGTGCCACACCAGATCATGCGGGCAGCGGCCCAGCGACTGCAGGAAGAACCGCAATACGGGCTGCCCTACCAGCGGGCCGCCGGCAACTCGCTGGACAACGTGCTGATCGTCGGGGCCGGATCGGGATCCGATGTGGCCATCGCACTGTCCAAGGGCGCCAAGCACATCGACGCCGTGGACATCGACCCGCGGCTGATGGAGATCGGGCAGGAGAAGAATCCCGACCACCCGTACGACGACCCGCGGGTGACCCGTTACGTCAACGACGGGCGGGCCTTCCTGCAGACGACCGACAACACGTACGACCTGATCCTGTTCGCGCTGCCCGATTCGCTGGCCCTGGTCACCGGGGCCTCACAGATCCGGCTGGAGAGCTTCCTGTTCACCGAGGAGGCGCTGGAGTCCGCGCGCGATCACCTCACCCCCGGCGGATCCTTCTCGATGTACAACTACTACCGCGAGGACTGGCTGATCGACCGGCTCGCCGGGACCGCGTCGGCCGCGTTCGGGCACGCCCCGTGCGTGGACAAGGTGGGCGGCGGTGAGGCCGTAGTGACGGCCGCGCTGGACGAGTCGAATCAATCGTGCGGGACGGCCTACGTGCCCAGCGGCACCGTGATCGGGCCCGCCACCGACGACCGGCCCTTCCTGTACTACCAGGGCGGCCCCATCCCCTCGATGTACCTGTGGGCACTCGGCGGGATCCTGCTGATCTCGCTGCTGTTCGTCCGGGCGCTGGGCGGGCCGTTCGGCAAGATGCGGCCGTACGCGGACCTGTTCTTCATGGGCGCGGCGTTCCTGCTGCTGGAAACGAAGAACATCGCCACCTTTGCCCTGCTGTTCGGCACCACCTGGGTGGTGAACGCGCTGGTCTTCGGTGGTGTGCTGATCATCGTGTTGGCCGCGGTGGAAACGACCAGGCGGTTCCGAACCCCGCCCCTGCCGCTGGTGTTCGTCGGGATCGCGCTGTCCCTGCTGGTCTGCTATCTCGTGCAGCCGAATTGGCTCTTGACGCTGCCGTTCCTGCCGCGGCTGATCGCGGCCGTCCTGCTGGCGTTCGTGCCGATCTACCTGGCCAACGTGGCGTTCTCCAAACGCTTCGGCGCGTCCGACGACTCACAATCCGCGTTCGGGCTGAACCTGCTGGGCGCCATGCTCGGCGGCTGCCTGGAGTACCTGGCGCTGCTGACCGGGTATCGGAACCTGCTGCTGATCGTCGGTGCGTTGTACCTGGTGGCGTTCCTGCTCGCACCACGGCGGGGCCGAGGGTTGGTCGCGGTCTGATGGTTGCTCGCGGTCTGAGGGGCTGGACTGTCGGTCCCCCCGGCTCGTCCGCCCCGGACGATGCTCACGGTGTGTGCGCCGACCCCGTGCTGCAGCAGCGGGTCGGCTCGGGTGGCATGAGCAACGCTCGCGCACCGTGAGCATCGTGACCCGGGTGCTGGCACCGCCGCCGCCGCCGGCCGAGGGCAGCATGACCGGGACCATCATCAGGTGTTCACCCGCCGTCGGTCTCGAATTCGCCACCTCGGGTGGCCGAGCGGCCGGATGGTCGACAGGCTGGGGAAGCCGACGGTCCGATCGCCGTTACGTACGCGACCCTGAGAGGCACGACCCTGGGAGGCACACGGTGGCCGATTCACCTGTTCTGAGCCCGACCGAACTCGACGACATCGACGCCTGGTGGCGCGCCGCGAACTACCTGGCCGTTGGGCAGATCTACCTACTGGACAACGCACTTTTGCAGCGTGATCTGGTTCCCGACGACGTGAAGCCGCGACTGCTGGGGCATTGGGGCACCACACCGGGCCTCAACTTCGTCTACGCGCATCTCAACCGGATCATCCGGAACAACGACGTCAACGCGATCTTCCTGGCCGGTCCTGGCCACGGCGGCCCGGCGGCCGTGGCCAGCGCGTACCTGGACGGCACCTACAGCGAGGTCTATCCCAGGGTGACCCGGGACGCCGACGGGATCCGGCGGCTGTTCCGGCAGTTCTCCTTCCCCGGCGGCATTCCCAGCCATGTGGCACCGGAAACTCCTGGCTCCATCCACGAGGGCGGTGAACTGGGCTACGTGCTCTCGCACGCCTACGGCGCCGCGTTCGACAACCCCGACCTGCTGGTTGCCGCGGTGGTGGGCGACGGCGAGTTCGAGACCGGACCGCTGGCCGCGTCCTGGCACGGCACCAAGTTCCTCGACCCGGTCAACGACGGCGCGGTGCTGCCGATCCTCCACCTGAACGGCTACAAGATCGCCAACCCGACCATCCCGGCCCGCATCCACCGGGAAGAGCTCGAGGCGCTGCTGACCGGCTTCGGCCACGAGGTGTTCACCGTCGAGGGTGACGATCCGCAGATCCTGCACGAGACGATGGCCTCGACCATGGACGCCGTGCTCGCGCGGATCAGGGAGATCCAGCGCGCGGCGCGCGAGGACGGGGACCTGGAGCGCAAGCCCTGGCCGATGATCCTGATGGTCACCCCGAAGGGCTGGACCGGTCCGAAGTTCATCGACGGCCTGCAGTACGAGGGCACCTGGCGCTCCCACCAGGTACCGCTGACCGCGACCAGAGAGAACGCCGAGCACCGCCGGATGCTGCAGGAGTGGATGGAGTCCTACCGGCCCGCCGAGTTGTTCGACGACGAAGGTCGGGTGATCGCGCGGATCGCGGCGCTGGCTCCGGTGGGTGATCGCCGGATGAGCGCCAACCCGCACGCCAACGGCGGGCTGCTACTCAAACCGTTGGTGCTGCGGGACTATCGCGAGCGGGCGGTAGAGGTCTCCGCGCCGGGCGCCTCGGTGCACGAGCCGACCCGGGTGATGGGCCAGTACCTGCTGGACGTGATGACCGACAACCTCGACAACTTCCGCATCGTCGGTCCGGACGAGACCGCGTCGAACCGGCTGGACGCCGTCTACGCGGTGACGGACAAGGTGTGGCAGGGCGAGATCCTGCCGGTGGACGAGCATCTGGCCCGATCGGGCCGGGTGGTGGAGATCCTGTCCGAGCACACCTGCCAGGGTTTCCTGGAGGGCTACCTGCTGACCGGGCGGCACGGTTTGTTCTCCTGCTACGAGGCGTTCATCCACCTGATCGACTCGATGTTCAACCAGCATGCCAAGTGGCTCAAGGTGACTCGCGAGATCGGTTGGCGCCGGCCGATTGCGTCCTTGAACTACCTGCTGACCTCGCACGTCTGGCGACAGGATCACAACGGTTTCTCCCACCAGGACCCCGGTTTCATCGACCACGTGATCAACAAGAAGGCCGAGGTGGTCAGGGTCTACCTTCCTCCGGACACCAACACCCTGCTGTCCACCATCGAGCACTGCCTGGCATCGAAGAACTACGTCAACGTGATCGTGGCCGGCAAGCAACCGTGTTTCGACTGGCTCACCCCCGACGAGGCGGGCCTGCACTGCGCCCGCGGGGTCGGGATCTGGGACTGGGCGTCCACGGACCACGACGGCGACCCTGACGTGGTGATCGGCTGCGCCGGCGACGTGCCCACCCTGGAGGCGCTGGCCGCCGTCGCCATCCTTCGGGAGAAGTTGCCGCAGTTGAAGATCCGGTTCATCAACGTGGTGGACCTGATGCGACTGCAGGACGCCGGCGAGCACCCGCACGGCCTGTCGCACCGGGACTTCGACACGCTGTTCACCAGCGACAAGCCGATCGTCTTTGCCTACCACGGGTATCCGTGGTTGATCCACCGGCTGACCTACCGCCGGACCAACCACGACAACCTGCATGTGCGCGGATACAAGGAGGAGGGCACCACCTCGACCGCGTTCGACATGGTGATGATGAACGACATGGATCGCTTCCACTTGGTGATCGACGTCATCGACAACGTGCCGTCGCTGCGTTCGTCGGCGGCGCTGCTGCGGCAGGAGATGGTCGACACGCGGGCCGAGGCGAAGCGGTACACCCGCCTGTACGGCGACGACTTGCCGTCGGTGCGGGACTGGACCTGGACCGCCGCAACCGGATCCGGCGACGGGCCCGGTCCCGGCGCGCTGTCCGACACCAGCGCCGACTTCTCCCCGGAGGTGGGGTCCGAGAAGCATTGAGGCGCTGGACTTCGCCGCCTTGGCCGGCGAACAAGGGCGCTGGACTTCGCGGCCGGACGGCGAACAAGGGCGCTGGACTTCGCGGCCGGACGGCGAACAAGGGCGCTGGTCGTCGGCCTACACCTTCGCCGAACCCGGGAATTGATGCGACCCCGGCACCCGGCAGATCATCGTTTCAGGCCCTTTCGCGTCGTAGCGCGACACGAAAGGGCCACCGGCGGTGATCATCATGGGCGGTGAGCACACTCAGGTGAATCGGGAGCACCGGAACGGGATGCGCGCTCAGCCGATCCAGTCGGCGAACGACCGGCCCGAGATGCGTTCGTAGGCTTCGACATACCGCGATCGGGTGGCCAGCACGACCTCGTCGGGCAGCGGTGGCGGCGCGGACTCCGACGCCCGATCCCACCCCGAGGCCGGCGAGGTCAGCCAATCACGCACGTACTGCTTGTCGAACGACGGCTGCACCCGGCCCGGCCGGTATCCGTCCGACGGCCAGAACCTGGACGAGTCGGGCGTCAGCACCTCGTCACCGAGCACGAGCGCGTCACCGGACAGCCCGAACTCGACCTTGGTGTCCGCCAGGATGACCCCCTTGGACAGCGCATGCTCGCCGGCCCGCGCGTACAGGGCCAGGGTGAGCGAGCGCAACTGTTCGGCGCGGCCCGCGCCGATCCCGGCGACCACGTCCTCGAAGGTGATGTTCTCGTCGTGGGCGCCGATCTCGGCCTTGGTGGCTGGCGTGAAGATCGGCTGCGGCAGGGCTGAGGCCTCGACAAGCCCAGCAGGCAAAGCGATCCCGCACACGCTCCCGGTCTTCCGGTAATCGACCAGGCCCGACCCGGTCAGGTAACCGCGCGCGACACATTCGATCGGCAGCATCTCCAGCCGCCGCACCAGCAGCGCCCGGCCACGGACCTCCGCCGGGATCGCCGGGTCGTCCACGGCGACAACGTGCGAGGGCACCAGGTCGGCGAGCAGCTCGAACCAGAAAACGCTCATCGCGGTGAGAACCCGGCCCTTGTCGGGGATCGGGGTGGGCAGCACGTGGTCATACGCGCTGATCCGGTCGGACGCAACCATCAGCAGCAGTTCGTCGTTCACCTCGTAGAGCTCCCGTACCTTCCCGGTAGCCAGGTGCCGGTACTCGATCAGCGACGCCACCGGTGCAGGGTAGCCCAGGGCTCCCGGCGAGCCGGACACCTGCGGGTGTCGTAGTCTTCGCCGGCATGAGCCTGGAATGGGAGCAGGTCGTCATCGACGCGGCCGACCCGGTGGCACTCGGCCGGTGGTGGGCGAGCGCCCTCGGCTGGGTGGTGACCATCGACACCGCGGACGAGTTCGAGATCCGCCCGTCCGCCGACGAAATCCCCGGGTTGATCTTCGGCCCGGTACCCGAGCAGAAGACGATCAAGAACCGGCTGCACCTGGACTTCCGCCCCGACGATCAGGCCGCCGAGGTCGACAGGCTGCTGGCGCTGGGCGCGCGGCGGGTCGATATCGGTCAGGGCGAGCAGCCCTGGGTTGTGCTGGCGGACCCTGAGGGCAACGAATTCTGCGTGCTGGGCACGCGACACCAGTCCTGACGCCCGAGTGCGCCGAATCGAGTGACCAGTATGTGCCCTCGATCTCGACGTGGGAGGGCCGAAAGTGGTCACTCGAACGCACCATGCGGACACCGGTCAGCCCGGAGCGGCCACCAGCCCGCGCCGCCGGAGCAGCGGCTCGATGCCCGGATCCCTGCCGCGCACCGACCGGAACGCGTCCATCGCGTCGATCGAGCCGCCGACCGACAACAGCCTGCTGCGGAACAGGTCTCCGTTCTCGCGCCGCATCCCGCCGTTCTCCTTGAACCAGTCGACGGTGTCCGCGTCGAGCACCTCGGCCCAGATATAGGAGTAATAGCCCGCCGAGTACCCGCCGCCGAAGATGTGCTGGAAGTAGCGGCTGCGATAGCGCGGCGGGATCAGGTCCAGCGCAATCCCGTGACGCATCAACGCCTCTCGCTCGAACGCGTCCACATCGACGATCTCCGACTCCGCCGCGATCCGGTGCCAGGCCTGGTCCAGCACGGTTGCGGCCAGGTATTCGGTGGTGCGGAAACCCTCACCCCACCGGTCCGCGGCGAGCAGTGCGCCGACCACCACCGCCGGCAACGGTTCACCGGTCTGGACGTGCCGCGCATAGTGCTTCAGTACCTCCGGCCACAGGATCCACATCTCGTTGACCTGGCTCGGGAATTCGACGACATCCCGGGGCACCGCCGTCCCGGCCAGCCGCGGGTAGGTCACCCGGGAGAACAACCCGTGCAGGGCGTGCCCGAACTCGTGGAACAGCGTCCGCACCTCGTCCAGGGTCAGCAATGCGTGCTCACCCTCTGGGGGATGCGGGATGTTCAGCACGTTGGCCACCACCGGCAATCTGCCCAACAACGAGGACTGGGTGACGAAGTTGTTCATCCAGGCGCCGCCGCGCTTGCCCTCCCGCGCGTAGAAGTCGCCGAGGAACAGCCCGATCTGCGACCCGTCGGAGTCGCGCACCTCCCAGATCCGCACATCGCTGTGGTAGCCGATCAGGTTGGGACGAGGCACCATCACGATGCCGTACACCTGCGCGGCGGCGTGGAAGACGCCGTCCTGCAACACCCGGTCGAGTTCGAAATATGGCCGGAGAGCGGCAGTGTCGATGGCGTAACGCTCGGCCTGCACCTGCCGGGCGTAGTACGCCCAGTCCCAGGCCGCGAGCTCCACCCCGTCCCGCTCCGCGTACTCGCGCAGCAGCTCCGCTTCGGCCTGCGCGTTCGCCACCGCCGGCGCGACCAGACGCGACAGCAGATCGTCGACCGCGGCGCTGGTCCCCGCGGTTTGGTCGGCGAGCGTGGCCTCGGCGTGCGTGGCGAATCCGAGCAGCTGAGCGCGCTCGGCACGCAACCGGACGATCTCGAGCAGCACGGGCCCGTTGTCGTCCGCACCCACCGACGCCCGCTCGATCGACGCCTCGAACAGCCGGCGGCGCACGTCGCGGTTGCGCAAGTCGGCCAGCAGCGGTTGGCGGGTCGGCAGCACCAGCGGTACGAGATACGACCCTTCGTGCCCGCGGGCCCTGCCTGCCTCGGCAGCGGTGGCGATCGCCTCGGCGCTGAGCCCGTCCAGATCGTCCGCGCTGTCGACGACGATCGCGGCTGCCTCGCTCGCCCGCAGCAGATTCTGCTGGAATTCCGTGGACAGCACCGACAATCGCTGATTCAGTGCGGTCAGCCGGGCCCGACCTTCGCCGTCGAGCCGGGCGCCGGCCAGTACGAAGTCCAGGTGGTAGCGCTCGATCAGGGCGATGGCCTCGGCATCGAGGGACGGGTCGTCCTGACGAAGGCGGTGCACGGCGTCCAGCCGGGCGAACAGTGCGGGGTCGAGTTGGATGGCATCGTCGTGCGCGGCCAGCCGCGGCGAATACTCGGCCTCGAGCGCCCGAAATTCCGGTGTTGACATGCTCGACGTCAGGTTGAAGAAATACGTCGAGGCCCGGCGCAGGACGCTACCGGAACGCTCGAGCGCGACGACCGTGTTCTGGAACGTCGCTGGCTCCGGATTGCCGGTGACGGCGGCGATCTCGGCGCGCTGCTGGGTCATACCCGCGTCGAACGCCTGCCTCACGTGGTCCGCCGAGATCAGCTCGAAGGGCGGCAGCTCGAAGGGTCGTGTCGAGCGTTCCAGCAACGGGTTCGCGGCTTCGTCAGCATTGATCTTAACGTCGGCGGCAGCACCCTGGCCGGCGCCGCCGGGCGCGAGGTCGGCGGCGGAGGAAGCGGAGCCAGTAGACATCGGTCTCCCGTCGGCGATCCGGACGAAGGGTCGGGGCACCTACCCGCGACCACGGTGCACAGTCCATCACAACCGAGTTCACCCCTGCCGGTGGTCATCCGAGCCCTGACTGCCACCCCGCCCCGGTCGGGCATCAGAGTTGCCGGCAACAACAACGGCCAAGCGCGAAACGGCCAAGCGCGAAACGGCCAAGCGCGAAACGGCCAAGCGCGAAACGGCCAAGCGCGAAACGGCCAAGCGCGAAACGGCCGGGCAACAGAAACGGCCGGGCTACAGAAACGGCCGGGCTACAGAAACGGCCGGGGGCGAACCCAAAGGTCCGCCCCCGGCCATCGACAGGTGGCGCGGTTGACCGGATCCGGGTGGGACGGTAACCGGGAGCTGGGCCAGACGCACCCGCCATTGCTCGCCGCCCTGCGACTCAGTCCCCGCCGCGGGACATCACCGGCCGCCGTCCAACCCGCATCGCATCCTGTCGAACAAGGTTAGCCTAACCTGATTTCTACGCAGCGCAAGCCCCCGGCCTCGAACCCGCCGAACATTTCTCGACCGTCTAGTGTGAGGCCCGTGGCAGGCCGTGACGGAACATCCGACGGGGAGGAGCAGCTTCCGGAAACCTCGGGGCGGACGGCACGGATGCCCACCTCGCGCGGTGATTCTCCCCGCGACTCCCCCGGCGACTCCCCCAGCGACTTTCCCGGCAGTCCGCCCGGTGGCTCCGTCGAGGAATCATTCCCAGCAACCGCGGCGACCTCGTCACCGGGCACTGCACCGCCAACCGCATCAGAAATCACCTCGGACCAGCTTGGCGCCACCGAACCGCACAACCTCACCGGGTCCTGGCAGCCGCCTCCACCGGCGCACATCGCGCTACCCGGCGTGGTGCTGGACGGGCGCTATCGCCTCGAGCAGATGCTCGGCCGGGGAGCCACCGCCGAGGTGTTCCGCGGCACCGACGACCTGCTCGAGCGGTCGGTGGCGATCAAGGTGTTCCATCAGGGCATCAGCGACACCACCAGCTCAGCCCGGCAACGCACTGAGATGCAGGTACTGGCCAAGCTGCACCATCCGCACCTGGTGATGGTCTACGACGCCAAGATCGGCGCGACCACCAACGACCCGACCACCCCGGTCACCGGCCCGGAGGCGCTGTCCTACCTGGTGATGGAACTGGTGCAGGGCGGCACCCTGGCCGACCGGATCAAGCCAGGCGGCCTGCCACCCGCCGAGGTCGCCGGCATCGGCGCCGCGGTCGGTGGCGCGCTGGCCGCGGTTCACCGGCTCGGGCTGGTGCACCGTGACATCAAGCCGGCCAACATCCTGATGTCGACAGCCGGCGAGGCCAAGCTCAGCGACTTCGGGATCGCCCGTGACTTGGAGGCCGAGCACCTCACCGCTGCTGCCGACGTCATAGGGACCGCCGCGTACCTCAGCCCGGAACAGGCTCGGGGGGCCGATGTGGGGCCGCCGACGGACATCTACGCCCTCGGCCTGGTGTTGCTGGAGTGCCTGACCGGCCGCCGGGAATTCCCCGGCAAGGCGGTGGAGTCGGCGATGGCCCGACTGCTCCGCGATCCGGTGATCCCGGCCGATCTGCCGATGCCGTGGCCGCCGCTCCTGCATGCGATGACACAGTCCGATCCGCGGCTGCGGCCAACGGCCGGCGCCGTCGAGGCTGCGCTGCGGGCACCCGCCGGGACGGTCGTGCTGCCGCCCGGACCAACGGCGACGGCCACCCTGCCGAACGCCTACCCCGTCCCGCCGGTGACGGCCACCGGCCTGCCGCCCGCGCCGGAGAAGCCCCGCAACAGCACCGGCCGGGTGTTCCTCATCGCGCTGCTGACGACGGCTCTGGTCGCCTTCGCAGTGGTGGCGGTGATCGCGCTGGTGAGGCCGAACACTTCTGGCGATCCCACGATCCCGGCGGTGACCACCAGCAGCCAGCCGACGACGTCGAGCTCCGTCGCGCCGCAAACGGTCACCACCACGGCCACCGCGACCACCACTCGGACGACGCCCACCACGACGTCCAGCAGCACCCCGACCACATCGTCAGCGCCTACCACAACGTCCGCAACGACCAGCCCGACCACGACAACAACCTCGACGGTGTCATCCGTACCCAGCACACCGGCCACCACCGCTCCGAGCAGCGCCGCGGACACGGGCACCGGTGCGGCAGCGGCAGCGGCCGGGAACGGCAACGGCAACGGCAACAACGGGAACGGGAACGGGAACGGGAACGGGAACGGCGCTGCGGCCGGCAGCTGATCTCCGCCGCGCCCGGTGACGGCACGGCCGTCAGGAATTCACCGAGTCGCTACCCGCGCTTCATGACGTACGCCAGCACCTCGTCGAGCCGCCCCGCCGCCATCCCGATGCAGGTGTCCGCCGCGCCGTAGTACAGGCGCAGCTCACCGGTCTCCGGCCGATGCGTCATGCCGCACGGGAAGACGACGCCGGGCACGTCACCGATCAATTCGTAATCCTCGCGCGGCCCGAGCACCCACTCGTCGCACCTCTTGAGGACCTTCGACGGGTCCTCGAGATCGAGCAACGCCAGCCCGACCCGGTACAGCGCACCGGCCACTGTCTGCCGCACCCCGTGGTAGACCACCAGCCAGCCCTCCGGCGTTTCCAGCGGGGGTGGTCCCACTCCAATCCGCGCCGAGTCCCACCAGCCGCCCGGACGGGCGCCGAACACTGGCTCCGGCGTGCCCCAGCTGAGCAGATCGGGGGAGCGCGAAATCCACACATCGGCGCGGCCGCCGACGCTGGCGACCGGGCGGTGGAAGAGCACGAAGTTGCCGTCGACGCGGCGGGGTAGCAGCGAGGCGTTCTTGTCCTCGGGCGGGCAGACCACGCCCAGCCGCTCCACGGTCAGGAAGTCGCGGGTGAGCGCGAGCGACACCGCGGGACCGCGCCGACCGAACGCCGTGTAGGCGATGACCCAGGCGTCGAGCTCGTCGACCCTGGTCACCCGCGGGTCCTCGACGCCCCATTCCTCCTCGGGATGCTCGAGCGAAGGGGCGATCAGCGGATTCGCACCGACCACCCAATTGGAAATGCCGTCCGCGGACCGCGCCACGGTCAGATGGCTGATCCCGCGCCGGTCCTCGACCCGGCACACCAGCACCGTTTCGTCGCCGACCAGGGTCGCCGCGGCATTGAGCACCGCGTTGATCCGGTAGGGCCAGCGGGTCGGTGCCAGCAGAGGATTGGCGCGGGCTCGTGCGAAGAGCCCGTCACCCACCACCACCCCGAAGGATCTGGTCATACACCGCAACGTAGTCCTCCACCATGCGCTCGACGCCGAACCGCCGCTCCGCCATCGCACGGCACGTTGCCCGGTCGAGCGTAGCGACGGACCGCACCGCGTCCGTCGCCTGCGCCGCGTCGTCGACCAGGAACCCGGTCACTCCGTCGTCGATGATCTCCGGCATCGACCCGCGCCGATAGGCGACAACCGGTGTGCCACAAGCCATCGCCTCGACCACGGACAGTCCGAACGGCTCGTCGAAAGCGATTGGATGCAGCAGCGCAAGGGCGGAGCCGAGCACCCGTGCCCGTTCGTCCGGACCGACGGAACCCAGATAGCGCACCCGGTCGTGGTCGATTTGCGGTTCCACCTCGTCACGGAAATAGCCCTCGTCCTGGACGATGCCGCAGATCACCAGCCGGCGGCCCGCCCTGCGGGCGATGTCGATGGCCTGCGCCGTGCCCTTGTCCGGATGGATGCGGCCGAGAATGACCAGATCCTCGCCGCCGACGGCCGAGAACGGCAGCGCGGTGAGGTCGATGCCGTGATGAACCGTGGCCACGTAATCCAACTCCGGCACCCGGTCGGAATCGGAGATCGACACGAAGGACGAACGTGCGGACCGATAGGCGGGCAGTATCGCGCGACCGGAGAAGCCGTGGATCGTGGTGACCATCGGCGCCGCACAGAGTTCGGAGAAGGCCAGCGGCAACCAGTCGAGCTGGTTGTGCAGAAGATCGAAGTCGGCTGACCTGCCCAGCGCGTGCGCCACGTGCAGCGCCTCCCAGACCCGGCCGTCCATCTCCGGGTGCTCCGCATACGGCTGCGGGCAGACTCCGTCGAGACTGGCTGACGTGCGGGAATCCAGGGTGGCGAACAACGTGACGTCAATGCCGAGGCGGACGAGCCCCTCGGTGATCAGGCTGGTGACCTGCTCCCACGGGCCGTAGTGGCTGGGCGGCGTTCGCCAGGCGATCGGACCCAGCATGCCGACCTTGAGCATCAACCCGTCCCCTCAGCGCCGGCACACGGTGTGCACCACCGGGTTTGTTGCCGTCGGCCGCACGCCGAAATCGTCAGTGTAGGGGCCGGTCCTGGCTCGCTCGGACCGCTCGAATCATCACCGGTTGTCGACGTGTTTCGATGCGGTCAGTTGTTCGGCGATGCCGTCCGCCCACTGCCGGATCCGGTCGAAATCCCGGAAATCCCCAGCCATGGGGCCCTTGGCCATCCTCTTCGCGATGAATCCCTTGGCGGTCGCGGCATCGATCCTCCCACCGAAGGTCACCGGGACCGGCGCGCCGATCGACTCCGCAAGCCGGGCGACCTTCGCCGGAATCGCCACCTGCATCGAATCGGCGCCCTCGCCGGTCTCAGGATCCTTGCCGAGGGGTCCGCTCTGGAACAACCAGACCGGAATCGGGTGACCACGGTCGGCCAACGACAGCAACCGGATCGCCTCCGGACGCCATCGATTGGTGTAGATCGCACTGCCGATCACCGCCGCGTCGTAACCCTTGAGATCCTTCACGGCAGCGGCATTGTGGACGTGGGCATCGATTCCGTCGCGGGTCAATTCGTCACCGATCGCGTCGGCGATTCCTTTCGTCGCACCCATTTTGGTGGCGTACGCCACTATCACCTTGATCATCGATCCTCCACGTGACCCTCTGGGTGACAACCAGGGTGGCGCTTCGAGCGGTTCCGCGACGCCCGGCGGGGGTTACACCCAGCCGAATTCCGCTTCCCGGTAGGCCTTCGCCCGCGACCGGGCGGAGAGGATGCCGACCACGATCAGCACCGTTCCCAACAGCACCAGTCCGATGCCGACGCCGATGAGCACCCAACCAACGGGTGTCAGCACCGGGACCTCCGCGGCGAGCGCCAGAGCGGCCGCCACCGGCGCGCTGCCGTCGGCGTTCATCACGACGAGCACCCAACGGCCCGGTGCGGCATTCCAGCTCAGCGTCTGCTTGCCGACGCCGGACACCGACGCCACCCAGAAGTCCTCGCTGGCCGGCAGCGCCGTGGGAGCCGCCGATCCCTGTGACCGGTAGGCCACCGAGAACGGGAAGGCACGGATATCGGTGACCCGATCCACCTGCACACCGGACAGGTACCGCGTCACATCGGATTCGGCGGCGAGGCCGACGAACAAGGGAATGTCGGACGAACGACCCTCCGCGCGGACCTGAATTTCACCGAGCCAGTCACCGGTGGCGGCGCTGCCGCCGTTCGCCCAGGAGATATCCGCGGTGCCGAACTGCAAGGCATACGCATCGGTGGCGAAGTTCTCGCTGGACGTGCTGAGCATCCCGTCCGCTCCCCTGGCGTGGCCGTCGACCACCAGCACTGCGGCGCCGCCCGCGATGGACCCAACACCCCCGAGCGCAAGTAGCGAGCCGATCACCACGGCGATCACACTGCCTGCACCCCAACCGCTTCGGGAGGAGGCGTGGGTAGGCTGCGGCGGCGGAGGTGGCCACCCCTCGGGCCCGGTCGCCGGCGGCTCAGCGAACTGCGTCGGCGGGGTGACCGGGGCGTCCGACCCGATGACGGGTGTGGCCGACGCGATGACGGGTGTGGCCGACCCGATGACGGGTGTGGCCGACCCGATGACGGGTGTGGCCGACGCGATGACGGCGATGGCCGGATCGCTTCCGCCGACGTCCAACCGGAACGGCGGGTAGGCGTCGGTCATCAGCCCGACATAGGCACTGACCCGCAGGACCCAACGATCCAGCCCGAGGATGAAGTCGAACAGCCCGCGCGGATAGCGGCCGGTGAACAGCAGCGCGACACCGGCGAAGCACACCAGCAGCCCGACCAGCCCGCCGCCGAAATTGAACACCCATTGGCCGGCGCGGCTCGCCAGGTAGGAACCGCCGCCGGCGAAGATCGCCACCAGCACCAGCTGCGGCAACGCCAGTAGCCACTTCACCACTACCAAACCGTGTGAAAGCCGTTCCGGATAGGCGATGTCCAACGTCGCCGGATAATCGGGCTCGTCGTGGAGGCTGAACGGCGGGTACCGGTCGGTGCCCAGCGCGCCGTACGCGTAGTAGGCCACTCGCCACGACCACCGCAGCACACCGACGTTGAAGTCGAAGAGCACGCGGGGATATCGCCCGGTGAACAGGATGGCGAAGAATGCGATGAAGGTCAGGACACCGAAGGCGATCCACAGGAAGAACAGCAGGATGAGGTGCGGGATGACCAGCAGCCACTTGACCAACCAGAGCCACCGATTGAGCGGCACATCCAGCCGGCCTTGCAGGCGGACGGGACTTGCGGCAGCCGCCGATGTCATGGCGGGCCTCCTCGACTCACATTCCTGGATCGGAACAACTCTACGTTCGTCCGTATTGGCCCGTTTGAGCAGAGAACGACGTCCCACTCACCAGGGGCGAAGGTCCCTTGGACAACCGGAGGCGGGACCATCGCCTCTGTTCACCACGGTCGTGACACCGTTTGGCTCGATTCCATGCCCGAGGGAAAGGTCACCAGCATGCCGTTCGCTTCCGGCGCCACGTCCGCCTACCATCGCTGGCAGCTGTGCTGGGGTGCGACACCCGCGGAAGTGGCCGAGGCGTTGCCCGGCGACGACATATGCCCATTGCCGCGGGTGTCATTCACCAGAGCGATCACCGTCAGCGCACGGCCGGATCAGATCTGGCCTTGGCTGGTCCAGGTCGGATTCGGTCCGGACGGCCGGTACGCCTACGACGTCTCCACTGCGCCGCCGACCGACCCGACCAGGCACGGCAGATTTCGTTCGCGCCCCGCCGAAGACGATCCCGCACCGGCCTCGACGATCGACCCGAGAAGCGGTGGACGGCGGACCGTGCTGCACATTTCCTCGTTCCGCCGACCCGAGTGGCTGCTGTGGGAAACGGGTTGGGGCAGTTGGGTCTGGGTGCTCCGGCCGATCGACGAGCGGTCGTCCCGGTTGATCACCCGAGGCCGTCAGCGGCAGCACATCGACCCCGGCCTCCCGCGCGGCCTGCTGCCGACCGAGGATGCCGACTTCCGGCTGGTCCGCACGATGTTGACCGGCATCAAGCGCCGCTCCGAGGCGTGGGCCGCGGAGACCGCCGGTCACGGCACGGGACCCGGTGACGCGGCCACCAACTCGGCCTCGGCCACCGGCTGAGTCACCCCGGCGTCGGTCCTCGGCCCGGCCCCCGTGACCCCCGGCCGGACTCCGCAACTGTCAGGGCTGGACGGCGCGCAGGACCATCACCAGCACCCACACCGCAACACCGGCCAGCACGGTGAAACCGGCCAGCGGGCCGATGATCTCGCCCGGTTGGAGGGAGACCCCGGCCAGCACCTGGCTGGTCGTCTGCGCCGCGATCATCGGCGCCAGCATGGCTTCGAGCACCACCAGCGGGAAAGCCATCAGATAGCCGGCCGCGGACCGGCGCAGGATCAGGATTCCGGCGACGAAGGCGGCGGGCGTGATGACGGCCGCGTCGATCGCGGTGGTGACCACGGTGGTGTAGCTGTCCAACCGCGCCGGCGCATCCCCGGCGAGCTGCGCGGCAACGATCGGCACCAACCAGATCACCGCCGTTGCCGCCGCACTCACCAGCATCAGCACTGCCGGCCCCACCCGCGGGAGCCCGTCCAGCTGGCCGGCGAGTCGACCGAGGTCGATGTTCCTGACCACCAGCCCGAGCATCCACAGGGCGGCCGAGAACAGCGCCACGTACAGCAGGAAGAGCGGATTGAAGGCAGACCCCACGGACATCGTCAGGTAGACGTACAGGAACCAGGTGACAGCACCGCTCAACATCAGGTTCCAGCGCAATGATTCTCGCCGGCTCCCCAGCAGGCACAGCACCAGCAACGGGACAGCGACCAGCAAGGTGACCGCGTCGGTTCCTCGGTTGCCGGCACCGGCGAACACGGTGTCGTAATGGTAGACACCGCCGCCGAACAACTCGGCCGCGCTGCCGCGCACCGTCACGACGGTGACCGGGTTCGGGCGGGCGAAAAGCCCGACAATCGTGGCGAGCGCCGCCAGCACCACGATCACCGCTCCCAGGGCCATGATCGGAGCCCGTGACGGTTCGT
>Ga0207931_1000065_pt1 | contig 36279 bp, 34 predicted proteins | sample NGESurdeep092012_2_FD_184478 | JGI IMG/M metagenome (GOLD analysis project Ga0207931, IMG submission 184478) | Arctic peat soil microbial communities from Barrow, Alaska - NGEE Surface sample 415-1 deep-092012 (SPAdes) | ecosystem: Environmental > Terrestrial > Soil > Wetlands > Peat ...
TGAGTCGGCGGTCAACGGCGTCGCCACCATGCCGCGAGCCGAGGCAATCGGATGACGCTGATCGAATGCGTGCCGAACTTCTCCGAAGGCCGACGTCGCGAAGTGGTCGATGAGATCACCGCGGCGATCGCCGCGGTCGACGGAGCGCACGTGCTCGACGTTCAGAGCGACGCGGTGCACAACCGCAGCGTCGTCACGTTCGTGGGCGAGGCGCGGGCGGCGGCCGAGGCCGCGTTCCGCGGCATCGCCGCCGCCGCCCGCCTCATCGACCTGAACGTGCACCGCGGCGCCCATCCGCGCTTTGGCGCCGCCGATGTCGTACCTTTCGTGCCGCTGAAGGCGGCTGAGCTCGGCATCTGCGTGATGGCGGCGAGCGAGCTCGCCGCTCGGGTCGGCCGCGAGCTCGAAATACCTGTGTATCTGTACGAGGAGAGCGCGCGGCGGCCAGAGCGGCGCAACCTCGCCGACGTGCGCAGCGGCGAGTTCGAGGGGCTGCGCGAGACGATCGGCACGGATCCGGGGCGCCGGCCCGACGAGGGGCCGGCGCGCATCCACCCGACCGCCGGCGCTGTGGCGATCGGGGCTCGGCCACCACTGATCGCCTACAACGTCGATCTCGCCAGCGACGACGTGGATTTGGCAAAGGCGATCGCCGCGGAGATCCGCGAACGGGACGGGGGCTTGCCGAAGCTCAAGGCGATCGGCCTGGCGATCGACGGCGGTGTTCAGGTGTCGATGAATCTCACCGACTATCGGGTGACCTCGCTGACCACTGCTTTCGCGGCGGTGCGTTCACGCGCGGCGCAGCGCGGCGTCGACGTGCGCGCCAGCGAGGTCGTCGGGCTGGTTCCTGTGGAGGCGCTGGCCGAGGTCGCGCGCGCGGCGTTGCAGGCGCCGCGACTGGGCGCCGCGAACGTGCTCGAGTCGCGTGTCCTGGACGTGGTGATGGAGGTGCGCGATGAGTGAGGCAGTCGACCGACAGCCAGTCGCGGCGTTGCGGTAGCGTCTGGCGACTCTCTCGATCGCCGCTTGGGATCCGGCTACCGGCATGCTCGGCGTCGCGGTGTCGTCGAAGGCGCTGGCGGCCGGAGCGTTGTGCCCGTCCGTGCGCTCCGGAGTCGGCGCGGTCGCCTCTCAGGCCTACGTCAACCCATTCCTTGGGCCGGTCATCCTCGACTACCTCGATAAGGGCCTCACCCGGGCGAACTGCCCTGACAGGCGCGCGGCGGCGTCCGCCGCCGTGCGCACCGAAGCTGCCGCCGGAGGCTCCACGTGGCGATGCGCCGCGTGGTCCGCCTCGTCCGTCCCGGATTGCGATCGATCCGTCCGACCGTGCTCCTATCATCCCTCTTGACACGAACATGTGTTCCCACTAGCATCGACACGAACATATGTTCGAACAAGGGAGGTCTGGTGAAGGGCCTGACGGCACGGCAACAGCAAGTGCTTGAGTACATCCGCGAGTGCATGCGCGCCAGCGGGTATCCGCCGACGGTTCGCGAGATCTGCGAACAAGTGCAGCTCTCGTCACCGTCGACGGTGCATGCGCATCTCGCGAATCTGGAGCGGCTTGGCTATATACATCGCGACCCGACGAAGCCGCGGGCGCTCGAGCTCGTTCGCGAGCTCCGGCCGCCGCGGCCGTTGCCGCTGGTCGGCCGCGTCGCCGCGGGTCAGCCGCTGCTCGCCGAGGAGAACATCGAAGAGCTCGTCGACGTCCCCGGTTTCATGCGCCAGGGCGACGACGACTTCGTCTTGCACGTCCATGGCGATTCCATGGCAGACGCCGGCATCCTCGACGACGACTACATCGTCATCCATGCACAGCCGACGGCCGAGAACGGCGAGATCGTCGTCGCCCTCGTCGGCGATGAGGCGACGACCAAGCGTTTCTACCGCGAGGCTGGCCGCATCCGACTGCAGCCCGAAAACGAGCTCTACGAACCGATCATCGTCGCCGAGGGCGACCTGCAGCTCGTCGGCAAGGTCGTCGGGGTGCTCAGGCGGCTATGAGCTTCGTCGCCACCTCATCCGAGTACACTCTCGCCGACGCGGTGACCACGGCGCTCGTGATGGCGCGCGCCAACCAAAGCGGCACGTGTCTGTGGTGCGGTGCACGCAGCCTCGAAATCAGCATCGCCGACGGCGCCACGGGCGCGCTGACGATCCGCTGCCGTGCGTGTGGCAGTGAGCTTGCCGAAGAGTCCCCGGTCGTGTTCAGGGCAGAGGTGGCATGAGCTACGCACGATGGGAGCAACGGTACGTCGATCGCGGGCCTGGTGCGGGCGCTGTACCGCGGCGGCGCATTCGCGACGCTCGCCGCCGCCGTCTTCGCGGGCTCATGCGTCTCGCCGTGTTCGTGCTCATCGTCGTGATCGCCATTTGGATCAGCGTGCGCGTCGCGATCGCCGTCCCAGACGTTCGCGTTTTCGATGGTCGTCCGTATACCGTCCGCGCGGGAGACACCCTGTGGAGCATCGCGCTCGCCGTCTACGGCGACGAGCGCGACCCGCGTCAAGTCGTCTATGAGATCGAGCAGGAGAACCACCTCCAAGACGGCTCCTTGCGCGAGGGCCAGCGCATCGTGCTCCCCTACCTCGAGTAGAGCCGGCCCGGTGGTATACTTCGGCCGCCGGGACGTGGCGCAGTCTGGTAGCGCACCTGCTTTGGGAGCAGGGGGTCGGCGGTTCAAGTCCGCCCGTCCCGACCACCTCGACGGGTGCCGGGCGGGAGTAGCTCAGTTGGCTAGAGCATCAGCCTTCCAAGCTGAGGGTCGCGGGTTCGAAGCCCGTCTCCCGCTCCATTTCATTGCCGGCGTGCCGCACCCGGGCGAAGCGCACCACCGGTCGACCCGGGCGCCCGTAGCTCAGCTGGATAGAGCGGGGGACTTCTAATCCTCAGGTCGCAGGTTCGAATCCTGCCGGGCGCGCCATGTGACTGACGACCGCCGAGGTGGTATCCTTTTTTGCCGCCATCGAGGCGGCGGACGGAACCGGTGGTGGACGTAGCTCAGTTGGTAGAGCTCCAGGTTGTGGCCCTGGCGGTCGCGGGTTCGAATCCCGTCGTTCACCCCAACTTTTCCAGGCCAGTACTTTCGCGGCGCTCACGTGCGCAGTCTGATCGTCAACATCACGAACAGCGGCGCCCGAGCTTGCCGAGGGTATGATGCATTCAGGGCGGCAACGCCTGCGGGTGTGGCGGAACTGGTAGACGCGCTAGACTTAGGATCTGGTGAGCTATTGCTCGTGGAGGTTCAAGTCCTCTCACCCGCACCACCCGATAGTGCGGCGCCGGCGATCCAAATCGACGGCGCCAGATTGCGAGCGACGATTGGCCCCGACGACTGACGGAGAATTCATAGTGAAGACTGAAGTAAGACCAAGCGCCGAGAACGAGGTCGTGCTCGCCGTCGAAGTACCCCACGAGACGGTCAGGACGATGTACGAACGCACTCTCACACGGCTCTCGCGAGAAGCGCAGATCCCCGGGTTCCGCAAGGGCCGTGTGCCGAGGGAGGTCGTGGTTAATCGTCTCGGCGTCGAGTACATCCGCAGCCAGGCGCTGAACGATTCGCTGCCCGAGTGGTATGAATCGGCGCTCGAGACGACCGAGGTCGATGCGGTCTCCATGCCCGAGATCGACTTCGAGGAGTACCACGAGGACACCGCCTTCTCGTTTACAGCGAAGGTGCAAGTGCGACCCATGCCGCTGCTCGGTGTGTACAAGGGTCTGAAGACGGCCAAACGCACCGTCGATGTCACTACCGCTCAGGTGGAGGCGCAACTGGCGCTGTTGCAGGAGCGCTTCGCCAGCTTGAAGCCGGTCGAGGATCGCGCTGTCGTTGAGGGCGATTTCGTGCTGATGGACCTGGAGGGGTCCGCCGATGGCCAGCCGATCGAGGGTGCTGAAGCGAAGGACTACATGGCCCAGGTCGGTCACGGCAATCTAATCCCAGGCTTCGAGGAGAATCTCGTCGGCCTCGCCGTCGGCGACGAGAAACAGTTCGAGATCACGTTTCCGGCTGACTATCACGCCGAGCATCTGCGGGGCCAGCCGGCGACGTTCAAAGTCACGGTGAAGGAGCTCAAGGAGAAGGTCGTGCCCGATCTCGACGACTCGTTCGCCGCCGACGCCAGCGAGTTCGAGACCATGGACGACTTGCGCGCCGACGTGCGTCGCCGCCTCGTGGAGCTGCAGACCGGCGCAGCAGAGCGCGAGTTCCGCGCGCGCGCCGTCGACGAGGCCGTCGCCAATGCGACGGTCGCCGTGCCGTCGGCGATGGTTGAGCGTGAGGCGCACCACCTCTACCACGACCTCGAATCCACGGTCGGCGAGCAGGGCATGGAGATGAAGACTTACCTGGAGGCCCTGGAGAAGACCGAGGAGGAGGTCGAGGAAGAACTGAAGCCGCGGGCGGAGATGATCGTCAAGCGCCGCCTCGTGCTCGAGGCGATCTCCACGGCGGAGAACATCGAGGTGTCCGATGACGAGCTGCGCGAGCGCATCAAGGCCGACGCCGAGGCCCTCGGCCGTGATGGCGATCAGCTCGTCATCGATGTGTATGCATCCGGAAGGCAAGACCTGATCCGCGACGAATTACTTATGGCCAAGGCGGTCGATCTGATCGTCGACAACGCCGTCCCGACCGAGATGGCCGAGCCGGCGGAGGTGACAGCATGAGTCCACTGGTACCGATGGTGATCGAGCAGACGAGTCGTGGGGAGCGTGCCTTCGACATCTACTCGCGGCTGCTCAACGAGCGCGTCATCTTTCTCGGCACGGCGATAAACGACGAGGTCGCCAACCTCGTGGTCGCGCAGCTCATCCATCTCGAGTCGGACGATCCCGACAAGGACATCAGTCTCTACATCAACACTCCGGGCGGCTCCGTGTACTCCGGCCTTGCGATCTACGACACGATGCAGTTCATCAAGCCCGACGTGTCGACGATCTGCGTCGGCATCGGCATGAGTATGGGCGCGTTGATCCTTGCCGGCGGCGCGGCGGGCAAGCGTTTTGCGCTACCCAACGCCAAGGTCCTCATTCATCAAACTTCGGGCGGCTTCGAGGGCCAGGCGACCGACATCGAGATCCACGCCAAAGAGGTCATCAACATCCGCCAGCGTCTCGACGAGATACTCGCCAAGCACACGGGTCAGGCCGTCGACAAGGTTCGTCAGGACACAGACCGCGACTACTTCATGACGGCCGACGAGGCCAAAGCGTACGGCATCATCGACTCCGTCATCGAACACAGGTGACCGGCCGCTAGCATGCGCCCGGCCTCTCTTCGGTAGGAGGCACTGAGTTGGCAGGACCGACCGACACGAACGACCAGCTGCTCTGCAGCTTCTGCGGCAAGTCGCAGCGCCAGGTCAAGAAACTCATCGCCGGGCCCGGGGTCTACATCTGCGACGAGTGCATCGATCTCTGCAACGAGATCATCGACGAGGAGCTGGCGGCGCCGGCGGCGCTCGACCTCGACAGCCTTCCCAAGCCGCACGACATCAACGCGATCCTCAACGACTACGTCGTCGGCCAGGACGATGCCAAACGCACCCTCTCGGTGGCGGTCTACAACCACTACAAGCGCGTGCAGGCGGTGGCTGCCGGCGAGTCCGACGTCGAGCTGCAGAAGTCGAATATCCTGCTCCTCGGCCCCACGGGCTGTGGCAAGACGCTGCTCGCGCAGACCCTGGCGCGCATCCTCAACGTGCCGTTCGCGATCGCCGACGCGACGGCGCTGACTGAGGCCGGCTACGTCGGCGAAGATGTCGAGAACATCCTGCTCAAGCTCATCCAGGCGGCCGACTTCGACGTCAAGCGCGCCGAGACCGGCATCATCTACATCGACGAAGTCGACAAGATCGCGCGCAAGGCCGAAAATCCGTCGATCACGCGCGACGTCTCCGGCGAGGGCGTCCAACAGGCACTGCTCAAGATCCTCGAGGGCACCGTCGCCAGCGTCCCCCCACAGGGCGGCCGCAAGCATCCTCACCAGGAATTCCTGGCGATCGACACCACCAACGTGCTCTTCATCTGTGGTGGCGCCTTCTCCGGTCTCGAGAAGATCATCGAACGGCGCATCGGCCGGCAAGGCGTGGGCTTCATGGCCGACATCGCATCGAGAGCCGACAAGGACCCCGGCACGATCTTCACCAAGGCGTTGCCGGAGGACTTGCTGAATTATGGTCTCATCCCCGAGTTCGTCGGACGACTCCCTGTGGTCTCCGCGGTGCACAGCCTCGAGCAGACCGATCTTGTGCGCATCCTTCAGGAGCCGAAGAACGCTCTCGTGCGCCAGTACCAGAAGTTCTTCTCGCTCGACAAGATCGAGCTCGTGTTCGCCGACGATGCGCTCGAAGCGATCGCCGTCAAGGCGATGGCGCGCGGCACCGGCGCTCGCGGCCTGCGGTCGATCATCGAGGAGGCGCTTCTCGATGTGATGTTCGACCTGCCGTCGCGGCGCGACGTCAAGAAGTGTGTCATCACGCGGGAGACCATCGACAAGGGGATCAGCCCGACGCTGGTGACCGAGGCGGACAAGTCCGCAGTGCAACTTGACGAAGAGTCGGCGTAACCCGAGCGACAGCCCTGCGCAGCTCCCGCTCCTGCCCACACGGGAGCTGATCGTCTTTCCGAAGATGGTCGCGCCCCTCTTCGTCGGCCGTGACAAATCGGTGAGCGCGATCGAACGCGCTTTCGCGGACAAGACGCCCCTGATCCTCTCCTCGCAACGCGAGCCGCTCGTCGACGACCCGGGCGTCGACGACATCCTGCCGTTGGGCACGATGGCTAGCGTTCTGCAGCTCTTCAGGCTCCCCGACGGCAGCGTGAGGGCGCTCGTCGAGGGGCAGCAGAGAGTGCGCATCGAGCGTTTCGCAGCAACGTCGCCACATTTCGTCGTCAGCTACTCGCCGGTCGCCGAGGTGACACGCAGCGTGGCCCGCAACCGCGCGCTCGCGCGCCGCGTGGCGGGGGAGTTCGCGACGTACGTTCAGCTGCACCCGCAAGTGGCCGACGAGGTGCAGTTCGTGGTCTCGCAGGCCAGCGACCCTGGCGACGTCGCCGACATCGTCGCCGCGCATCTGGTGATCGCCAATCGGGAGAAGCAGGCGCTCCTCGAGATGGTCTCGGTCGAGGAGCGCCTCACGGCCCTCTTGGAGTCACTTGTCGAGGAGAACGCCGTTTTGGCAATTGAACAGGAGATCGCCGCAAAGGTGCACGGCCGCATCGAGGGCGCGCAGCGTCAGCTCTACCTCAACGAGAAGCTGCGCGTCATCCGCGACGAGATCGCCGAGGACGGCGAGGGCGGCGACGAGGCGCTCGGCGACTATACGAAGCAGCTCGCCGAGCGCGACTTGTCGCCGGCGGCTCGCGCCCTCGTCGAGAAGGAGATCGGCAAGCTCAGGCACGCGCCGCCGATGTCCCCCGAGGTGACCGTCGTGCGCGGCTTCCTCGACACGGTCTTCGATCTGCCCTGGGGCCGCCTGGCGGCGACACAGCTCGACGTCGCCGCGGTCGCCGCGCACCTCGAAAAGACACACTACGGGCTCAAGGACGTGAAGGATCGCATCCTCGAGTATCTTGCCGTCTGCCGTCTGCTTGGAGCAGACCAGCCGAGTACGATCATGTGCTTGGCTGGGCCGCCCGGCACGGGCAAGAGCTCGATCGTGCGCGCGATCGCCGATGCCTTGGGAAGACCCTTCGTCCGAATCGCACTCGGCGGAGTGCGCGACGAGGCCGAGATCCGCGGCCATCGGCGCACTTACGTGGGCGCCATGCCGGGCCGCATCATCGACGGTCTGACGAAGGCGGGCGTTGACAACCCGGTGATCCTTCTCGACGAGATCGACAAGCTCGACTCCGATTGGCGCGGCAACCCGGCGGCGGCGCTCATGGAAGTGCTCGACCCCATGCAGAACTTGGCGTTCCGCGACAACTACCTCGAGACCGACTACGATCTCGCAAAGGTCTTCTTTGTCGCTACGGCCAACGACGCCGACGGCATCCCGGCGACGCTCTACGACCGGCTCGAAGTCACGACGCTCACCGGCTACACACTCCAGGAGAAGGTGCTGATCGCTCGCCGCCACCTGATCCCGCGGACGGCCGCGGAGACCGGCCTGCGCGTGCGCGACGTGCGTATCGGCGCTCCTCTGGTGCGTCTCATCGTGCGTGGCTACACGCGCGAGGCCGGCGTGCGCGAACTCGAGCGCCACCTGCGGCGGATCTATCGCAAGGTGGCGCGCAAGCATCTCGAGCAGGGTTTGGCGCTGCCCGTGAATGTCGCCGAAGGCGAACTGCACGACTACCTCGGCGAGGCCGTCTGGATCGACACGGCACTGCCGCGTCGTTCGCTCGTCGGCGAGAGCCTCGGTCTCGCCTACACGGCCGACGGCGGCGACGTGCTCACGATCGAGGCCTCGATCGCCAAGGGACGCGGCGAGCTAGTACTCACCGGTCAACTCGGGGACGTGATGCAGGAGTCCGGGTCCGCCGCGTGGGGTTACATCCTCGCGCACGTCGAACGCGACCGGCGTCTGCGGCCGCTGCTGCGCCGGTCGCCCTTCAACACGTCCAAGGGACTCTCTCTGGCCAACTACGACGTCCGCGTGCACGTGCCCGAGGGGGCGGTGCCCAAGGACGGACCCTCTGCCGGCATGGCGCTGGCCGCGGCGATGCTCTCCGCTTTGACCGGCGTGCCGCTGCGCGCGCGGGTGGCGATGACGGGGGAGATCACGCTCGCCGGACGCATACTGCGTGTTGGCGGCCTCAAGGAGAAGTGCCTGGCCGCCGTGCGCAGCGGTGTGCGCACCGTCGTTCTTCCCGACGAGAACCGGACGACGGTGCGTGACCTCCCGGACGAGATCAAGCGTCACCTCGAGTTCGTCTTCGTCGCGCACTTCACGGAGGCGCTCGACCACGTTCTCAAGGTGCCGCGCACGGCCGATTGAGGGCGCCGCGCGCGATCGAACACGCGGGCGTCGAGCGGATATACTTCGCGAGATCGACCCGAGGACGAGACAAGTATGACTGACGCTCAGACACACCTTCTCGCAACGACGCGTTTCGAACCGGCTGCGGTCGAGGAGTGCTGGCGCACGGAATGGCTCGCCTCGCATCTGTTCCACGCCGAGGTCGACGAACGGCGGCGGCCGTACTCGATCGTGATCCCGCCGCCGAACATCACCGGCAACCTGCATATGGGGCACGCCCTCAACGGCACCATCCAGGATGCGCTGACGCGCTACCACCGCATGCTCGGCGAGAACGCCTGCTGGCTGCCGGGCACGGATCACGCCGGCATCGCCACGCAGAACGTCGTCGAGAAGCAGCTGCGTGCCCAGGGACTGAGCAAGGAGCAGATCGGCCGCGAGGAGTTCATCAGGCGCGTCTGGGCGTGGCGCGAGCAGTACGGCAGCACGATCATCGAGCAGCTCAAACGCCTCGGCTGCGCGTGCGACTACGAGCGCGAGCGCTTCACGTTCGACGATGGCTACGTGCGCGCCGTCAACAAGGTGTTCGTGGCGCTCTTCCACAAGGGCTACATCTACAAGGACCACTACCTCGTGAACTGGTGCCCGCGTTGTGCGACGGCGATCAGCGACCTTGAGGTCGAGTATGTCGAGGAGGCGGGCCAGCTGTACTCCATCCGCTATGAGCTCGAAGGCGGTGGCAGCGTGACGATCACCACGACGCGTCCTGAGACGATGCTTGGCGACACGGCTATCGCCGTGAACCCCGGCGATGAGCGCTACGCCGGCATTGTCGGCCGCACGGCGATCCTTCCGTTGCTCGGCCGCCACCTGCCGGTGCTCGCCGACGAGCGCGTCCAGATCGAATTCGGTACGGGCGCGCTCAAGATCACACCGGCGCACGACCTCACCGACTTCGACATCGGTCGCGACCACGGCCTCGATACGGTCCAGGCGATCGGGCCGGACGGGCGCATCACCGAAGCCGGGGGGAAGTACGCCGGCGAGGACGTGGCCGAGGCGCGCAAACGCGTCGTCGGCGATCTCAAGTCGGCGCACGCTCTGGAGAAGGTCGAAGACTACGTCCACAGCGTGGCGACGTGCCAGCGTTGCCACACGCACATCGAGCCGCTGATCTCGCTGCAGTGGTTCATGCGCATGGACGAGCTCAAGGCGCCGGCGACCGACGTCGTTCGGGACGGGCGCGTGCGGTTCGTGCCGGAGCGCTGGGGCCGCGTCTACCTTGACTGGATGGAGAATCTCCGGCCCTGGTGCGTTTCGCGCCAGTTGTGGTGGGGCCATCAGCTGCCGGTGTGGTACTGCGAGGGTTGCGGCGAGACGATCGTCGACGAGGCCGAGCCGCGCACGTGTCCGAGTTGTGGCGGCGCGGCGTTTCGTCGCGATAGCGACGTGCTCGACACGTGGTTCAGCTCGGCCCTCTGGCCGTTCGCGACATGGGGCTGGCCCGAAGAGACGCCGGAAGTGAAGTACTTCTATCCGACGAGTCTGCTCAGCACGGCGCGCGAGATCATTTTCTTGTGGGTCGCGCGCATGGTCATGATGGGCCTCGAGTTCATCGGTGACATCCCCTTCAGCGATGTGTACATCCACTCGGTCATCCAGGCCGCGGACGGCCGGCGCATGAGCAAATCGCTAGGCACGGGCATCGATCCACTCGAGATGATCGACAAGTACGGCGCCGACGCGACGCGCTTCGGTCTGCTGCTCATGTCGAGCAGCCAGGACGTGCGCTTCTCCGAAGAGAAGATCGCGATGGGCCGCAACTTCGCCAACAAGCTGTGGAACGCGGCGCGGCTCGTGCTGCTCGCGGCCGAAGGTGTCGAAGCGAAGCGGTCGACCGTCGACCAGGTCGACCGCTGGATCGAGAGCCGTCTCCAGCGTTGCGTCGCAGAGCTCCGCGGCGAGCTCGAGGCCTACGATTTCGCCGCCGCCGTGGACACGCTCTACCACTTCGTTTGGGACGAGTTCTGCGACTGGTATCTGGAGATGGTCAAGGTGCGCCTCTACGGGGACGAGACGGCCGCAAGGCAGGCGGCCGCCGGTCACGCCCGCTACGTGCTCGAGGCGATCGTCAGGCTGCTGCATCCGTTCCTGCCGTTCGTGACCGAGGAAATCGCCGCCCACTACGGCAAGTCGCCGCTGCTCGACAGCACGTATCCCGCCATCGACGAGGTCGCGGTGTCGATCGCCGACGAGGCGGCGATCGGGCGCCTGCAGGCCGCGGTCAACGCACTGCGCGCCTACCGCGCGGAGACCAAGACGGCGCCGGCGGTTGCCGTGCGCGCCTTGTTCGTCTCCGACGGCACGAGCGGGGGAGAGACGTACCAGACATACGCAGCCGTGTTCGCCTCGCTGGCGCGCACCGAGCTGTCTTTCGCCGGCTCCGCCGATAGCGCCGTGCACGTGGTGCTCGTGCCGGGCGGCAGATTCGAGATCGCGACGCCGGCGGTCGATACGTCGGCCGAGGTGGCGCGTTTGCGTGCGCAGCTGGACAAGCTCGCGGCGGAGATCGCCCGGGCGCAGAAGAAGCTCGCCAATCCGTCGTTCGTCGAGCGTGCCCCCGACGTGGTCGTGGCGAAGGAGCGCGAGAAGCTCGCCGCGCACGAAGCCAGCCGCGGCGAGCTCCACGCGCGCATCGCCAAGCTCAGCCAGCCGTAGGTTCGGCCGTGACGATCAAGCCGGCAGGCACGAGTGGCGACTGGCGAGGCTACCTCGATTCACTCGCGGCGTTCGGCATGCGCCCTGGCCTGGAGCGCGTCGAGGCACTCCTCTCGGCACTCGATCGGCCGCAGGACGGGTTCCGGAGCATCCACATCGTGGGAACCAACGGCAAGTCATCGACGACGCGCTACGCCGCCGCGATCTGCGCCGCTCACGGGTTACGCAGCGCGGCCTATCTCTCGCCGCACATCACCGGGTATGCCGAACGGGTACAGGTCGACGGGCTTCCGCTGGCAGCCGAAGCCTTCGGCCACGCCGTGCTGCGTGTACGTGAGGCCGTCGCGGCGTTGCCGCGAGAACTCGGCGAGACGACTCAGTTCGAGGCATTGACCGTTGCCGCTCTCCTGGCGATGGCCGAGGCCGACGTGGCTGCGGCCGCCGTCGAAGCCGGCCTCGGCGGGCGCCTGGATGCGACGAACGTGCTGCGCGCGCCAGTCGTTGTGCTCACCAACATCGGACTGGAGCACACGGACGTGCTCGGTGATACGCGTGCGGCGATCTTCGCCGAGAAGGCGGCGGTGATCAAGGGTGGCGATGCGGTGTTCGGGGCGCTGGAAGGGCTGGAACCGGCGGCCGAGCGTGTGTGCGCCGCCGCCGGCGCGCGGGCGCACATGCTCGGCCGCGATTTCGATGTGATGGGACGACCCTCGGACTTCGCTGTGACGACCGAGTGCGGCCGATACGACGGATTTAGTGTGCCCACCGACGCGGCGTACCAGGTGACGAATGCGGCACTCGCGCTCGAGGCCGCCGAGCTGCTCCTCGGTCGGCTCGACTCGGAGCGAACACGGCAGGCACTCGCCGCAACGGCCGTGCCCGGCCGCTTGCAGGTCGTCACGCGCCACCCTCTCCTGCTCGCCGACGGCGCCCACAATGCAGACGGCATGCGCGCACTGCTCGGTTCGCTGGGGGCGATGGAGTTCCCGCGGCCGCGCGTTGCCGTGATCGCAGTGATGCGGGACAAGGCCTATACGGAGATGCTGGCGACGATCGCTCCCGAGTTCGACGTCATCGTGTGCACCACGGCCAGCGAGCCGCGCTCACTCCGCGCCGACGAGCTCGCGGCCGCGGCTCCGCCAACGGCACATGCTCTCAGGCTGGAGACCGAGCCGGATGCGCACATCGCCGTGCGCCGCGCACAGGAGCTGGCGGGCTCCGCCGGCACGGTGGTCGTCTGTGGATCGCTCTACTTGCTCGAGGACCTTGCCGACATGCTCGCTGCTGGCGCCGCTTGAAGAGTCCGGTATACTAACGCGAAATCTTCGAGGGGAGCGCATGGCGCCACGACAACGCAGGTTTCTCGTGCGGTTCATCATCGTGCTCCTGATCGTCGTCGCCGTCGCCTTGGTCTCCTTTCTGATCGGGTATCTCATTGGGCGGCAGATCGCGGTCTGCAGCTTGCCGCTTCTGTAGACGAGGGGCATTGGTATGATGCGCACAGCAGCGAGATCGGGTGCCCTCGTGGCGCCGGTGCGGTAGAGGAGGAGAGCAGTGCCCGAGTGGACGCTTCTGGTCGCCAAGACCACCAACCCGCTAGACCCTGTCACCAACTTCTTCAAGTCATCTACGTGGCATTTCCTCACGTTGATGTCCTGGTTCTTCATCGCGGTCATCTGGCTGTCGTGTGCCTACTGGGTGTTCAAGGACGCGCGGCGGCGCATCGACGACGGGATCATCGTCACCGTCGCGGTGCTCACCGCCCTGATCTTCGGACCGCTCGGATTGCTCGTGTACACGATCGTGCGGCCACCCGAGTGCCTCGCAGACATCCGCGAGCGCGAGCTCGAGATCCGCACGCTGGAACAGCGCCTCGAGGACGATCAGCGCTGCTCCTACTGCAAGACCACGGTGCGCGACGATTTTCTCGTATGCCCGAATTGCACGCGACGCCTGCGCACCGTGTGCGGCACGTGCGGGCGCCCGGTCGAGCCGAGCTGGCGCGTCTGTCCCTATTGCGAGACGCAGGTCGCGCCCGCCGCCGCCGCCGGCGAGCCCTACGACCGTCTGGTCCGTTAGCGCCACATGGAGCGCACGTTCATCATGGTCAAACCCAACGGCGTCGCCCGCGGTCTCGTCGGCGAGGTGGTCGGCCGCTTCGAGCGCCGCGGGATGTCGCTCAAGGGCATGAAGCTGATGTGCATCCCGCGCGAGCTTGCCGAGCGACACTACGGCGAACACCGTGACAAGCCCTTCTTCGGCTCGCTGGTCGACTTCATCACATCGGGGCCCGTGGTGGCGATGGTCTGGGAGGGCACGGCGGCGATCGGCGTCGCGCGGACGATGATGGGGGCGACGAATCCGGTCGACGCCGCCCCGGGCACCGTCCGTGGCGACTTCGCGCTGGAGATGGAGGAGAACGTCGTGCACGGCTCCGACGGACCCGAGAGTGCTGCTCGTGAGATCGCACTCTTCTTCGGCGATGAGGAGCTTGTCTAACTTCGGGCTCGTGCTCGCCTCGCGCTCGCCTCAGCGTCGCGCGATCCTCACGCACCTCGGCGTACCGTTTCGCGTCGCCGTCAGCGACCACCGAGAGCGGATCGTCGCCGGCGAGCCCAAAGACAGCGCTGAGGCCAACGCGCGGGGCAAGGCGCGCGCCGTGCTCGGCCGCGAACGGCTCGCCGGCGACGAGCTCGTGCTCGGCGTCGACACGGTCGTCGTCATCGACGGGCAGACCTTGGGCAAAGCGGGTGACGCGAATGAGGCACGCGCGTGCCTGTCGCTGCTCGGCGGGCGCGAGCACGAGGTCGTCAGCGGGCTCTGTCTGTGCGACGGCGAGACCGAGTTCTCTGGTCACGCCGTCACCACCGTGACCTTCGCGCCGCTCGACGCGGCGGCCGTGGACCGCTACGTGGCCACGGGCGAGTGGCGTGACCGCGCTGGGGCCTACGCGATCCAGGGGTACGGCGCGGCGCTCGTCATCTCAGTGGGTGGCGACTACTTCAATGTCGTCGGCCTGCCGGTCGCTCTGCTCGGCGAAGCGTTGGCGGCGTTCGGCATGCCGCGGCTGGCGTGGCTCGGCGACGCTGGCTGTTAGCTTACGACGCGGTACCGTATACTACGAAGACGCAATCTCGCGCGAAAGGAGAACGCCATCGGTTTCCTGGCTTCCCTGACAGGCTTTGGCGCCCGTGACATGGCGGTCGATCTGGGTACCGCCAACACTCTCATCTATCTCCGCGGTCGCGGCATTGTTCTCTCCGAACCGTCCGTCGTCGCGATCGATCACCGCACCGGCGAAGTGCACGCCGTCGGCTCTGAAGCCAAGCGCATGCTCGGGCGCACGCCGGCGACGATCAGCGCCGTGCGCCCGCTAAAAGACGGCGTCATCGCCGACTTCGATGTCACCGAGCAGATGCTGCGTCACTTCATCCGCAAGGTCGCCCAGAATCGCTGGGCGCATCCCCGCGTCGTGATCTGCGTGCCCTCGGGTGTGACCGGCGTGGAGAAGCGCGCCGTCGAAGAGGCGACGTACTCGGCCGGCGCGCGCTGGGCGACGCTCATCGAAGAGCCGATGGCGGCCGCCATCGGCGCCGGCCTGCCGGTCGCCGAGCCGACCGGCAGCATGATCGTCGACATCGGTGGCGGCACGAGCGAGGTCGCCGTGATCTCGCTCGGCGGCATCGTCGTGTCGCAGTCGATCCGTGTCGGCGGGGACGAGCTCGACGAGGCGATCATCTCGTACGTCAAGAAGGAGTATAAGCTCCTCATCGGCAGTCAGACCGCCGAGGAGATCAAGCTCGAGATCGGCTCAGCTCACCCGCTGCCCCAGGAGGAACAGGCCGAGATCCGTGGCCGCGACCTGGTCACGGGCCTCCCGAAGACGATCGTGCTCTCCTCCGAGGAGGTCCGCGGCGCGCTCGAGGAGCCGGTGCAGGCGATCATCGACGCGATCAAGGCGACGCTCGACAAGACGCCGCCGGAGCTAGCCAGCGACATCATGGACCGCGGCATCATGCTGGCGGGTGGCGGCTCACTCCTGCAGGGCCTGCCGGAGCGGCTGCGCGCCGACACGCAGATGCCCGTCCACCTGGCCGAATCGCCGCTCACTTGTGTCGCCGTCGGCTCGGGCAAGTACCTCGAGGAGTTCGATGTTCTGGTCAAGAGCAAGCGCAACTCCCGGCCCCGAGGGCGCTAGCACGCTCCCCCTCTCGTAGTGGCCCGGAAACGCGCATTGCGGCGGCGGGCAATCGCGGCGCTGCTTCTGGTGTTGTCGGTCGCCATGCTGACCCTCTACTTCCGCGAAACGGCCGGCGGCGCCGTGCACCGCGTCCAAGAGACGAGCCTGACCGTGATCTCGCCGCTGCAGCGCGGGGCGGCGCGCGCGATCAAGCCGTTTCGCGACGCCTGGCACTGGGTCGGCGACCTGTTCCACGCCAAGTCGGAGAACGCCGATCTCAAGCAGGAGATCGCCAAGTTACAACTCGACGATGCCCGCTATTTGACGATCCAGCAAGAGAACGATCAACTGCGCGCGTTGCTGGCGATCAAGCGCGGTCACATCTTCGCCAACGGCACGAACGACGGGCTGAGGCTGATCCCGGCGCGCGTCATCGCCCGCTCGACCAACGTGTGGTACTCGACCGTGACGATCGACGTCGGTCGGTCTGCGGGCGTTGCGGTCTACGATGCCGTCGTCAATGGTGAGGGCCTCGTCGGACGCGTGACCGCCGTCACCGACAACGCCTGTCAGGTGACGCTGATCACCGACCAGCAGAGCTTCGTCGACGCGATGGTGCTGCCGGGCGGCGGCCAGGGTCTCGTGGCCGGGAGCGTGACCGGCGACCTTACGCTGCAGTACGTCGACAAGTCACAGGTCGTCAAGGTCGGTCAGGACGTCGTCACGTCGGGCATGCGTGATTCGATCTTCGTGCGCGGCATCCCGATCGGCGTGGTCACGGGTGTCGCCCAACAGGACGTGGAGCTCTACCAGAGCATCTCGATCCGCCCGCTGGTCGACTTCCACAAGCTCGATTTCGTCATGGTCGTGCACAAATGAACGTACCGCTGACATCGCCGTCGCTGACGTCGCCGCCGGCCGGCAGCAGGGCGGCGCACGTCACCGCCGAGATCGGGCGACTCGTCGTCGCGCTCGTCGCCGCCGTGCTCTTGGAGACTGCACTGGCGGCCAATGTTCGCGTGATGGGCGCCAATCCCGATTTCGCGCTGATCGTCGTCGCCTGTGTCGGTCTCTTGCGCGGCGCCGAGGTCGGCGCCGGATTCGGCTTCCTCGCCGGCACGCTCGTTTCGTTCGTGCTGCTCGAACCCGTCGGCGTCAACTCGTTCATCTTCGTGATCGTCGGGTACCTTGCCGGCCGCTATGCCGAGACCGCCGACCTGCAGTCCGGCTTCGCTCCCGTCGTGACGGTCTTCGCCGCGAGCCTGCTGGCGCAGTCGATGTTCGCCGTCACGCAGTTCCTTCTGGCTCGGCAGGTCCCGTTCGTCTTCGTCACGACCCGGGTCATCGTCCCTGCCGTGATCCTCGACACGCTCCTGGCGGCGCCGATGTACGTGGTCGTCCGTTTCTGGATGCGCGGGGAGGGTACGCGTCGTGCCTACCAGACGCCCTAGGGAGACGGTCCGCCGCGAGCGGCCGATTCGCACGGGCCGCGCCGATCGGCCGCTCATCCAGCCGCCGTCGATCGCCCTGCGCGTGGCGATCGTCGCCGGCCTGACGATCGCCCTCATCGGGGTGATCCTCTTCCGGCTCTGGTTCTTGCAGATCCTCTCCGGGCGCGAGTACGTCGTCGAGGCCAACGACAACCGGCTGCGCACAGTTAAAGTCGTCGCTCCACGGGGCATCATCACGGATCGCAACGGCAAGGTGCTGGTCGACAACCGACCCGGCCTGGCGATCGGCATCCGGCCGATGGACGTGCCCAAGGGTCAGCTCGGTCCGCTGGTCGACCGCGTCGCCAAGGTGTTGCACATGCGCGTGGCGACGATTCGCAAGAAGCTCACCGACCAGGCCGGCGTGAACTGGACCCAGTTCAAGTACGGCCAGGGGCTGCAGTACGACGTGATCGTGATCAAGGACGACGTGAGCAAGACGCTGGTGTCGTACGTGCTCGAACACCAGCTCTCGTTCCCCGGCGTCGAGGTGCGCAAGAGTTATCTGCGCGACTACCCGCAGGGAGATCTCGCCGCCCACGTGCTGGGCACGCTCAGCGAGATCTCACCACGGCAACTCAAGCAAACGCAGTATCGTGGCTACGCCGCCGGCGACGTCATCGGTCAGGGGGGCGTGGAGGCGACCTACGACAAGTGGTTGCGCGGCCACGACGGCACGCTCAAGGTCGAGGTGAATGCCCTCGGCAGGCCCAAGAAGAACGCGCCGCCGATCGGCGGTCGCCTGCCGCAGCCCGGCGACAACCTCGTGTTGACGCTCGATTCCAAGGTGCAGCGCGCCGCTGAGAACGCGATCCTCTATGGCATCCAGTTGGCGCACGCCAGCGGCAAGACGCGAGCTAACGGCGGTGCCGCCGTCGTCCTCGATGCCAAGACCGGGGCTGTCGTGGCGATGGCGAGCTACCCCACCTTCGATCCATCCGTGTGGGTCGGCGGCATCAGCAAGAAGAACTTCCGTGCGCTGCAGGCGCCCGTCGCCAACGCGCCGCTGCTCGACCGCGCCGACGCCGGCCTGTATGCGGTGGGCTCGACGTTCAAGGTGATCGATTCTGTCGCGGCACTCGCCGAGGGCGTGATCACTGCGGGCACGCGCTTCACGTGCCCGGGCTACTTCGTGCCGCCCAACCTCCTCGCAAAGATGGTCTTCCACTGCTGGATCTACCCGGGAGCACACGGCAGCCTCGACCTGACTCAGGCCCTCGTCCAGTCGTGTGACGTCTACTTCTACAACGTGGGTGAGAGGTTCTATGAGCGCAAGGACACGGCGCTGGAGGACTGGGCGATGCGTCTCAGCCTCGGCAAGCTGACGGGCATCGACATCCCCGGCGAGCTCGGCGGCCGCGTGCCGACGCCGGCGTGGCGGCGCGCATATTTCACGAACCCTGTCGAGAGGGCGTGGGGCCCGGGCCAGTCGATCAACCTGGCGATCGGTCAGGGCGACCTGCTGGCGACGCCGTTGCAGATGGCGGTCGCCCTCGCCGCGGTCGCCAACGGCGGCTATGTGGTGAAGCCACATCTCGGACTGAAGATCGTCGATCCACAGGGCAAGCTCGTGCGCACGATCGCCACCCCTCAGCCGAAGAAGCTCGATGTCGCGCCCTCGTACCTGGCGACGATCCGCAACGCCCTGCACCTGGCGGCGACGTCGCCGGCGGGTACGTCGTCGGCCGTCTTCGGAACGTACCCGATCGCCGTCGCCGGCAAGACCGGCACCGCGCAGGTCTTCGGCAAGGACGACTACGCGTGGTACATCAGCTACGCGCCGGCGAACGATCCGAAGTATGTCGTCGCCGTGATGATCGAGCAGGGCGGTCACGGCGGCACGGCGGCGGCGCCGGCGGCGCGCATGATCTACGACGCGCTCTTCGACAAGACGCTCAGCCACGTCTCCGGCGCCACGAATGGCGACTGACTCATGGACGTTCGCGGCTACTTCCGACATCTCGACTACCTCCTGCTGGCGATCACGCTCGGCCTCATCGGCTACGGCGCGACGATGATCTACTTCGCCACGCGCCACGATCCGCTGACGTCGGCGACCTACTACGCGCGCTCGCAACTCTTGTACGCGGCGGTGGGGTTCGCCGTGCTCGTCGCGGTCTCGACCATCGACTATGAACGCTACCGTCGCTGGCAGTGGGCTCTCTACGCGTTCGCTCTCGTGACGATCGCCGCGGTGTTCGCCCTCGGTCCGGTCACGCGCGGTTCGCGGCGCTGGCTCCAGACGCCGTTCATGAACTTCCAGCCGTCCGAACTCGCGCTTTGGATCGTCACGGTGGCGATGGCCGCATTCCTGGTCGATCGCATGGACCTGCTCGGTACGCGCCGCATCACCGTGCAGGCGCTTGCCTATGTGGCTCTGCCGGCGGCGCTCATCTTCTTTCAGCCGGACTTCGGCACGGCCACGGTGTTCATCGCCCTGACAATCGCCCTGCTGCTCTTCTACGGCACGCGCTGGACGCACTTCGCGACGTTGTTCGCCGCGAGCGCCGTCGTCTTCGTGGCGGTGCTCGACGTGCTGCCGGCGCTCGGACTGCACCTGGTCAAGCAATACCAGATCGACAGGCTGCTCGTGTTCCTCCATCCGGGCAGGGACCCCGGCGCCTCCGGTTACAACGTCATGCAATCGATGATCGCGGTCGGCTCCGGGTCGCTCACCGGCAGGGGCAATCTCGCTACGCAGACCCAGCTCGACTTTCTGCCGGAGCATCACACCGACTTCATCTTCGCCGTCGTCAGCGAGCGCTACGGGTTCGTTGGGGCGGCCTTGTTGATCGGGCTGTACGTTCTGCTCATATGGCGTGCTCTGCGCATCGCCACCTTGTCGCGCGACATGTACGGCAGCATGATGGCCGGGGGCATCGCCGTGATGTTCCTGTTCCAAGCTTTTGTGAACATCGGCATGACAATTGGTATCATGCCGGTGACCGGTATTCCGCTGCCGTTCGTGAGCTACGGGGGGGCCGCCCTCATTACGAGCCTGATGCTCGTCGGTCTGCTCGAAAGTATCCACGTACGGGCAAGGCACGCCGTCGGCCCCGGGGGGCAGAGTGGCAAACGTTAGCGTCAAGAAGATCCTCAGCGTGCTCGGCGACGTGCGCGCGTCGGCGTCGGGCTCCGTGCGGGTCTGCCTGGTGGGCCGCGGCGAGGCACTGGCCCGGCTGGCGGCAGACCTGTCGGCCGGCGCGGCCGACGCGCGCGACGGCGTCAGCGATGCGGTCGACGCGCTGGAGCCGGCCGACTTCCCGGCGGAGCCCGGCATGGCCGGTCGCTGGCGCGTCGTCGCCTTCATCTGGGATCAGTCGATTGGCGCCGGCGACGTGCTCCCAGCGGTCGGTGCCGTGAGGGCGGCGGGCGGACACGCGATCGCGGTGCTTCCGTGGGCGGCCGGCACTGCGAGGGAGCCGTATGCGCGCTGGGCTCGGGAGATCGGCATTGAGCGCGGCGACGTCACGTGGGACGGCCGCCCCGGTGGCAGAGCGTCGGCGGCCGTGGCGCGCATCGTCGCCGCGCTCGGCGACGATGCGCTCTCTCTGGCACAGATTCTTCCAGCCGTGCGGCAACAGGTCGTCGATCGGCTGATCGAGAGCACCGCGCGCCAGAACGGCGTCATCGGCGCGCTCGTTTTCATGCGCGGCGCCGACATGCCGGCGATGACGCTCAATCAAGTGAGGATGGTCCTCGGCATCGCCGCCGCGCATGGCGAGGACTTGGGATTTGACCGCGCCCTCGAGATCCTGTCGGTGGTCGGGGCGGGCTTCGGCCTGCGCGCCGCCGGTCGCGAAGCGCAGCACGTGGCCCCGGGGCCGCAGTGGGCCGTCAAAGGGGCCATCGGATACGCGGGAACCATGGCGTTGGGCAAGGCCGCCGAAGCCTATTTTGAGGCTGGAGCGCCGCTCACGCCGGAACGCATACGAAGGATTTCAGGCACTGTTGGACGACTCGGCAAAGGCTTTGCCACATGAGGATGCGCTCCCTGAAGCACTGACAGACCTGCTCTCGCGCGTGAGCCGCCCCGGCAGATATGTCGGCGGCGAGTTCAACGCCCGGCAGAAGGTCGGCGGTCACCCGAGGGTCGTGCTCTCCTACCCGGACGTCTACGAGATCGGGATATCCAATCCCGCCCTGCAGATACTCCACACGCGGTTGAACGACGATTCGTCGGCGGTCTGCGAACGCGCGTTTTGCCCGTGGCCCGACATGGCGGCGGCGATGCGCACTGCCGGCAAGCGCCTGTGGACCCTCGAGTCGTACGCCGACGTCGGCGACTGCGACCTGTGGGGGTTCACTCTTCCGCACGAGCTCACGTACACGAACATCCTCGAGATGCTCGACCTCGCCGCCGTGCCGCTGCACGCTGCCGATCGCGGAGACGGAGACCCGATCGTGCTCGGCGGAGGGCCGGGCACCGCCAACCCCCTACCGCTGGCGTCGTTCTTCGACGCCTTCTTTGTCGGCGAGGTCGAGGATCGGCTGAGCGAGATCGTCGCCGCTTTCGCGGCGACGACGCGCGCTCAGCGCCTGACAGACCTCGCCGCTGTGCCGGGCGTCTGGCTGCCGGGCTCGAGGGCGCCGGCGGAACGACAAGTGTTCATGGGGTTCTCGCGGAGCCTACCGGTGACCGAGCCGCTGGTGCCGGTCCTCGAAGCGGTGCACGATCGAGCGGTGATCGAGGTGATGCGCGGCTGCACCGCGGGTTGCCGATTCTGCCAGGCCGGCATGTGGTATAGACCGGTGCGCGAGCGGCCCGTCGACCTCGTCGTCGAGGCCGCAGACCGGACCCTGGCAGCCACCGGCTGCGATGAGGTCTCGCTGATCTCGCTGAGCTCCTGCGACTACTCGGGCATCGAGGCCGCGGTGACCGCGATCCGCGCTCTGCGGCCGGGTCTGCGCGTGTCGCTGCCGTCGCTGCGGATCGCTTCGGCGGCGGTGCAGCTCGCACGTCTCGGCGGCGAACAGCGCGGCTCGGTGACGCTTGCCCCCGAGGCGGGCACGCAGGAGCTACGCGACGCGATCAACAAGGGCGTCGATGACGAGAGCTTCGAAGAGGCGGTGCGGGCGACCTTCACGAGCGGGTTCACGGGCCTCAAGCTGTACTTCATGATCGGTCTTCCCGGAGAAGACGAGTCGGCCGTGCGTGCGATCGCGGAGATGGCGGTGCGCGCGGCGGCGATCGCGAAGCGCATCGCCCGGGGCCGCGCGCACCTCTCGCTGGCGGTATCCTCCTACGTTCCCAAGGCGAACACGCCGTTCCAGTGGGAGCGCTTCGCCGGGAAGAGTGTGCTGCGCGAGCGCCAAGCGCTGCTGCGTGCGGCGGTGCCGCGCGGCGTGAGGGTGTCGTTCCACGACATCGGCGCCTCGGTGGTGGAGGCAGCGCTCGCGCGCGGCGATGCAGATGCGAGCGCGCTGATCGAATCGGCATGGCGTCATGGCGCGCGGTTCGATGGATGGTCGGAGCACTTCAAGCTCGATGCGTGGAGAGCGGCGGCGAGCGAGCTCGGGCAGGACCTCGACGAGATCGCGAGCCGCGCGCCCGCCGGCGACATGCCGTGGGAAGCGGCGATCACCGCTCGGATCGACCGCGATTTCCTCATTGCTGAGCGCGGCAAAGCTGCCACGAGGGAGCAGACCGTGGATTGCCGGACCGGCGCGTGTGCGTTGTGCGGCGCGTGTCTCGACGACGTGCAAATGGATGTGGTCGGGTGAGCCACTGGCTGGTGAGGTTCGACCGTCACGGAAGCGCCTGCTATGTGTCGCACCTCGACACGGCGCGGGCGCTGCAGCGGACGTTCGCGCGCGCCGGCATCGCGCTGGCGTTGAGCGAGGGGATGCGACCCAAGCCACGATTGTCTCTGGGGCTGCCGTTGCCGGTCGGCGCGGCAGCCTCAGATGAGCTCGCCGTCGTTGAAGTCGTCGGGGAGTGCGCCGACATCAGCGCGGCGCTGCGCGCTCTGCGCGCGGCGGCGGCGCGCGGCATCGAACCGCACTCGATCGCCGTCGTCGAGGCGCATCCGCATCCGGTGGCGCTGGCGGCGACCTATGAATGTACTTTGGCGGCCGACGCGGCGGCCGTTTCGGCGGCGCTGACGCGGTTCGCGAATGCGTCGCAGGCGGTCGTCGAGCGCGTCTCCCCCAAGGGGAGCCGCCGCCTCGACCTGAAGGAGTTCATCGAAGAGGCGTGGTGCCGCCCAGATGGCGACGCGACGCGTCTTGGATTCACCGTGCGGCATCGCCAAGATGGCGCCGCGCGGCCACAGGAGTTTGTCGACCTCGTTGCCGGTTACGCCGGCGTCGAGGCCGTGATGCGCGCTCTCTACCGGGCGAGCGTCACGTACAAAGGTTTGCCCGCTCAAGGACGAGCGGGCCAGAGCATCGGAGCGACATGAACGAAGACAGCGAGAAAGAGAGAGCAGCCGGCCAGAGCGGGCCGCCTCCGGCAGAGACGGTCGGACACGTCGCGGGAGCGGAGCCACCCGGGACGCCCAGCGCGGAGTCCGCGCCCGGTGCGGACGCGGTGCCGGGAACCAAGGGACCGCGGCGCCGCGGGCGGCGCGGAGGGCGGCGCCACAAGAGCGCCGCGCAGCGCGCCACCGAAGCAGCTGTCGCCCAGGTCCAGGACGACACGTCAGCCACGCCCGGGCCAAGCGCGGCGGCTGGTTCGCTGCCAGAGGCTCCAAGTGTCGGCGTCACCTCTGCGGCGACTCAGACTCCGGCGGTGGACGGTGACTCGGCGCCGGCGGCGAGGAGCAAACGCCGCCGGCGGCCGAAGGCGGCGCCGGCGGCGACGATGGCCGTGGAAACGCCGGCTTTGGCCGAGTCAGTCGTTGAGCCCGGCATCGAAGCCGAGGGGGGAGAGTCTGCCGAAGACGGGGCGGTCAAGAAGCCGCGCCGTCGCCGTCGCGGCGGTCGTGGCCGCGGCGGCAAGGCGAAGCTTGCCGCAGACGGTGCCGCGACCGGCGAAGAAGTCGCGGCTGCCCACGGCGAGCGAGGGCTTGCTGAACCGGCGCCAGCGGCGGCTGTCGCGCGGCCGGCGACCGCGGGCGGTGGCGAGGCCACTGCGGTCGAAGGAGCGGGCGCGGACGCTGAAGTCAAGCCGGCGCGTGCGTCGCGGCGCGGACGGCGCCGCAAGGCAACGGCCAAGGAGCCCGTCGCCGGCGGTGAGACAACGGCCGAAGGTGGCGCCGAGGAGCCGCGTCCGGCGACGAAGATCAAGAAGCGCGAACGCGGAGTCGATCGCCCGTACCCGCCGCTGGGAGCCGAGATTCCCGACCGAAAGCAGATCCTCGTGTCGAGCGAGCGCAACGAGCTGCGTGTGGCGCTCGTCGAGGACGGGCGCCTGGCGGAGATCTACATCGAGCGCCCGGAGAAGACGTCGTACCTCGGCAACATCTACCGCGGCAAGGTCGACACCGTGCTCGCCGGCATGGATGCGGCGTTCGTCGACTTCGGCCTCGAGAAGAACGGCTTCCTCTACGTCGACGAAGTGGAACTCGAGGAGGGCGGTAGCGGCAAGGGCAAGCGCATCACGCAGATGCTGCGCCCGGGCCAGGAGATACTCGTCCAGGTGAAGAAGGACCCCATGGGCAGCAAAGGGGCGCGCCTGACCACGCATCTCTCTCTGGCCGGGCGCTACATGGTGTACGTGCCCGGCGGCAGCGGCGTCGGCGTCTCGCGCCGCCTTCGCCAGGACGAGCGTGACCGCCTCAGAGACCTCTGCAAGAGTCTCAAGGTCCGTAGTGCCGGATTGATCGTGCGCACCGCGGCCGAAGGCAAGGGCGTCGATGAGCTGCGCCGCGACATGCAGTTCCTCTCGCGACTCTGGTCGCGCCTCAAGCAGAAGGCCGACAAGGTGCCCGTGCCCGGCCTTCTGCACGCCGAGGTCGACATCGCGCTCGAGGTCACCAGGGATCTCTTCAACGAGAGCTGCGAAGCGCTCATCGTCGACTCCGAGAAACAACGCAAGGAGATTCTCGCTTTCCTCGACAAGGTGGCGCCCGAACTCAGCAGCCGCGTGCACGTCCACACCGGCGAGGTGCCACTCTTCGAGGCTTATGGCATCGAGGCTCAGATCTCGAACGCGCTCGAGCGCCGGGTGTCGCTGCCGAGCGGCGGCAACATCGTCATCGATCACACCGAGGCGCTCACCGTTATCGACGTCAACTCCGGCAAGTTCACCGGCGGCAAGGGCCTCGAAGACACGATCACACATACAAACCTCGAAGCGGCGCGCGAAGTCGTGCGCCAATTGCGGCTGCGTGACATCGGCGGGATCATCATCATCGACTTCATCGACATGGCATACTCGCGCAACCGCGAGGCGGTGCTCGCCAAGCTCGAAGCCGAGCTCGAGACCGATCGCACCAAGACCTACGTCGTGGAGCTGTCTCCGTTGGGCCTCGTCGAAATGACACGCCAGAACACCACCGACGGCGCTCGCGGGATCCTCACCAAGACGTGCCCGCTTTGCCAGGGCAAGGCGCGGATCATGTCTGAGGAGACGATCGCGCTCGGCGTCGAGCGGCGACTGCGCGATCTTGCGAGCAAGTCGGCGGCGAACGCGTTCTTGATCGAGACAAACCGCACTGTCGGCGAGCGGCTCACCGCCGACGGCCGCCTCAAGCAACTCGAGCGCGAGATCGGCCGGCGAGTCTTCCTCGAGGGCTCGATCGCGCTGCCGATCGAGGCGTTTCGCGTGCTCACTGAGGGAAGCGTCACACAGGTCGAAGCACAGCGGCTGCCTGTGCGCGAGGGCCAAGAGATCGAGATCGAACTCGAGCATGCCCTGACGCACAGTCCCCAGGACGCGGTGGGTTTCGTCGAAGGCTACATGGTGATCGTCGAGGGCGGCAGGCCGTTCATCGGCAAGCGCCGGCGCGTGAAGATCGACAACACCTGGCGCACCGGCGCCTACGCGACCGCCAGCAAGGGCCGGTGAGCCTGAGCGAGAGGCTACGCGAGCGAGGGCGGCGTTTTGACACCCGTGTGCCGATTAGCTAACATTGGCGGTCGTTGTCTTGTGGGGAGTGATTGATGAAGCAGAGCGACATCGTGTATGCCGTGGTTGCGGTGGGCGGTCAGCAGTTCAAAGTGAGCGAGGGCGACGTGATCGTCGTCGATCGCGTCGCCGCAGAAGAGGGCAAGTCGATCACGCTGCGGCCGCTCGCGGTGCGTACGGCCGAGGGCGTCTTCGACGCTGAATCGGCCGAGCACACCACGGTGAAGGCGAGGGTCGCCGAGCATCTTCTCGGCAAGAAGATCAAAGTGTTCACCTACAAGCCGAAGTCGACGTTCAAGAAGATGCGCGGTCATCGCAGCCGTCTCACAAAGCTCGCCATCGAGTCCATCACCCTGAAAGCACAGAAGGAGATCAAGGGTGGCGCATAAGAAAGGTGCCGGCACCAGCCGCAACGGTCGCGACTCTGAGGCCAAACGCCTCGGGGTCAAGGTCTTTGCCGGTCAGGTGATTCCGGCTGGTTCGATCATCGTCCGTCAGCGCGGTACGCGATTCCGGCCCGGCGAGGGCACCGGCATCGGCGTCGACCACACCATCTTCGCGAAAGTCTCCGGGCGCGTCGCCTTCACCAACGGCAACGCCGGGCGTCTCATCTCGGTCGCTCCCGACGACTGACCCGCCGTCGGCTCCGGCCGCAGGGTTCGATGCTCGCTGATCGCGCCAAGATCTGTGTCCGCAGCGGACGCGGTGGCAACGGGTGCGTCAGCTTTCGGCGCGAGAAGTACGTTCCCAAGGGCGGTCCAAACGGGGGCGACGGCGGCCGCGGCGGCGACATCTCAGTGATCGCCACGCGTCAGGTGCGCGACCTCAACCGCTTTCGTCGCCAGATCCATTTCCGTGCTCCCAACGGCGGTCATGGCCAGGGCTCCGACCGCCGCGGCGCCGACGGCGACAGCCTGATTGTGGAGGTGCCGGTCGGCACCGAGGTGCGCGACTCGAGCGGCGAGCTCGTGGCCGACTTCGTGAACGAAGGCCAGGTCGCCGTCGTCGCGCACGGTGGCGAGGGTGGTCGTGGCAACACGTGCTTTGTCACCGCCACACGACAGGCGCCCCGTTTTGCCGAACGGGGTCTCGAAGGCGACGAGTTGTGGCTCGATTTCTCGCTCAAGCTGCTCGCCGACGTGGGTTTCGTCGGGTTGCCGAACGCCGGCAAGTCGAGTCTTCTCGCGGCGCTGACGCGGGCGCGCCCGAAGATCGCCGCGTATCCGTTCACCACGCTCGAGCCGAACCTCGGTACGATCATCTTTGACGACCGCATCGTCGTGCTGGCCGACATCCCCGGCCTCGTTGAGGGCGCGAGCGCCGGCGTCGGACTCGGCGACCGGTTCCTCGCACATGTCGAGCGAACGACGTTGCTCGTCTATGTCGTCGACGCGACGACTGGTCCGGAGGGCGCCGCCTTCGCCCTCGATACCGTCGTCGACGAGCTCCGCGCGTTCAAGGAGGGACTGGCGGACCGGCCGTCGGTGGTCGTCGTCAACAAGGTCGACCTGATCGATGAAGCCGAGATCGACGATCTGCTTGCGACTGCGGCCGGGCGGCGGCCGCAGGCGGTCGCGCCGCCGGTCGCCGTGTCGGCGCTGAGCGGTGCGGGTCTGGAGGAGTTGCGCGCCGCGTTGAGATCGGCGCTCCAGGTCGCCGATGCGGCGCCGGTGGAGGCGCCTCCGCGGCCTCGCGTCGCGGTGCGCCCCGGCGAGGATCGTGTTTCGCATTTCAGCGTGTCGCGCGAAGCGGACGGCTACCGCGTGGTGGGCGCCGCGCTCGAACGGCTCGTCGCCAAGGCCGATCTTGAGAACGAGGAGGCCGTCCGCTACCTGCAAGAAGTGATGGAACGCGCCGGCGTCAGCGACGCTCTGCGACGGGCCGGCGCGAAGCCCGGTGACGACGTCGCCATCGGCGCGGCCGAGTTCGAATTCGCGTGAGGTAGAATGCGCGCCGTGAAGACGGTCATCGTGAAGCTCGGCTCGAGTACGGTCGCGGATCGCCGCGGACGGCTACGACGCGGGCTCATCGCGGCGCGCAGCGCCGAGATCGCCGCGCTCGTGGGCGAAGGGCAGAGGGTGGTCGTCGTCTCCAGTGGGGCGATCGCCTGCGGCCAGTCAGTTCTCGGCATGAAGGAGCGGCCGCAACAGATCGCCGCTCTCCAGGCCGCCTCCGCGGTCGGGCAGGGCAAGCTTTTCGATGCATATGCGCAGTGCCTTCGGCGGTGCGGCCTGACTGCCGCCCAGATCCTTCTCGCGAGCGCCGATTTCGCACAGCGCCTCAGCTACGTGAACGCGCGCGCCACCCTGCGGCGACTGCTCGGGTGGGGGGTGGTGCCCATCGTCAACGAGAACGACACGACGGCGACCGACGAGATCCGTTTCGGCGACAACGACGTGCTGGCGGCGCAGGTGGCGATCATGCTCCGTGCCGACATGCTGCTCCTGCTTACCGATCGCGACGGCCTCTTCAGCAGCGACCCTGAGCGCGATCCCGCGGCGCGGCTGATCGCGCGCGTTCAAGCTGCCGACGATCTTCGCGGTCTCGACGTGCGCGAACGTTCGCGCCGCGGCGCCGGTGGCATGCGCGGCAAGGTCGCGGCGGCGTTGATGGCCGCCGCCGCCGACGTGCGCACGGTCATCGGCAACGGCGGGCGCGATGGCGTCATCACGACGGCGGCGCACGGCGTTGCCGTCGGCACGATGGTGTCGCCGCGGCCGGCGCACGCTTCGGCATTCAAGCTCTGGCTGCGCTACGCGAAACCGGTGCGTGGTACCCTTGAGATCGACGCCGGTGCGGCACGGGCGCTCGCCAGTGGCGGGGGCAGCCTTCTCCCGGTCGGTGTCGTGGCGGTGCACGGAGCGTTCGTCGCCGGCGACGCCGTTGCGATCGTGACGGTCGGCGGTCGCGAGGTCGCTCGCGGTCTGACGACGATCGGCGCGCGCGAGCTGCGCCGCATCGCTGGCATGCGCACCGGTGCGGCGCGGGAGCTCGTGCCGCACGCCGACGAAGAAGTGGTGCATCGCGATGCCCTGGTGCTGATCGACGAGGAGGCCCTGTGACGATCGAAGAGCTGAGCGCGGCTGCCAAGGCTGCGTCGCGGGTGCTGGCGACGCTGCCGCGCGAGCGCAAGGACGAGGCGCTGGTGCTGGTCGCCGAGGCGCTGGAGCGGCGCGCTGCGGAGATCCTCCGTGAGAACGTCGAGGACCTCTCCGCGGCGCGCGCCGCGCGCCTTCCGGATGCGCTCATCGACCGTTTGCGGCTCGACGAGGACCGTCTGGATGAGATCGTCCGCAGCGTGCGCGCCATCGTCGCTCTGGAGGATCCGGTGGGAGAGGTAGTGCGGGGCTGGCGTCTCGCCAACGGCATGGAGGTCCGCAGGGAGCGGGTGCCGCTCGGCGTCGTGGCGGTCATCTACGAGGCGCGGCCGAATGTGACCGTCGACGCCGCCGCGTTGTGCCTGAAGGCGGGCAACGCGGCGATCCTGCGCGGCGGCCGCGCCGCCAAGCACTCCAACCGTATTCTCGCCGAAGTGGTCCAGGGCGCCGTGATCGAAGCGGGTCTGCCGGCGGCCGCCGTCTCTCACCTGACGACCGATCGCGAGGAGCTTCGACAGCTCTTGCAGCAACGCGCTCATGTCGATCTCGTGATTCCGCGGGGCGGAGAGGAGCTGAAGGAGTTCCTCGTGGAACACTCTCTCATCCCGGTGATCTACGCGGCCGGCGGCAACTGCCACGTCTACGTGGACTCCGCTGCGGATCTTGAGAAAGCACTGCGGATCGTGATCAACGCGAAGTGCCAGCGGCCGGGCGTGTGCAACGCCGCGGAGACCCTTCTGGTTCACCGCGACGTAGCGGCGGCTTTCTTGCCGCAGGTCATCGACGAACTGGGTCGGCGAGGGGTCGAGCTCGTGGTCGACAAGACCACGGCCGACATCGCCGCCAATCCCTCGCTCAAGCGCGCCAACAAGACTCACTACGAGACGGAGTTCCTGAGTCTCAAGATGGCGATACGTACGGTGGAGTCGATCGACGAGGCGATCGAGCATGTGACGATGTACGGAACCGGCCACTCCGAGGCGATCGTCACCGAAGACGTCACGGCGGCGCGGCGGTTCACCCAGGCGATCGATGCCGCCTGTGTGTACGTCAATGCCTCGACCCGATTCACGGACGGCGGTCAGTTCGGTTTCGGCGCCGAGATCGGGATCTCCACTCAGAAACTCCACGCGCGTGGACCCATCGCGCTCGAGGAGCTCACGTGCGCGAAATACGTGATTTGGGGCGCCGGGGAGGTGCGCGATGGCTAGTCGCTCGGCGATGAACGGATCCGCGCGCATCGGACTGTTCGGCGGGAGCTTCAACCCGCCGCACCTCGGACACCTTGTGATCGCATCCGACGTGTGTGCGCAGCTGGGGCTCGAGAAGGTCGTCTTCGTGCCCGCTGCCAATCCGCCCCACAAAGTGATCGAAGACGATGTCCCGGCGGCGACGAGGTTGGCGATGACGAAGCTTGCGATCGCCGGCGACGGACGCTTCGAGGTATCGTCGCTCGAGATCGACGAGGAGTTCCGCTACACGCTGGAGACGGTTGCTGAGTTCCGCGCCCGAAGTGCGAGTAGCGAGATCTTCTTCATCGTCGGGTCCGACTCGCTTCTGCAGTTCGAGAACTGGCATCAGCCGAGCGCCGTCCTGATGATCTGCCGGCTGGCCGTGGCGCCGCGACCAGGCGACGATCCACAGTCGATCAAAGCCGCGGCAGAGCGCTGGGGTCGGGGGGCGGTGTCGGTGCTGCCGACCACTTCCGTGGGTATTTCGTCGAGTGAGATCCGCGGGCGCGTCCGGCTGGGGATGCCGATCACGTATCTCGTGCCGGCCGACGTCGAAGCGTTCATCATCGACCAGGGACTGTACGGCCGCCCGTGATCGGCAGGGCGCAAGCCGAGGCTCTCATACGGGCCTCCGTGTCACCGGTGCTCGCCGACCACTGCCTGCGCGTGGCCGCGCTGGCCGTGTCGTTGGCGCGGCGTTGGGGTGCGGACGAAGAAGCGGCCTTCATCGCCGGAGCGCTGCATGACTACTGTCGCCAGCGCGACGCAAAGGAAGTGCTGGAAGCGTCGCGAAAACACCGCATAGATGTGGGCGAGATCGAACGGCGCTCCCCGGTGCAGCTCCTGCACGGCCCGCTGGCAGCACGCGAGCTTGCGCATCTCGATGTCGATGCGGCGGTCTTGCACGCGATCGCCGTCCACACAGTCGGGTGTGCCGGCATGAGCGTCCTTGACAAGTGTGTGTACGTTGCCGATGCGTGCGAGCCGGCGCGGTCTTTCGAGGGCGCCGACGATATCAGGGCGCGCGCTGCGAAGGCTCTCGACAGTGCCGTCGCGCTTGCCGTGGCGCGCAGCATCGTCCATGTCGTCGGGCGGGGACGGCCGCTGGCACCGGTCAGCGTGGCGCTCTACAACGAGGTCCATGGCGCGAAATAGGGGATACCGGGCGATCCGATCGCAGCAGCGTCGCGAAGCGCGTCAGCAACGCTGGCAGACGTGGTTCCTCTATGTCCTGGCGGCGGTCGTCGCGTTCGCCGCCGTCTTTGGGGCGACGATTGTCGCCCGCCACCTTCGCGCCAAACCGGCGACGTCGGAGCCGCCCGGATACGTGGCGCTCGTGACGATCGGCGCGGGAGAGGCACCCCGTCAGCCGGTCGCCGTCCTGGTCGTGTACAACCGCATCACCAGGGCCGCGGCCGAGTACTTCATCCCACGGACTCTGCTGCTCGACGGCCGCTCCGGTGAGTACGTCTTCGCCGGAGACGTGATGGGCACACCGGCATTCGCGGATGATGTTCAGCGGCTGATCGACGCGCATATCGACTATCGGATCGACCTACCGATGGACAGCCTGGCGACGCTTGCCGGTACCGACACGCTCTGGGTCAAGCTCGATGCGCCAGCCACGCTCCAGAGTGACGGTGCCTGGCGAACCTTCAGCGGCCGCTTCAGCGTGCCCACCAGCACTCTGTCCGACCTCATGGGCGCGACCGGCAAGAGCGGCGTGGACGAAGCAACTCTCGAAACGGCCCTCCTGCATTCGGTGTTGCAGATGGCGGCTCTCGAGGCCGCCGAGCAACAGACCGCAGCGTTTGCCGCGGTGAGCCGTCAGGCTGGCGGCAGGGGGGAAGCAAGTGTGCGCGACGTGTTGGGGGCGATGATCGCAGGCACCAGCGCGCTGACGCGGTTCCCGTCCCACGGCCAGGTGTCGCAGGGGCAGTTCGCATACAGGCCCGACCGGGACGCGATCATGGCGCTGATCACGCGTCACGCGCCGGGCTTCATGTCGAAGTACACGGTGCTCGTCCAGAACGGGACCGGCAAGGTCGGCGTGGGCGAGGTCGTCGCCCAGCACCTGGCGGTGCTGAATGTGAACCTTGCTCCACCGACGAACGCCGACTCGTTCGACTACCAGCAGACCGAGATCAGGGCAGGCACGAACGCTACTCAAGTGGCCGAGCAGATACGTGCTATACTCGGCCGCGGCGTGGTGCTCGCCGACCCCAAACTTCCTGCGGACACCGTTTCCGTCATCATCGGTAGTGACCTCAAGGCGAAGGATTTACCGTAGCAGCAGCGAACGTCCAGTTTGAACGGGCACGTGCTCTGGCCGCGGATATCGTTCGTCTGGCCTCAGACAAAAAGGCGCACGACATCGTCGTGCTGAACATGAGTGAGGCGGTCACTTACACTGACTTCTTCGTCGTCATTTCCGGAGCAAATCCCAGACAGACCAAAGCGATCGCCGAAGAGATCCAACGCGGCTTGCGCGACGAGCGTCTGCGGCCGGCTCGCGTCGAGGGTGACCGCGAGGGAGAGTGGGTCCTTCTCGACTACCTCGACGTCGTCGTGCACGTGTTCACGCCAGCGGCACGCGACTTCTATCGCCTCGCTGCCCTATGGGGAGATGTCCCGCGCGAGGACGCCGTCGCCGCCAAAGGCTGAGCCGATCGCCGGCCGTCGCGGGCGATCGGCACTCGTGTTCTTCACGATCGCGCTAGCACTCCTCTGGTGCCCATGTGTTGCTCTGGCGCAGCTTCCCGCGCCCGTCGGATCGCATGTCAGGGTCGTCGCCGACACCATCGGCGGCGTCGTGCTCGGCGACAACGCGACGACGATGTTGAAGCTCATCAACAAGGCCCGCGCGGCGCACGGTCTCGTGCAAGTGCGGCCGCTCGACGTGCTGTGCTCCGCCGCCCGGGCGCACTCGCGCGATATGCTCTCCGCCGACTACTTCTCGCACTACTCGCGCAGCGGTGAGAGCTTTGCCTCGCGGCTGGTCCGCTACGGATACAGCCGCGAAGGTTACTCATCGTGGTGCGTCGGCGAGGTGATCGGCTGGGGCAAGGGCATCTACGGCACGCCGGAGGCCGTGTTCCGCGCGTGGATGGCTTCGAGTTCGCATCGCACGGTGATCCTCGATCGGCGGTGGCGCGACATCGGGCTGGGCGTGGCGCTCGGGACGTATCGCGGGCTGACGAACGTGTACATGTACACCGTCGACTTCGGACGGCGTATCAGGTAAATCACCGGGCGTCCTTGACCGCCCGCTTCACTCTGGCTAGAATACGAACATATGTTCGTATCTGAACCTGTCATCCTCCACATCGACATGGATGCGTTCTTCGCCTCCGTCGAGCAGGCGCGGCGGCCCGAGTTGCGCGGCCGGCCTGTCGTCGTCGGCGGCGAGCGCGGCGGCCGCGGCGTTGTCTCGGCCGCGTCGTACGAGGCGCGCACGTCCGGCGTGCACTCGGCCATGCCGATCGCCCAAGCGGAGCGCCTCTGCCCGCAGGCGGTATTCCTGCCGGTCGACCTGGCTGCCTACGCCGCCGTGCGCGATCGCTTGGTCGAGCTGTACGGCAGCTTCACCGACGCCGTCGAAGTCGCTTCCGTAGACGAGGCCTTCCTCGACGTCACCGGCAGTCGCCGCCTCTTCGGTCCGCCGCAGGCGATCGCCCGTCGCATCCAGCAGATGGTCTACGTCGAGCACCGGCTCACCTGCTCGATCGGCATCGGACCCAACAAGCTGCTCGCCAAGCTCGCCTCCGACATCAACAAGCCGGCCGGCATCGGCGAGCTTCGCGAAGCCGACGTCGATGGGTGTCTGCGCGATCTGCCGGTGCGCCAGGTCTGGGGTATCGGCCCGATCACCGAAGAGCGGCTCACCGCCCTCGGCATCGCCACCGTGGGCATGCTGCAGGACGTACCCATCAGCCTGCTGGCGGCGGCGTTCGGCAAAACGGCTTACGGTCTCAAGCAGCTCGCCTTCGGGCGCAGCTTCTCGTTCGTACGCAGCGACCAGCCGCTGCCCAAGTCGGTCGGCCGTGAGGTGACGTTCCGCGAGGACAGCAACGACTGCGAGCGTCTGCAAGCCACACTCCTGGCGCTCGTCGACGACACCATGGCGAGGGTGCGCCGCAAGGGACTCGCGGCGCGCACGGTCGCCCTCAAGGTGAGGTACAGCACGTTTCACACCGTGAGCCGGCGGCGCACGCTGGCGAGGGCCACGACGAGCACCCGGCCGGTCTATGCCGTCGTCGCCGAGCTGCTGGCCGAGCTCGACGTGCGCACGCGCTGGGTGCGCCTTATCGGCGTCAACGTTAGCAGCCTCTCCAGCAACGCGTTCCAGCTCTCCTTCGACGAGCACTGGCGCGAGGTCGCGCTCGTCGAAGCGGTCGATCGAGTGAGGGCAAAGTACGGCCGCAGCGCACTGCGGCCGGCGGCCGTCGCCCTCGCGCCCGCCTGCCACCACGCTGGCTAGCCATGTGCTAGACTTCATCCCTTGTCGGAGGCGCTGCACGCTCGACAGCGGGCGGCGCCACGACGGAGTCGAGGCGCCGCCCGCCCAGCCGATCGTTCCTGGCGGCCCGCCGCGCAGCACCGTGACCGCCGATCACCGGCGGCGAGGAGTATTCGCAAGCGTCGCGCACCTCACGATCTCTCGCCGCCGGACGACGAAAGAAAGAGGAGAGCCAGGATGAACGACCCGGGCAAGATCAGAAACATCGCACTTGTCGGCCACCGCGGAACGGGCAAGACGTCGCTGCTCGAGGCGCTGCTGTACAGGTCCGGGGTCGTTAACAGGCTCGGTCAGGTCACCGACGGGACCACCGTGTCCGACTACGACGATGACGAGAAGCGGCGGCAGCTCAGCCTGTCGGCAACCCTGGCGCACGTCGAACGCGGCGGTCTCATCTTCAACCTCATCGACACGCCCGGCGACTCGAGCTTCCTCGCCGACACGATCGCCGCGCTGCGCATCGTCGAAACGGCGTTGGTAACGGTCAACAGCGTGCTCGGCGTCGAGGTGCAGACCGAGCGCCTGTGGGCGCGCGCCGAGGAGCGCGGGCTGGCACGCATGATCTTCTGCAACATGCTCGATCGCGAGCGTGCCGACTTCAGCGCCGCCGTCACCGCCCTGAAGGCGTCGTTCGGCCCGCAGGTCGTCGCTGTCCAACTGCCGATCGGCAAGGAGCACGAGCTCAAGGGCGTCGTCGATCTCTTCAAGATGAAGGCCTATACGCTGGACGGTCAGAAGGTCGCCGAGGGCGATATCCCGGCCGATCTCACAGCCGAGGCGGCAGAGCTGCGTGACAAGCTCACCGACGTGGTCGCCGAGACCAACGACGAGTTGCTCGAGAAGTACCTCGAAGGTGAGGAGATCAGTTCGGACCAGCTGCGGCAGGCTTTCGCCGAGGCGGTCGCCGCAGCCAAGGTCTTTCCGGTCGCCGCCGGATCGGCGACGCATCTCGTCGGCGTCGACCTGCTGCTCGATCTGCTTGCTCTGGCGCCATCACCGGAGGCCGTCGAAGGTTCCACCGTCATCGTCGGCGACGTTGAGCGGCAGCTCGTATGCGATGCAGCAAAACCGGCTGCCGCATTCGTGTTCA
>Ga0207931_1000066_pt1 | contig 35817 bp, 28 predicted proteins | sample NGESurdeep092012_2_FD_184478 | JGI IMG/M metagenome (GOLD analysis project Ga0207931, IMG submission 184478) | Arctic peat soil microbial communities from Barrow, Alaska - NGEE Surface sample 415-1 deep-092012 (SPAdes) | ecosystem: Environmental > Terrestrial > Soil > Wetlands > Peat ...
CCGTCCACGATCAGCCGGGGGTCCGCCGCAACCGCAGTGAGGCGGGTAATTACTGGCCTTTCACCGCGCACCGCATGGCGCTGGCCCGGCAGCCTCGGCCGAGGCCGGGAAAATTGGCCCACGACAAGCCTTTGCACGATTTCGTGCAGGGCAAGTTGGAGTTGCGCTGGAGCCCGGAGCAGATCTGCCACGCGCTGCCGATCGAGTTCCCCGGTCAGCGGGAAAGGCACCTGGTGCACGAGACCATCTATCAGGCCCTGTACGTGCAGGGACGCGGGGAGCTGCGCCGGGATCTGACCCGGGCGTTGCGGACCGGGCGGGCCCGCCGCAAGCCGCATCGACGACCCGATGCCCGCCGGCAGGGCTGCATCGTCGACCCGACGGTGATGATCAGCCAGCGGCCCGCCGAGGCCGACGGACAGGCCGGGTCACCTGTCACCGGTGAGCAGTCGGTGGCCGGCGACGAGTCACCACCGGGCCCGGGCTAGCGATCGTCGTTGTCCGGCCGCTGCCACGGCGCCGTGGCCGCGCGCGTGGCGCCGGGGCTTGCGGGTGGCACCGCATCCGCGAGTGCGGGTCAGCTGTTCCCTCAGTCGGCGCAGGACTCGGGTCGGACGGTCGGTGGTCCAGCACGGTGCTGCGGATCTGCTGGATGATGAGTTGCAGGTCGTTCATGTGCCCGGTGATCCGGGCGGCCAGTTCCGGTCGGTCGCCGCAGAGCTGCCCGGTGGTGTGCATCGCCAGACCGATCGCGAACAGCTGCTGGACGATGTCGTCACCTCGATCCCACTCCGGTTCCCGTCCATCCTCTGGTCGGGCTCGGCGTGGTTCTGCACGACCTGGCACCGCTTGAGAACGCCGGCGGGCCAGATCGAGTTGGGCCGTCCGGCGGAGCGCGTCCGCGTCGGGCCGCGGGCTCACCCGGCCGTGCTGCGGGCCGCGATGTAGTGCCGCCGCCATGGCGTCGTGCTCGACCGGGACCAGCCCGACGATCGGGAGCCGGATCCGCGGGTTGTCGTGTGGTGATCCCGTAGCACTGAATGTCATGTCTTCATCGCACCAGCCCGCCCACCCCGGTCACAGAGCCCAACGGCCTTCGCCGCGCGCCGGACGTCCCCGATCGTGAAGCACAATTCCCCGATCGAGGGCCCGACGGGCGATTGTCCGTGACGGGGAGTTGCAACCAACCTGGGTACGGGCCGGAGGAGTGACAAATTCCGGATCGGTCGCTGCTGCGCGTCACCGCGAGCGCTGTCGTTGACCGGGTTCGGGAAGGGCAGCGGACCGGTGCAACGTGCAGCTGTCAGACATCTTCGGACCGTGAGCGGCGCCATGCCGGCGAGTGCATAGGCGAGAACTCCTGGACCGCTTCACGTCGCTGGCGTCGATTTTGCGCGCTGGTTCCGAGAGTGGCTGGTGTGCATCGAGAGTGTCTGCAGCGGGGGTTTGGCGCAACGGGAGATTCGGTGCGGTGAAGCGGCGAACTTCCAGGGCGATGAGCGGGACGTCATCGTACTGACAACAGTGGTGGCTCTCGACCCCAATTCCCCCAGCACCCGGTTCAACGCCATGACCGGGACCGCGCCGATGCGTCGGATCAACGTCGCCGCATCTCGGGCTCGGAACCAGATGTGGGTGGTCACCTCGGTGGACCCGCAGGATCTCCCGGCCGGCGATCTGCGCGCCGAACTGATCCGGCACTGCACCGCACTTCCGACCGTCGAGGAACGTCGGCGCGATCTTCTGGACGGTTGCGAGTCCGACTTCGAACGCCGTGTCGTGAACTCTCTGCAGGCACGCGGGTATCGAGCCATCGAGGTGCAGCACCAGGTCGGGCAGTACCGGCTGGACATCGTCGTTGCCGGGCCGAACGGCCGGCTGGCGATCGAGTGCGATGGCGACCGCTGGCACGGCGAAGACGTCTGGTGCCGCGATCGGCCCCGCCAGCAGGTGCTCGAACGGCCGGGGTGGACTTCGAACGGGTCCGGGGCTCCTCGTTCTACCGCGACCCGGACGCAGCGATGCGGCCAGTGTGGCGACATCTCAACGATCTGGGGATCCCCACGGGGAAGGATGGATGGTTACCACCCCGCGCGGAGTCACTCGTGAGGTGCGCGGGACGCCGGAGATCCCGCCGCTCGCGAAGGCGCATCCTCCGAGCGGACCTGACACAACCTTGGACATCGACGATATCCCTTTCGTGGAATCTCAGACCAGCCACGAGTCGGGCCCCCTCCCGGCTGATGCTCCCTCGAGGACGAGGAAACCAGCAAAGCACCATCCGCGGACCACACCGACTGGGCGCCGCCCGCCTGGTACGTGGCCAGTCTCGCCCAGCGGGACGGACCCGAGGCAGCGGAAGTCGGCTCGCCGGAGATCGCCAAGGCGGCGCCATCGACCGACGAAGAATTCCGACCTCCGGCCTGGTACCAGCCGCCACCGTCTGGGTCGACCAACAGCGGCCTCGCAGGCGAATCATTCAGCAGCGCAAGGCTTCCCGCATCTCGCGTGGCGCCAACACCAGCGGGGGCCACAGCGCTCGCGCCCTACCGGACGTGGGCGCCGCGTTCGGTGCCACCCGGCGACTCAGGTAGCCGGGTGGCGGTGATGGACGCGATGGCAGAGATCATCGAGGCCGAAGGACCCAAGCATGCGCATCGGATGTATCAGCTGTACGTCAGGGCATCGGGCGGGCAGCGCGTCGGGCGGGAGGCGCAGCGACTCCTCAACAGCTTGACCGCGAATGGTGTTCGGACCGGACGATGGCTGCGCGTCAAAGACCGGTTGAGCCACCCACCGGACGCCACCCTATACATGCCGGGCCATCCACCGGTCGTCGTGCGTCAACGCGGACCGCGGGAACTTGCCGAGATCTCACGCACTGAAATCCGTTCCCTCATCGATCAACTCGGTCTGGCGACGACCGATCCAGGAGTGAAACGGGCTGTGTTGAGGCATCTCGGCTTCGTGAGGCTGACCGAGCGGACAAGTGACTATCTCGACGAATGTTTGCGCTACGCCTGGACGACATGAGAACCAGCCAGCCGCAGAGCTGCTCACCGGTGTCTTACAAAGCGTGTTACAGTCGAGGCTATGGCCGATACGATCACTTTCCGACCCGATGATGACGCATTGCGCGCCTTGGCGGTGCTCACCAAGAACGGGACCACGGTGTCAAATGCCTTGCGATCAGCATTGATCGATGCCGCCCGTCGCCGCGCCCAGGAAAAGCTCCGTTCCGAGTCGGCTGAGCTTGCCGCGAACGAGCAGGATCGCGCCGAGGCCGCGCAAGTCCTCCGCGACATGGAGACGCTGCGTGCGTGGTGAAGTGTTCCGGTTGCGTAACCACCGAAGTAAAGGACATGAGCAGTCGGGGACACGCTTTGCGGTCGTCGTGCAATCTCATTTTCTGGCGTTGTCCACCTGGCTGGTGGCACCGACCTCGACGTCGGCGCTGGCCGCATGCTGTCGCCCCGAGGTGAAACTGCTGGGCCGACGGACTCGAGTGCTTGTCGAACAGACAGCCGCCGTGGATCCGCAAAGACTCGGGGAGGTCGCGGGTCACTTGACCAACGGAGAGATGAGGCAGGTCGATGCCGCGTTGCGATTGGTCCTTGGATTGATGAGGTAGCGTCGCGGCCGCGAATTCAGTCGTCCGCTCATCCGTCCCGCCGCCGGCAACCGATTCTACCGAAGCCACTCGCCGGTTGGTGATTCATCGGCGGCGGGTGCGCTGACGGAGGGCGTCACTGCAGCACAACGCATTCCACTCCTGGAAGTTTGCCGAACCTCGCGGAGCGATCCGTTGTCACGATCGTCCTTCGCGTCACGGCGGCAGTCGAGGCGATGATCAAGTCATGAGCACCTCGGCGGGTGCCGGTGCGGTGAACGTCGGCCATGAGCCGCCCATGGGTTTCCGCGATCGAGAGGTCATAGAGCTCAACGGGTATGAGTTCGAGCAGATGTGCGACGAACGCTGATCGCCGGGCGCGGTTTCGCTCGTCGGCCAACTCGATCCCCGCATACAATTCGGCGACAGAGATGGCGGCGATGACCACATCGTCGTCGTCCCCGATCACAGACCCGAGGTCCAGCGTGGAGCGCTCGGCCACGATCAGCACTCCGGTGTCGAGGATCAGTCTCCGGGCCATGCGGGTGTTTCGGAATCAACGGATTCTCGGGCCGCGCTCACGTCGGCCGCGAACCCTTCGTCCAATTGTGATGACTGGAGTAACGCCCGCACGTCGGCGCCGTTTCCGTTGGTTGTTGGTCCGATCGTTGCGATCCGTCGCCCTCCGCGGGTCACGATGACGGTCTGACCCTGTTCCACCTCGTCGAGGAGCGCAGCAAAGGACCGGCTGGCCTCTGTCGCTGTCACGGTTCGCACAAGAATCAGATTATCTGATCTCGGCGGGGGTTTCAAGAGCTCGACCTGTCGCGGTCGGCTGACCGAGACGCCTGCAGGGCACGGACCCGGCGGGGCGGTGCCCGCGACCGCGTTGATTGACGGTCTGCAGTGCGCCGGTAACGCGGGACGCAGCGGTCGCGAGCGCAGCTGCGGGAGTCGTGATGGTTCCGTCGGCGCTGTTGGCACGAAACTGGAGCTGGGCAAAAGGTGTTCGGGAGGAAGAGTCTCTCACAATCCGAGCTGCCTGCCAATTTCTGGGAGTTCACGCTCCAGCGTCAGCCAGATGATGTGGTGATCAATCCGATGGTAATACTGTGAGGTCAGATTTCTGGCACCTTTGATGCTTCGCCAGGGCACCTGCGGATTTACCTGCTTGAAGTTTTCAGGAAGGCGGCTGACTGCCTGACCGACCCTGGTGACGATCGCTTCGCCGGCGAGCCTGAGGGTGATGTCGGCGTCATAGACGGCGCGGGTCCTGGAGGTGACTTCCTGCGCCATCTCGATGAAATCGGCCAGGTCCCGCAGGGTGCGGGAAAGTCGTTCGCGGTCGATGTCGGCGACTTTATGGACAATGCGATCGCCGGAGTCGTTCGCTCCCGCTTCGATCACAGTGGACGTGCAGCAGCGCTGATGTGTGTGTCGCGCGTCAACAAGCCACCGGTGCTCACCAGATCGACACGGTGCGGGGCGAGCAGCTCTTCGAGGTCTTCCATCAGACCCCCCATGTCGAAGAGTGAGGCATCCTCATCGAAGTCGACCAACAAATCGATGTCGCTATCGAAGGTGTCCTCGCCACGTGCCACCGATCCGAAGACCTGAATGCGCGTCGCTCGATGCCGCGCAAGAAGCGCGATGACATCATCACGCCTCTTCGCCAGCGTTTGACCCGGCAGTCCCGCCAACGAGCGATCCAACCGGTCAAGCGTTTCCGCAGACGGCGATTTCGCCCCTGATTCGTAGGCCGCTATCTCGGACTGGCTGGTGCCGACGCGCCGTGCGAGTTCGGTCTGTGTGATGCCCAGCTGTTGCCGTCGTTCCCGCAGCGATTCGACCGGTCCCATGCCGATGGTATATCTCGTATATAGGTCGGGATGACGCCCCGGCTCCTCGGTCCGAGTGCCAACTCCCGGCTCTGGTGCCGGTCGCGAGGCTACGGAACACTGCTGGTATGGCCTACGACCAAGAGCTGGCGGACCGGGTCCGCGAACACGTCGAGCCGGAGAAGGGGCTCACCGAGAAGCGGATGTTCGGCGGCCTCGCGTTCATGATCAACGGCAATATGGCGGTCAGCGCGAGCAGCAAGGGGGGTCTGCTGCTGCGGGTCGACCCGACCGACACTGAGCGCCTGCTGGGGGAGCCCCGCGCGCGACCGTTCGAGATGCGCGGGCGGGAGATGAACGGATGGCTGTACATCGACGTAGACGCGTCGGTGCCCGCCGACGAGCTGGCGCGATGGATACGCATCGGTGTCACCTACGCCAGGTCGCTGCCGCCGAAGTGAGGCACGACGGGACCATGCATGTAAACTGCATGCATGGTCGCACTGCAGATTCGTGATGTTCCCGACGAAGTGCGGGACACGTTGGCCGAACTCGCCCGAGTCCGGGGCCAATCGTTACAGGCGTTCCTGCTGTCCATGGTGGTGAATGAGGCACGCCGCTCGGCGAACGCTGCTCTGCTCGAGCGCTTCTCGGATCGATCGGATGGGACACGTCTGACGCCGACCGACATCGTCACCGCGCTGGAGGAGGCCAGGTCAGAGAGGGACGCTCAGCTGGCCGAGCTCTTCCCCACCGACAACCGCCCGACGTGATCGTCGTCGACGCATCCGCGATGGCGAACGCGCTGACGGATGATGGTCCGGTCGGGCAGATCTGTCGAGCCGAGCTCGCCCGCGATGTGCACTGGGCGGCACCTGAACACCTGATCGTCGAAACGTTCTCGGCGATCCGGAGCCGTTATCTGGGGGGCAAGATCAGCGAGACTCGCTGCGTGGATGCGCTCGACGCTCTGGGCTCGGCCAGCATCGAACTCGTGAGCACCACTGTTCTGTTGCCCAGGATGTGGGAACTGCGCGCGAACGTCAGCGGGTATGACGCCGCGTATATCGCGACGGCTGAAAGCCTCGACAGCGCGCTCGTCACCAGCGACGCCCGCCTTGCTCGGGTGACCGGCATACGCTGCGCCGTCCGACTGGCACTCCCAGCCCTGTGACCGAACCCCATGACCGCCGACCCGGTCGGCCGGTCAGCCGGGCAGCACGTCCCCCGCGGTGAGCCCGACCAGCGTGACCTTCGTTCCGCTCTCCGGAGCGAACTCCACGGTGTAGGTGGTGCCGGCCCACCCCGGTTGCAGGTTGACCACCGTGCCAGGCACGCCGTGTTGGACTGCAATCGTGCGGCCGTACTGGATGTCGTGTGCTGCGCGGACAACGGTCATCGCCTGAAGGGGCATTCGCACTCCTTGGTCGCAGGTGGTATCGCGGAGAGTACAGATGATGAGCACCACTGAATAGAGCGAGGCTGTGAACTAATTGTGCAGATCGTCATTCGATACTGTGAATCCGCCAGACCGCCTACACATCAAGGAGTTTCGTAGTCCGAATCCAGCAATCTGGCCACACCTGACCCCAGTGTAGGACCTGACGGACCCGCCTATGACCAAGACCCCGGTATCCACGTCAGACAGTTCCGGGCGTCCCCCTTCCCATATCCCCGAGCAGCACGGCCAGCAGTCGTTCCTCCATCACCGCCCGGCCCCGCGCGGCCATCTCCACCGCCAGGGCCGGATCCCAGGGCGACGGCGCGGGTGGACCCTTGAGCGGCTCCGTCTCGATCCCCAGGTCGACGTCGCCGACCCCGCGGAGCGCGGCAAGGTAGTCCGCCGTCGACATCCGCCACGGCACCGCCCGATATTTCACCGCAGCCGCGGCCGTCGTCCGCAACCCCGTCCAATCGAAATCCCCCCGCCAGCGCACCGCCCCGGCAACCCGCGACAGCAGCCTCGCGCAGGCGGCGGACGGCTGACCCTCGCTGCATACCAGCGGCCGGCAGTCGGCTCCCCAACGCGCGGCGGCCGCGCGCAACACGGCGGGGTTCTCGCACACGAAGACCTCGGAACCGGTTGCGCTCACAGGGTTCTCGGCCAGTTGCTGCAGGGTGACCCGGAACGGCAGCCCGGCGTCCGCGGCCTGCCGGAGCCAGCCGCCGAGCAGGTTGTCCTCCAACGGGCGCACACCGAGCACCAGCACCTGACTGGCCAGGTCGTCCAGGATCACCCCGGCCGATTCCCACTGCAGCCGGCGCTCGGCCGAGGTGGCAGGCGCCGGCAGCCCGTCCCGCACCGCCAACGCGCGCAACACCAGGGTGGCCAGGGCCGTCTGGGACAGCGCCTTGGTGTTCCCGGTGGTCCGTTCGGCCAGCACCGGAAGAGACATCTCGCGGACCGGCAGCTGCGCCAGCACCGCGCCCGCCTGGCCCAGCAGTTCGGCGTCCCCGCGACGCACCAGCTTGGTGACCGTGCCGTCCGCGGCGAGCTGCTCCAGCCACTGCCCGAACCACTCCTGACGAGCGTGTGCCCCGGCCCGCGCGGTCGCAGCGCTCAGTGCCGACTCCCGCGCCGCTTGCTCGGCCAGCCGCTCGGCCGGTCGGTCCCGCACCGGGCCGTCCAGCACCGCGAGCGCCTCAGCCACGGTCAGCGAGAACCTCTCGATCATCGCCCGATTGAGCACGCCCAGACCCACGGTCACCGCAGCGACCCCGGGTGGCCGGTGCGTACCGGTCATCCCGATCACCAGCCGGCGCTCGTCGTCCGTCGGCGCCGTCAATCGGATCGTGCCGTCGAGCGACCCGCCCGAGCGCTCCAAGCGGCGGCGGGCGAGCGAGAGCAACCGGTTCCACGGCGCGGATCCCAGCGCCGAAAGGTCGGGATCGGCGCTCACTGCTCCGGCGTCATTCGTCGACCTCGAAAACGTCTGCTACGTCGGGCGTTCCGTTCCCGGGTCGGCGCCTGGTGCCGGGTGAGCCGAGTGCTGCCGCGAGATCCTCTCCGCTGTCGGCGATCTCGCTGTCGGTCAGGAGTTCCTTGCCGTCCCACACCATCAACAGTGAGCTGACGGTGTGCTCGACCGCGGAGTGCGCCAGATCGTAATGGGCGCAGGCCGGCACGGTCGGGTAGGTCGCCCACAGGTCGTACCCGGTCATGAAAAGGTCGAGATCGAATTGCGCCGTCAGGCCGAGCAATTCGTTGCGACCGGGGTCGTCGATGCCCGCGAACGCCTCGTCCAGGGCCAGCAGTCGCGGGCAGGTCGGTGACGCCGACGACAGCAGGACGTGCGCGGCCGCGAACAGCGGAAGGTGCAGCGAGACGGACTGCTCACCGCCCGACAGCATGCTGTGCCTGGCCTGGGTCAGCCGGTCCTCCCGCCCGTCGGGCGCCACCAGAGTCAGCACGAAGGTCCGCCAGGTCCGGTAGTCCAGCGCCTCGGCGAGCACCTCGACATACGGGCGGTCCGGGCGGACCGCCCGCAGGTTCTTGATCTGGCCGGCGAAATGCCCGCGCAGAGTGGCCAGATCATCGGGAGTCAACAGCGCGGCATCCCGATCAAGTAGGCGACTCACCTCCCGCTGCGGACGATCGAGCGCGTCCGCCAACTCCCAGCCGATGCCCACCGTGGCGCCGGAAGACATTCGCCGGCGGCGCATCTCGCGGTTCATGTCGGCGATGAGGTCCCGGGCCTCGGTGGTCCGATCGTGGATCTGCTGGGCCAACCGACCCAGCAGCGCGTCCTCGAACACCCGGCGCTCGGCCTCGGTGAGCAACTGCTCCTGGTCCCGCCGGGCAGTGGCCATGTGCTGGGCGAAGTCGTGGATCGAGGAGAACCCCTGCTCGTCGGCGACCCGGACGACGATGACGTCGTCGTCGGTCTGGAATTCGGGACGGTACTCGTGTCCGGCGGCGGCCAGTTGGTTCTGCAGTTCGGCCATCGACGCCGACACCCGGGTACGGCTGGATTTCAGTGAACTTTCGCTGGGCCGGAGGTCGGCGGTCACCGCGACGATGGCGTCGAGCAGCTGTTCGGCTTCGTGTGGCAGCGGATGCACACTCGCGTCCGTGTCCTTCGAGAGTTGTTCGGCCAGAGCGGTTGTCAGGTCCTCGGGATCGGTCCACTGTTCTACGCTTCCCGGCCACCGCGGGGTTTCTGCCGGCAGCCGCAGCGCGCCCCGAACGTCGGAACCGGCGTAGGGAGCGAGCCGGCGGGCGTCGCGTTGAGCTTCGCGGACGGCGCTGAGCACGGCGCTGTTCGCGCTGCGAATCCGCTCCTCGGCGCGACCGGCGGCCGTGGACGCCTCGATCTCGGCCTGCTGGGCGTGCCGCTCCTCGGCGTTCGCGCGGTCCAGCTCGACGGCGGTCTGCCGGATGTCCCGGTCGAGCTGGTCGACGGTGCTGCCCACCGCCTCACGGAGGACCCGCAATTCCTCTTCGCGGGTGCGGTGTTCACCTTGCGACAGCTCGGCCTGCTCGGCCGCGTCCTGTAGCGCGGCTTCCGCCGTTTCCAGTTCGGCGGCGGCGCTTGCCCGTTGCTCGGCGCGGGCGGTCGAGGTTCGCCGCGCGGCGTCAAGCTGGCTGACCACCCGGTTGAACCGCACCACCGCAGCGGCCACCCGATCGACTCCGGCGACGTCCACGGGCATCGCGCGCTGCGCCGCGGAACTGTGCAGGACGCGTTCCGCGCCGCCTGCCGCGGCGACCGCCTGGTCGAAGGCGGCTCGGCGTTCGTCGAGTTCGGCGTTCAGTGCCCGCAGTGCTCCGGCCGCTGCATCCACCGCGCGAATCGCCTTGCGGACCGGAACCAATGACGGCAATTCCTGCCGAGCGACAGCCGCGGCTTTCAGCAGCTGCTCGAGATCCGCGATACGCGAACGGATTTCCGCGAGCTGGGATTCCCCGCGGGTGATCTGCTCGTCCAGCGCGGCCAGCCGCGCCGCGCGCCGGCGGGCGCGAGCGGTCGTCCCGATGTACTCGGCCTGCGGCTTGTGATGCGCGCCCAGCTGAATTCCCGACCGGAAGCCGCCCGTGGTCCACACCGTGGGTGCGGCCCCCACCGATTCGCCGTTGGTGGACCCGGCGACATCGCCGTCGAGCAGCGCCACGGACGCCAGGATGGATGCGACCACTCCGGCCGGGACCGGGCCGCCGGGCTCCGCCACCAGGACGTCGGCCAGGGTCCGACCGGGCGGCCGAACATCGGGCGGCAGCGCCCTGAGCTCCGTCTCGTAATCCGGGACATCGGTTGACGCCGAACGCGTGTCGCTGCCCGAATCACCGTCAGCAGGGACCCAGGCGTCCAGCAGATTCGCGGCATGTAGCGCTGCCTCGATAGCCGCCGCGGTCGGGTCGTCGACACCGTTCGCGAAGTCGACGGTCGCCCAGAACGGCGCGCCGGCTCGTCCGTCGCGGCTGGCGGTGCGCGCCGCGAACGGCGGCGGCGCCTGGTCGCGTTCGGCCGCGATGGCCGCGCGTTCTGCCCGCCAGTTCTCGATCTCGATGGCCTGCCGCGCCGCCTCCGCCCGTGCGGTGGCGACCGCATTCCGACCCGCCTGCAGCGCCGGCCCGGTAGCGGCGTCCACGATCTCGGGCAGGTCCGTGGCGTCGAGCCGGTCGGATTGCTCGATCGTCGCGATCAGATCGGACACCAGGCGCTGGGCCAACGGATCCGTGGCGTCGCTCAATGCGGCCAGTTCGGCCAACCGATCCAGCGCCGGCGCGTGCCGCTGACCCCAGGCGCCGATCGCCGTCGTCAGCTCGGTCCTGGCGCGGGTCGCCGCCTCCTCGGCCGCCACGGCAGCGGCCTCGGCGGCGGCATGCCGCTGCTGGACCCTTTCCAGGTCCTTCTCGGCCCGATCCCGCAATCGGCGGGCCTCGACCAGCGCCAGCAATGCGGCGCGGAGCACCGCGATGTCCTCGTCGCGGGCGGTGACCCGGGCGAGGGCTCTTTCGGCCAACCGCCCGTCGTCGGCGTTGTCCGCGCCGCTCCAGGTGATCCCGGCCTCCGCCGCCGCCTGCAGCAATTCGGCCGCCTCCCGGGCGACCTCGGCCTGCGCCAGAGTGACCGCCTCCTGTGCCCGGTCCAATTGGTGTCGCCGCCGCTCGACCTCGGCGCCGGCACGGGCGGCGCGCTCCTGATCGCGGGCCGCCGCCTCCGCGAGCTGCGCGGTGACGTCGGCCAGGTGGGTCAGTTGGGCGCGGCTCCGGTACGCTGGAGACTCCTTGAGCGAGTTCAGCTTTGCCGTCAGTCTCTGGTAATCCTGCTGGCAGCGCAGGTGATCCTCGCGGGCCTGCTGGCGGGCCTGTGCCGACCGGCGCTGCGCCGCGATCGCCTCCACCAGCCCGTCGCGGCTGCCGTTGACCACCGTGAGCCGCTCGGTCACGGTGTCGCACGCGGCCCTGGCGTGGGTGCGCAGGTAGGTGGCGTACCCGGCCAGGAACGCGGTGGCGGCCTGGTCGGCCTGGACGAGTCCTTCCAGGACGCGCTGCAGGTTCTCGATGTCGCTGAACGAGTGCGCCGCTTCCTCGATCAATGACGGGTCCAGCGGTCGGAGACCGTCGGACAGCGTCCGGGACAGCCCCTTGGGGTCCAGGTGCTTGGCCAGCTGCGGCCGCCGCAGCGTCAGGATGAGGGTGAGGAGTTGCTCGAAGCGCTCGATCCCGAGGCCGAACAGGCGGGCGTCGACGGCGGTCCGGTGATCACCCGGTTTGTCGGTGATGCGGTCCGCCCCGATCTGTTCGCCCAGTTGACGACGGGTCAGCGGGCGGTCGTCCGGTCCCAGCAGGGAGAAATCACGCCCGACCTGACCGTCCGCCACGAAATACCACCGCGTCACCCGATCCGTCTGGCGCTGAGCGCGAAGCCCGACTCCGACCGTGGCAACCTCCGCAGCGGATTCGTCGCCGAGCCCCGGGTCGTGCCGGAACTCCATCCAGACGTAGGCGTAGGTCGAATCCTGGCCCCGGTAGAGCAGGTTGGACCGCATCGTCCGCTCCTCACCGGCGAACGGGTTGAGCCGGCGCGGCTCGATGCGGCCATCGAATAGAAAGGGGAACAGCACCTCCAGCGCCTTGGTCTTGCCCGAACCGTTGGGTCCGCGGAGCACCAGGCGGCCGTCCGCGAAGACGAACTCCTCGTCCCGGTAGTCCCAGAGGTTCACCACGCCGCACCGTGACGGCCGGAACCGGGCGGCGTCGCCGAGTCCGGCGGCGGGCGGGCGCGGCGCGGTGGTCACGTCGGAAACGGTAGTACGAGCGGCGCGTGCGCCCGGACATCTCCGCTCAGAGGTCGAACAGCCCGCCCTCGCCGGTCCGCTTGCGGATGTCCATCACCGCGTTGCGGTACCGGGCCAGCAGCGGCAGCGCCAGCACCCCGCCCGGAACCCGGACCACCATCTTCAACTCGGTGAGCAGCGTGATGATCTGGGCCAGCAGCCGAGGTGGGTCGGCGGCCAGCGCCGCCCGGAAGGTCGAGCCGAATTCCTCGATCAGGTCGGCGAGGGTCGCCGCCAGCCAGCCGTCCCCGAGCATCGGGTAGCTCGGCGCTTCCGTTGTCGCGGCGTCTTCGTCACCGGACTCTTGTTGGAAGTCGACTGGCTCGTCTGGCCGGTCCACGGGCGGGTCGGCGTGCTCCGGTCGGGGAAGCACCGAATCCAGCGCCTCGACCAGCCGGTCGGACGGCGGCGGGGGAGCGGGCAGCGAGATCAGCGGCGGGGCGTCGAGGTCCTCGATCCGGTCGGCCATCCGGTTCAGCAGCAGCAGTGCGGCCTGCGCGACGGTTCCCGACCCAGGAAACCGGCGATCGGAGAATCGACCCGAAACATCCAGCAGCGCAATGCCTTCGGCACGTCGCTCGACGACCAGACCGGTCAGTTCGGTGACCTCGGCCGCAGCGGACGGCGCGCGCAGGGCGCCGCGGTCGGCCGGGTCCAGTTCCGCGTCGTAGACGACCGGCTGCTCGACGAGGGCACGGCGGACCCGCTGACCGGCCGTCATCCGGCGGGTGCTCCGGCTCGTCGCGTCCGATCGATGCAGCAGTTCGGTGACGCTGCCGAGGTGCTGCAACACGCGGGTCGGCCGGTACACGGCCCGCAGCACGTCCCGGTCGATGTCGTAGAGGGCCTCACCGGCGGTCGGGTCGTCGGCCCAGCGGCGGGCATTGCCGTCGGCCAGTCGCACGGCGCCCCTGGTTTGCAGCCACGCGACGGCGTCCACGAAGGCTGCCCGGTCGTTCTTGTCCTCGGCCGACAACTCCAGGCCGTCGATCCGGGCCGCCTCCGCGGTCACCCGCTCCGCCAACTCCGACAGTGATACCTGCATTCCGGACCTGCCCAGCACGGCCACGGCGAGCGCCAGGCAGGCGTAGCGGCGGCGATCGAACGGGCGGTCCTCGTTCGGCCCGGCCATCGCCGGTTGGCTCGCATCGAGGGCGTCGTGCACCCGGAACAGCCGCGCCGTGGTCGGTGTGAGTTCCAGCCGGTAGTCGAACAGCCGGGCCAGGTCCGTCCGCAGCGGTACCGCCCACCTTCTCACCAGGGACAACGTCTGGGTGTCGGGGTAGGTCTCGGTGATCAATGGATGCGTAAGCACCGCCCGGGCGGTGCGCTGGTACATCGCCCGATCCAGGGTGGGCACCTGGTTGTCGGTCACCGTGTCCGCACCGCCCCCGGCGCGGACAGGGCGACACGCATCCGGTCCAGATGCAGCGTGCCGCGGACCGTGGGCACGGAGGTGGTCACGTCCGACGGGGTGAGGGTGAGCCGCACACCGTGGCTGGAACCCGTGGTCGGGGCCCTGCCGGACACCGGAACCCTTGCAGAGAGGGCGATGTCGAGGAGTGAGAGCAGCAATGCGGTTTCCTCTTCGGTGAGCACGCGACCGTGGGACAGCCCAGATGCGGCGAGGCTGGCCGCTGCCGCGGCGCGCGCCTGCTGCTCGGCCGCCTGCGTTTCGTGCAGCCGCCGCCGGCCCCCTTCGTTGCGCTCCAGCCGGGCGGGTGCGCCCGGGCTGGCCACCCGGCCGGTCTCGACCAGAGTGCGCGAGATCTCCACCGGCGGGGCCTCCCACCAGCTGCGCCGCGTCGGGACCAGCTCGGGATCGGGGTGCACGCCGCTGACGTGCCGGGTCTCGCCGACGTCGAAGACCACGCCGAACAGCGCGTGCGCGGCGTCGAGGTCCGGGGCCCGGCTGAACCAGGCGGCCAGGTGCCGCAGCTGGCTCTCGCGGCTGACCCCGCCGCGGCGGGCCTCGGTGACCCGACGCAGCAGCGCCAGCACCGCCGCCACCGCGCTGATCGTGCCGTCCTGCAACCGATCTGCTTCGCTCCGCCGGCTGGACGACCGTGAACTCGCGGTGTTCTCGGTGTCGGCGGTGAACCAGTTCACCAGACCTGCCCACCGTTGCCGCCAGTCGGCCAACCGGTCGACCGGGGTTCGGAAGATCCGTTCGTCGGCCTCTGCGGCCCGCTCGAGCAACTCCTCGACCCCGGTGGCAGCGACGTCGGCGACCGCGGCGGCCAGCCGCGGCGCGTACCGCTCCAATTCGGAGGAGAACTCCCGGAGATGGGCGAGCAGGGCGTCTTTGTGGGTCAGAAAGACCTCGGCACTCGACTCGGTTGAATGGCTCAACTCCGACAACATCAGATAGAAGCGGGCGGCCCGCTCGGCCATATCGGCCAGTGCCGAATCCAGCCGGTTCAGCTTCCGGTACACCAATTCCGCATCGCCGGCGCGGTTCGCCTGCGCAAGGTCCTGCAGATCGGCGAGTAGTTCGGGAAGGACCAGCCGGGACAGTGTGACGTCGTCCAGGCGGGCGCCCAGCACGTCCTCGACCGCCCGGTAGGCGCGATAGCCCGGCTGGCTGAATTGGTACACGTAGTGGCGGTTGCGGTACTCGGCCAGACTCGCGGCCCGTGCCCCGTCGTAACTGCGTTCCAGCAGCCCCCAGAAGAACAGCTGATCGAGCATGGGTGACAGCTCTTCGGCGGAAAGACTTGGCACATCGGCCTTCCCGCCGTATTCGCTGCGAAGCTCGCGGAGCGAATTCGCCACCTCGCTGGCATGCAACAGGACCACATAATTGGCGCGGCTGCGCTCCATGGCCCGCAGCGCCCACAGGTAGTGCCGGCTCCGCTCCGCGGTGGCGAAGGCGAAGAGCCGCAGCCGATCGTCCTGCTCGAACGACTCGACACCGAACGGTCCGCCCGCGTCCGGCACCGGGTTCGGCTCACTCCTCACCCGGTCAGAGTAGAGGCGGCTACCTACGCCACGCGTCGGAGGTGGCGCAGGAGCCTGGCTTCGAGTGTGCTGTGGCCTTGCCAGGGTTGGGATCTGGGTGGTGGGGGTGGGTCGCTGCGGATGGTGTGGCCGGTGGGGGTGGTGGTGATGACGCCGATGCCGTCGGGTGCTGTTCGGGTGGTCCAGCCGGCTGCCATTTTGGTGTAGTTGCAGCGTTCGCACAGTCCTTGGCCGTTGGTGATGGCGGTGGGGCCGCCGTTGGCGTAAGGGGTGGTGTGGTCGGCGTGCCGGATGGGGGCGTCGCACCAGGGGGTGCGGCAGGTTTGGTCGCGGGCGATGAGGTATTGGCGGGCGGCGGGGGTGAAGATGCGCCGTTGGTTGTCTCCGTTGATGAGGTGCCCGGTGTCGGGGTCGGTGTAGAGCCGGCGGATCCAGGTTTTGATCTGTGGGCCGGCGGTGCGGATGAGGTGCCGGGCCAGTGGGGCGGGGATGGGGCCGTAGCCGGTGAGGTGGGCGGGTTCGTTGTCGCCGTCGAACAGGGTGCGGTCGGTCATGACGAGTTGGATGTCGATGTTGGTTCCGGCGGGGACGGAGCCGAGCCCGGTCGTGTCGGTAGCAGTGTCGGTAGCAGTGTCGGTGTCAGTGTCGGTAGCAGTGTCGGTAGCAGGGATTCCGGTGCTGGAATCCGCCGTGTCGTCGGCGGTGTCGCTGGTGGCGGTCCCCGTGTCCGGATCCGTTGGGGTGCTGGTCGGGGTCCGCGGCGCCTCGCCGGCCGGTTCGGCGGGGGAGACTGCCGGCGTGATGGTGTGGGGTTGGGTGATTCTGGTGACGAATTCGTCGGCCATGAGTTGGCCGCGGGATCGGCTGTCCCCGGTGGCGGTGGCGGTGCTGGCGTACCGGTTGAGGGCGGCGTAGACGGCGACGCCTTGGGCGACGGGGAGCAGCGCGCTGACGTAGGACATGGTGTCGGGGGCTGGCCGGACGCTGACTCGGCGGTCGCCGAGGGCTTTGCGGATGCGGGCGACGCTGTGCGCGGGGTCCAGGCGTTGGGCGACGCGGGCGGCGGCGTGGGCTGCTTGCCGGTCGCTGAGGGCGGGGAGTTGGCCGGCGAGTTCCTCGTCGACGAGGCGCCGGTCGGCGACGGAGAGGCAGGCTGTTTCGCGGGCGATGAGGGTGGCCCGCCATTCGGTGATGTCGCCGGCGGTCAATGCCGTATAGAGGTTGGGCATTTCGTGCAGGAGGATGTTGGCCAGGCCGAGGTGTCGGCCGCCGCGGGCCGGGGAGTCCCGGCGGGCCAGGCCGATTTGCGCGGCGATGCTGCGCTGGACGCTGGTGTTTCGTTGCTGCCCGGCGGGTTGTGCTGCGGTCTGGGCGGCGGCGAAGGCGACGGTGAGTTTGGCTTGCGCGGCGGCGCAGGCGGATTTCATTCTTTCCAGTTGGGTGATCTGGTCGATGAGTTCGGCGTCGGCGGCGGTGTCGTCCACGGCTGCGAGCCGGTCGACGAATTGGGCAAGGTCGTCAGAGGACAGCGTAGTCTCGCCGCTCTCGATCTCGCTGACCAACATGTGTTCGATTATATCGAGTTGAACAGGCAAAATCAAGAACCAGTTCGATCTCATGGAAGGTTCGGGTAGATCCACTCGTTGCCTCATGCAGGAACATCAGGCTGAGCGGCGGGTTGGTGCTGGTGGGTCGGGGGTCCGGTTCGCCTTGTCCCGATGGACCTGTCGATGACGCGGTGACCAGGTTCAAACGGCCTACGGCCTGGCTCTGCGCTGCGGGGCCCCTCGCGGTGCCCGCGGCAGGCAATAGCCCGGAAGTTTGACGCGAGAATCGTTGCAGCGCTCGAGAAGTGCAGGCGATATGGAGAGCGCAGGCACGGAGAGATATCGACAGCACACCGCCGCCTGCTGGTCGAGATTCTTGCGCTCCGCGGTCCTCAACCCCAACCCTCGCGACGCATCAACGTTTCGTCCGCTCCATCGGGCGACTCGCCGACTTTCACGAATCCGTGCCGGGCGTACACATCGATCGCGCGATGATTGGCGGCCTTGACGGACAACACCACCGCGCGGTGCGGATAATTCACGTGGGCCCAATCAATGACGGCGTGAACGGTGGCGTCACCGACACCCCTGCCGCGAAATTCCGGCGACACCCACATCGACAGCAATTCGACGGCCCCGTCATTGATTGCGTCGTCGTCTTTGACGATGGTCGCACCGACCATTCCGGCCGGCGCGCCGTCGCAGGTGATGATCGCGTTGAACGGCACCGAGCTCGGCCTCAGCGCGACGACCTCCAGCACAGCTCAGCTCCGGGTGAGCCGCTCGGCATGGTCGTGCTCCTCGGCCCAAACCTCCGAACCACCGCTGGTGACCAGGGCCCACCGGGTCACGACATCGTCCGGCCCCCGCAGCGACCCACCCCGCAGCGCGTCGTCGATGCGCCGGCGAACCTCGCCGGCCAACTCAGGTTCTGCGGCGAACAGCACCCTGATCTGCACCAGATCGCCGACGCGTTCAGCGCTGGTGTGGTGCGGCGCCAGCGGACAGGGTGGCTGGTGATCCCAGTGACCGCACAACGCGACCGTGATCGCCCCGCCGGGTGAGCGGAGGTCGCCGTCGCTGTCCATGACGAGCTCGGCCTGATGGGCGAAGGGCTGGCGCATACCGCCAGTGTGGCTGCTCGTGAGTGATTCGTCACCGGGGGCCGCTCCGCGAGGGCCGGGACCGGCAGCGGGTGCCAGGGTGGGATGCAGGACCGGCTTCAGGCAAGCACGGACCGCAAAGAGCCGGTGTCTGGCAAGCACCGACACGCACGACCGACGGACCACCCGGAGGGCCGGGACATGACGAAGTTTCACACCACGACGCTGCTGGCGACCGACCTGTCCAAGGCCTACGAAGCGATGGTCGACGAGGCCGTGACGGCGCAGAAGTACGAGTCGCTCGGCAACACCGAGGGCACCGTCGAAACCACGGAACAGGCTGCGGGGCATCGCATCCACGCCCGTCGCAAGGTCGCGCTCGACCTGCCCGGGTTCATGACCAAGATCATGTCGCCGACCAATGTCTACGACCAGGTCGACGTCTGGACGCCGGCCGCCGGCGGCCACGACGGCACCTTCGAGATCAAGGTCGAGGGTGCGCCGGTACACCTCAAGAGCTCCATGACGCTGCGCGAAGTCCCGGGCGGGGTTCAGTACGCCGTCGACGGCGAGGTCAAGGTGACGGTCCCGTTCGTCGGCGGCATGGCCGGCGGTTTCGCGGCCGACCAGGCCACCAAGGTCTCCACCGAGGAGGGCACGTTCCTGCAGAGCAGGCTCAGTTGACCTTCGGAGTCGGGCGCCGCCTGCCGGTCGGCGGTTTGGGTGTGCCGGCGGCAACCGCTTTCGGAGCCCCGCGCCGAGCCGCAGGCACCAGTGACTGCATGGCCGCTGCCTCCTGCATCACGAATTCGACCAGCACCTCGGGATCGGGGACCAGCCCGGTGTCGGTGGCGAACCCGATCGTCACCGTGCCGTTGTAACTGAAAATCGTTGCGGCCATCGGGTTTGCTGCCCGAACACGGGGCGAAGCCGATGATCTGCACCACCGGGCTCCCGCCGAAACGCAGCAACCCTTGCGGCCCAGGCACATTCGTCAGCACACCGACGGTCTTGTTCGCGAAGAAGTTCGTCAGATGGAACTGGACCTGGCTCGGCGACATGGACATGAACCACTGCAGGGTAAAGGTGATGACCGCCTCGTCGGAGTTCTTGATCCGCTCCATCTGCGCCTTCATCTGCCGGATCCGGTCCCGGGCGTCGGGCCCGTCCAGCGACATGGGCAGCATCACCAGCGCGAAGTAGTTGCCCAGTTCGGCGGGTAGGTTGTCGGCGAACGGCTTGAGATTCACCGGCACCAGCCACTGCACCTCCCGGACCGGTGCGTCGTGCAATTCGAGGTAGCGCCGGACACCGCCGGCCATGGCGGCCAGCAGTACGTCGTTGACCGTGGCCCCTTGACTCTGACTGATCGCCTTCACCTCGGCCAGGGATATCGGCGTCGACCACGCGATGGTCTTGCTGACGCCGAGCTCGCCCGACCACAACGTGTCCGGGCTGTCGGACAGCACCAGCTTGGTCACCGAGGCGACGTCGTTCACCACCCGGTTGTCCTTGCTGCCCAACAACCGCACGGCGTGCGCCAGCTGGCCCGGATGAGCGACGGACTGCACGCCGTCGTGCACCGCGCCGGCGCGCACCATCTCCAGCCCCGCGCCAGGCGCCGCCGCCAGCCTCGACGGCAGTTCCGTCGCCGTGCCGATCGGATCGGACACGGCCCTGCCTGCGGCACCGACAACGGCACCGGCCACTGCACCGGCGATACCGACGGCGGCGCTGCCGGCCGCGTTCATCGCGTCCAGCAGCTCTCCGCGGACCGTTCTGATGCTGTCCGCGGCAGAGTCCAAGGCGGATTCGAGCACTGTTTCGACACCACGAGACACCGGCGCCGGCAGCGGAATCGGCAGCCAGGACGGGGATTCGACGGTCCCCCGGCGAGAGACCACGGCTTCGACTGCGGCCTGATCGGAGTCGCACATGCTCAGCATCACCTGGGTCAGCCTGACCCCGTCGGCGATGGCGTGGTGGGTTCGGATGACGACCGCGCTGCCGAGGGTGCCGTCATCCAGGTGCACGCCCTCGACCAGGAACATCACCCACAACGGCCGGGTCCGTGGCAGCGACTTCGCCCGCTGCTCAGACATGAAGCGTTGCAGCGCAACGACATTGCCGGGTCGGGGTAGCCGGACCCGCTTGACGTGTCTGGTCAGATCGAAGCCAGGGTCGTCCGTCCACGCCCAGCCTCCGCCGGAGCGCACCGCCTTGCGCTGATACACCGGGAACCGACCGATGATCCGGGCCCGGGCGACGTCCAGCACCGCGTCATAGCCGGGGTTGCTGGCCATGATCATCACCCCGTCGATGATCATCAGGTTGTTCGGCCGATCCATCGTCAGCCACAGCGAATCCTGGACGCTCATCGGGGTCCGTGTGCTCACGGGTCATCCTCCACCATCTGCCTACGCCGCCCAGGCGAATGCGCGGCATTCGTCCGGCCGCCCGACCCACGCTACTGCGGGTAATTGACGCAGGTTAGAGGCCAAGGAGGGGACCTACGGGCCTTTCGACCTGTCTTGGGCCCGTCTGCCTGCGTCGATGGGACTTCCGGCCCTGACATCCGCCGCCGCGTTCGGCTGAACTGAAGGTCCGAGGCCGCGCCCCCGGGCCGGCTCGTCGCGCCGGCCGCGTCGGCCACGGTGAGAGCTTGGACGGACCATGGCAACGAGCGCAGCGACCGACACCATCTACATCTCCGACGATGTCCGTGCGGTCGTCGACGCCAACGTCGAGAAGGCGCGAAGCGCGGCGGAGGCGTTCCGCGAGCTGGACCAGCCCGCCGTCGATCAGATCGTCGACGCCATGGTTCGGGCCGGACTGAAGGCGACCGGCGAGCTGGCCAGGCTGGCGGTCACCGAGACCCGGTTCGGCGTCTTCGAGGACAAGGTGATCAAGAACTTCGTGGCCACCGAGTTCCTCAACGACTATCTCAAGGACAAGAAGAGCGTCGGGGTGATCGACTCCGACCCGGAGAACGGCCTGGAGTACATCGCCGAACCGGTGGGCGTCATCGTCGCGATCACCCCGATCACCAACCCGACCTCGACCGTGCTGTTCAAGGCGATCTGCGCGGCCAAGACGCGCAACGCGATCATCTTCCGCGCCCACCCGATGGCCACCAAGTGCGCGCTGCGGGTGGTCGAACTGCTGGCCGCGGCCGGGGAGGCGGCCGGCATGCCGGCCGGCGCGATCCAGGTCATCCCCATGCCTGACAACGTGATCACCCACTACCTGTTCAAGCATCCCGACGTGGATTTCCTCTGGACCACCGGCGGCCCGCGCATCGTCCAGCTGACCAACGAGGCCGGAAAGCCTTGCCTGTCAGTGGGTCCGGGCAACGCACCGTGCTACGTGCACAAGTCCGCCGACCTCAAGTGCGTCGTGGTCGACGTGCTGATCTCCAAGACCTTCGACGCCTCGGTGATCTGTCCGGCCGAGCAGACGATCATCATCGACCACGAGGTGTATGACGAGGTTCTCGCCGAGTTCGTCCGGATGGGCGCCTACCTGTTGAACGAGGAGGAGGCCGTTCGACTGGCCGACTTCGTGTTCGAGGGCAAGGGCGACAAGGTCAACATGATGGCCCTCGGGCAGAAGGCCCCCGAGTTGGCCAGGCGGGCCGGCCTGGAGGTTCCCGAGCACGTCAAGGTGTTGCTGGCCGAACTCCCCGCCGATCTCGACTCGCTGACGGCGCACAAGCTCCGCCAGGAGAAGTTGATGCCGGTGCTGGGCATCGTCCGGGCGCGCGACGTGCAGCACGCGATCGACTGCGCCGTCGTCGTCACCGAGCACGGCGGCCTCGGGCACACCTGCAGTGTGTACGCCCGCGACGAGGACGTCATCGCCCGCTACTCGGCGGCGCTGCGCACCGGCCGCATCCTGGTCAACGCGCCGACCGCGGTCGGCGCGACCGGCGGCATCTACAACTCGCTGCCACCGACCTTCTCGCTGGGCTGCGGCACCTGGGGCGGCTCGATGACCACCGACAACGTCAATTACAAGAATCTGCTCAACATCAAGACCGTGTCGCGGCGCAAGACCCCGCCCCAGTGGTTCCGGGTTCCGGCCGACATCTATTTCAAGGCAGGATCTCTCGAGGCGCTGGACGAGGAGAAGTTCCAGCGGGTGCTGATCGTCACCGACCACGTGCTCGCCGAGAACGGGATCGTCCGGCAGGTCCGCTCGCACCTGGGGAATGCCTACGTACGGATTTTTGACGCGATCCTGCCTGAGCCCGATTTCGCCACCGTTCAGGCCGGCGTCACTCTCGTCCGGGACTACGAACCCGACGCGCTGCTGGCCATCGGCGGCGGATCGGTGCTGGACGCCGCCAAGGCGATGCGGCTGTTCTTCGAACACCCCGAGCTGACCATGGAGGAGCTGACGCTGCCGTTCCTCGACCCCCGCAAGCGGGTCGCGCAATACCCCCAGGACAAGCACCAGCTGGCCCTCATCGCGGTGCCGACCACCGCGGGCAGCGGCTCGGAGGTGTCCCCGGGCGCCGTGCTCACCCACGAGGGACGCAAGGTCACCCTGATCGACTACTGCCTGCTGCCGGACAAGGCGATCGTCGACCCGACGCTGATGGTGTCGCTGCCGTCGACCTCCACCGCGGACACCGGGCTGGATGCGCTCACCCACGCCCTCGAGGGCGCGGTGTCGATCTTCTCCTCGCCTTACACCAACGCGTTCTGCACGCAGGCCATCTCGATGATCTTCGAGTGGCTGCCCAAGGCCTATCGGGACGGCAACGACCTGGAGGCGCGCAGCGGCATGGCCGACGCCTCGACCTTGGCCGGCCTGGCGTTCTCGAACGCGTTTCTGGGCATCAACCACGCCATGGCGCACGCGATCGGGGTGAAGTTCCACATCGCGCACGGCCGGGCCAATGCGATCCTGCTGCCCCATGTGCTGCGGTACAACGCCTCGCTGCCGAGCAAGTTCATGCCCGCGCCCGGCTACTCCTCCTACGTGGCACCGCAGAAGTACGCGCAGATCGGCCGGATCATCTTCGGCGGGCACGACGAGCAGGAGCAGCGCGACCGGCTGTTCAACGCCGTCGAGGGATTGATCGACGAGCTGGGCATGCCGCGGTCGATGAAGGATGCCGGCGTCACCGAGGAGGAGTTCCTCGCGGCGCTGCCCGAGTTGGTCGACATCGCCTTCCAGGATGTGTGCCTGCGCACGAACCCGCGGATGCCGCTGCTGGAAGAACTCGAACAGCTGCTGCGGGCTGCGTATTACGGGGTTACCGGCGGGTAACTTTCCCGACTACATTGGGTGGATGAGCGCCGATGCCATCGCCGCGGCGAGTATTCCCGACCCGACGACTCCCGACCCGAACCAGACGCAGGACACCGACGAGGTCCATGAGCTGATCCCGCGCGGCACCGTGGCCCGGCTGCTCCGGCACGCCGTCGTCGGCCCCGGTGCCGAGCGGCACGTGACCACGGCGCCGTTCACCGGCGGGCCGGCGACGACCCTCCCGCTGTCCACCGAGGACGACGTCGAGACCGCCTTCGAGATGGCCCGCGCCGCTCGCGTCGCCTGGGCGCAGCGCCCGGTCCGTGAGCGGGCACGGGTGTTGCTGCGTTTCCACGATCTGGTGCTGGACCGGCAGTCCGAGGTTCTTGACCTCGCTCAGATGGAGAGCGGCAAGGCCCGGCGGGACGCCTTCGAGGAGCTGATCGACTGCGCCCTGAACGCTCGCCACTACGGCCGGGTTGGCCCGGGCCTGCTCGCCCCGCAAAGGCGGCTCGGGATATTCCCGGCGCTGACCAGGACCGTCGAGTACCACCATGCCAAGGGCGTTGTCGGCGTCATCTCGCCGTGGAACTACCCGATCACGCTGGCGATATCCGACGCCCTGCCGGCACTGCTGGCCGGGAATGCGGTGGTGCTGCGACCGGACATCCAGACCACGGTGACCGCGCTGTGGACGGTGGACGTGCTGCGCGATGCGGGCCTGCCCGAGGGGCTGATGCCGGTGGTGATCGGTCCCGGTTCGGTGGTGGGCCCCTGGCTGATCGACCGGGCGGACTACGTGATGTTCACCGGTTCGACGCCCGTCGGCCGCCGCGTTGCCGCCCGCTGCGGCGAACGGCTGGTTGGCTGCTCGCTGGAACTGGGCGGCAAGAACGCGCTCGTCGTGCGGGCCGACGCCGATATCGAGCGAGCCGCCGAGATCGCCGAGCGGGCCTGCTTCGCCAACGCCGGCCAGCTGTGTATCGGCATCGAGCGGGTCTACGTGCAGGAGGCGATTGCGGGGCCGTTCCAGGACGCCTTCCTCCGGCGCGTTCAGGTGCTGCGGCTCCGGCCCGGGGTCGGCTGGGGCGCGGAGATGGCGTCGCTGGTCTCCGAAAAGCAACGGGACGCGGTGCTGGCCCACCTCGATGACGCCGTCGGCAAGGGCGCACGCGTGTTGACCGGGGGACGTGCGCGGCCCGACGTCGGGCCGTTCTACGTCGAGCCGACCGTGCTGGCCGGCGTCACCGACGACATGCTCGCGTGCCGGAACGAGACGTTCGGCCCGGTCGCCGCGCTGTACACCTTCGGCACCGACGACGAGGCCGTCGCGATGGTCAACGATTCGGAGTTCGGGCTGAACGCCTCGGTGCTCACCCGCGACACCAGGGCCGGACGGGCCATGGCCCTTCGGATCCAGGCCGGCACGGTGAACGTCAACGAGGCGTACGGGTCGACCTGGGGCTCCACCGGTGCGCCGATGGGTGGCATGAAGGCATCCGGGCTAGGCCGCCGGCACGGCGTCGAGGGCCTGCTGAAATACACGGAATCCCAAACCGTCTCGGTGCAGCACCTGGTCGGCTTCGGCGCCCCGCTGGGCCGCTCGGACCGGCAATGGGCGGCAATTCTCACCACGGCAATCAGAACGATGAAGGAACTGGGAGTGCGATAATGGGCGCGGCAACGAACTCAGCGGCCGCCCCGAAGTCCGGGCCTGTCGAGCATTATGACGTGCTCGTGGTCGGCTCCGGATTCGGCGGTTCGGTGACCGCCCTCCGGCTCACCGAGAAGGGTTACCGCGTCGGCGTTCTCGAAGCCGGGCGGCGATTCGCCGACGACGAGTTCGCGACCACCTCGTGGCGGCTGCGCAAATTCCTGTGGGCTCCGCGGCTCGGGCTGTACGGCATCCAACGTATTCACCTGCTGCCGCACGTGGTGATCCTGGCCGGCGCCGGGGTCGGCGGCGGCTCGCTGGTCTATGCGAACACGCTGTACGTGCCGCCGAGTGAATTCTTCCGGGACCCGCAGTGGGCCAGTATCGCCGACTGGGAGCGGGAGCTGGCTCCGCATTACGACCAGGCGAGGAGGATGCTCGGCGTCACCGACGTGCCGCACCGCAGCCCCGCCGACGAGACCTTCGCCCAGGTCGCGCAGGACATGGGTGTGGGCAACACCTTTCGGCTGACCCCGGTCGGGGTGTTCTTCGGCGCCGGGGCCGGGAAGACCGTCCCCGACCCGTTTTTCGGCGGGGTGGGGCCGGCCCGCACCGGGTGCATCGAGTGCGGCGAGTGCATGACCGGCTGCCGGCACAACGCCAAGAACACGCTGCCCAAGAACTACCTGGGCCTGGCCGAGGCGGCCGGCGCGGTGGTCCACCCGATGACCACGGTGTCGGTGATCCGGCCCCGTGCCGAGGGCGGGTACGAGGTGGACACGGTGCGGACCGGTCCGGTGGGCCGTGGCCGGCGCACCTTCACCGCCGGCCAGGTGGTGGTCGCTTCAGGTGCCTATAACACCCAGAAGCTGCTGCACCGGATGCGTGACGAGGGCGTCCTGCCGGGGCTGTCCAGGCGGTTGGGCCAGCTCTCCCGCACCAACTCGGAATCGTTGGTGGGCGCGGTGTCCCGGCGCAAGGACGTCGACTTCACCCGCGGCGTCGCGATCACCTCGTCGTTCTTCCCCGACCCGCGGACCCATGTGGAGCCGGTGCGGTACGGCCGCGGCAGCAACCTGATGGGGCTGCTATGTACGGTGCTCACCGACGGTGTCGCCGGCACGCCGCGGTGGAAGGTGTGGGCCCGGACGATGGCCACCCGACCGCGGGAGGCGCTGCGCACGCTCAACGTCCGGCGCTGGTCCGAGCGGGGGGTGATCGCGCTGGTCATGCAGTCGTTCGACAATTCGCTCACCGTCAGCGGGGGCCGCTCGCGGCTCGGCCGGTGGAAGCTGACGTCGAAGCAGGGCGAGGGCGGACCCAACCCCAGCTGGATCCCGGCCGGCAACGAGGCCGCGCGACGTATCGCCGAGCGCATCGACGGGTACCCGATGGGCCAGCTCGGCGACCTGATCGATGCGCCCATGACGGCGCATTTCGTCGGCGGCTGCTGCATCGGCGCCGATGCCGAGCACGGCGTGATCGACGGCTATCACCGGGTGTTCGGGCACGAGGGCCTGCACATCGTCGACGGCTCGGCCGTCTCGGCGAACCTGGGAGTGAACCCCTCGCTGACCATCACCGCGCAGGCCGAGCGGGCGATGTCGTTGTGGCCCAACAAGGGTGAGCCCGATCGGCGGCCCCCGTTGGGCTCCGGGTATGTCGAGGTGCCGGCGGTGGCGCCGAGGTCGCCGGTGGTACCGGCGACCGCCCCCGGGGCGCTGCGGCTGCCCATCGTGGCGGTGCGCCACGGTGCGCCGGCCGCTGTCTGATCAGCTGAGTGATCAGCTGTCTGATCAGCTGGGTGATCACTGCGCTGATCAACTCCGATCGAGGCTCTGATCAAACAGTGGGTTACGCGGTGGCGCGCAGCTCCTGAAAGGCGGATATCCGGCGATGCGAACGAGCGGGCCTGACTGGCGAGGGGGCCGGGGTTGTCCAGAGCGATCCGAGGAACAATCCGCTCCAGGCGTCGTCGTCGGACTCGATGGGGGAGTCGACGGCCTGCAGCACCACATCTCGGGAGCCATCCGGTGGCAGCGTGCCCGCCCGCCTGCGCCACTGCGTCCGACGCTCGTCGTCGGTCGGTGCGCGGTCGGCCTGGATGGTGCGAATCGACACGAGAGTGGTCATGTCCGGCTCCTTGTGGGTGATCGGCCCGGCGTCACTGGGTAGGGGTCGGCGGGCCTGCTGAACTGTCGCGAAATGCTCGCTACAGGTCAGAGGGTGACGTTCGTCCGATAAATGCAGCGGGCTGTCTTCTCTTGAGGATTACTTTCGGCGCCCGTCACCAAGGCCGGTTCTCGGCCTGGTCAAGATCGGGTCAAGCCCGAGGATTCGCCGGTACCGCGGAGTCAGTGCTTGACGACGGCGATCATGTCCCGGACGCCGGCGGTTGGCAGGTACGCGCGGGTGATCGCGATGCCGATCCGCGGTAGGTCGGCCTCGTCACGGAAGACCATGTACATCGGCGACAACCGCGGCTGGAACTTGCTCTTGAAGGCGTGCAGCGAGCGGAACCCGTAGACCGGCTCCAGGCTGGCGCCGAGGGTGTCCAGGAACTTCTCCACCACGGTCTCACCCTCGGGATCCGCGTCGGACTTGGCCAGCGGCGCACCCGAGAGCGAGATGTACGCCGCTCCCTGCTCCTTGAAGTACAGGCAGGACGAGGCGATCAGGAACTCCATGGTCGCCCGGAATCCGCCGTCCGCCCGGCGCATCAGGTCCAGCGTCCAGCCGACGACCTTCCCGTCACCGCCGTACACCGGCATCCAGGAGGTGACGCCGTGCACCACGCCGTCGGCGCCGATGGCAAGGCCGACCTTGACCTCCGGATCCAGTGCCTCGGTGACCCCGCCGAGGGTGAAACCCATCTCGGGCAATTCCTTGTCGCCCAGCCATTCCTGGGACAGGTGCTCGACCTGCCGGACCAGCGCCCATGACTCGTCGGCCAGCGTCACCATCCGGAAGCTCACACCCTCCTTGGGCGCCTTGTTCAGCGCCGTCCGGATGTCCTGCCACTTCTTGCCCTTGAACTCCAGGGTCGGCAGGTCGATCAGGTTGTCCTCGGCGACCTGCACGCTCTGCCAGCCGAGCGCATCGGTGACGGTGGCGGTCTCCCTGGTGCAGGAGAAGATGTACGGCACCAGGGCGGCCTTGTCGCAGAGCTGAATGAAGTCGTTGATGGTGGAGGTGGCAGACCCTGGCGGACCGATGGGATCGCCGAGGGCCACGGCGACGCCCGCGTGTTTGCGGAAAGCCAGGTAGCTCTGCCCGTCGGCGGTGATCATGTGCCGGTTCTCCGGCCAGGTGGTCATCCAGGAGATCGTGCTGCCGCCCCATTTCCGGAGCAGTTCCTTGGCGGTGTCGGGGTTGGACGTGCTGGTCGCCAGCCGCCGTTTCCCACGGCGCGGCACCCGGAAGGCGCTCCGGCCAAGGATCAGCACGATCAGGAATGCCAGATAGAGGGTCGAGCCGGCCAGCAACTGCGGGACGCCGTTCAGGTCGGTGTCGGCGTCGGCGTCGACCTGGGAGACGATGAGCACGACGATCACCAGGACGGAGATCAGGGCGGCGAAGAAGACCTGGAAACCGGACAGCACCACGGCGATCCACCAGGCCCACCGGTAGCCCTTGCGCAGCCCGTTGGCGATGAACAGCGAGATCGCCATGTCGATGATCAGGAAGTACCAGGCCTCGACGTCGTCGTCGGGGGGACCGAAGGGCGTGAGGCGTCCGGGCACGAAATTCGCCAGCAGTTGCACGGCGGCGATCAGCAGCACGCCGACCATGGCCAGCAGCCGCAGTTCGTGCCTGGTCGGCAGCGCTCGGGCCTTCCGAGCATGCGGACCGGCCAGCCTGGAGGAGAACGGCAGGCTGAGCGTCACCGCGATCAGGTGTTCGGCGTCCGCCATCTGTCCGACGAAAACTATCGAGAACAGCACGTACGCCCAGATCGCCAGCCGAATCCGAAGGCGCCACGGTGGCCGCACGGTGGCCGTCGCCACGCTCAGCACCGCGAGCATGCCGGCGGAGAAGCCCACGTCGGTCTCGGTGGCCCGCTGGACAGCCCAATCCCAACCGGAATTCCGGAAGATCCAGAACACCAGGGCGGTGATCAGCACCGCCACGAACTGGTAGGCCACGCAGATGATCACCGTGCGCTTGGTGCCGAGTACCCACTCGGAGAAGCCGGTCAGGAATGCGAAGGCGCCCGCGACATAGACGTAATAGAAAGGGGTGAGGGCGAAGAAGCAGCCCCAGATCAGCGTGAGCCACCGGCCGTCCTCGAACGCCGGCAACCCGTAGGCCACGTCGGCGTACCAGGACTTGTCCTCGATGCCTTCCCACAGGGTGCCGAGGACGACGGCCAGCACCAGCGTGACGACCACGTAGAAGGTGGTGAACGGCAGCCGCTTGACCAGGCGCAGGATCGCCGGTAGTTCCTTCGGCGCGGCTTTCGCCTCCGCGGTGGCGACCGCAGCGGAGGGCGGTGCGGACCGTTTGTCCGTGGACTCCCCGGCACCGGAATGCCCTTCGACCCCAACCACGGCAGCCTCCATGTCCAGGCGCCTGGGCGTCTGATCAGTCCGTCCGCTAGGACTGTATATCGCCGCGTCCGGGCAATCAGGCGGCTGTCGTCACCCGGAAGACCGGGAATTGCGCGGCCACCAGCTCGAAGTCGGCCAGCGGGGCGTGCCGATCCACCGGGATGTGCGGCCGTGCGCCGGGCGCCACAGCCAGGTAGCGGCGCAGGATCGGCGCCCTGGCGGCCGGGTCGACCTCGTCGAGCTGCACCTTCGTCCGGCCGCGCCTGCGGATCACCGCACGCCCGCCGGCGGCGCGCACGTTGCGCACCCAGTTCGCGTCGTTGCCGAGCATCGAGACCAGGTAGCGCTCGCCCTGGTAGTCAGCCAGCACGACCGGAAAGGAGATCACCCGACCCGAGGCGCGGCCGTGAACCTCCAGCGTCACAGCACGCTTCGGGGCCAGCAGGCCGGCGTAGAACTGGATCTCGGAGAACCGATTCATGATCCGTGCCAGCAGCGCGGGTCGGCCGCCGCGATACATCCACCGCTTGACAGCGAAAAGCCACCGGGTCACTTCATCCGTTCGGGCCCGCACCCACTGGTTCATCAAGCGCTCCGTCCCCGCCGAATCCACTGACGGCCGATCCCCTGGTGTCGACCGTAGACAGGTACCGCTGGCTGACCGCATTCGGCTGCTCGACGACGTAGCCGGCGTCGACGTCCCGGGCGAGCCGCAGGAACTGCGCATGGGTCCAGGCGAGCGGCGTCGCGGACGCGGTCGGACGGCCGGGAGTGAACCCCGGCTGACCGGCCGGCGACTGGAGGTCCCAGACCTGTTCCGGCAGCATCAGGCCCGGGCCCGCGGTACCCGCCATCGTGCGGATCTGGTCGCGGGCCGCGCTGCGATCCCCCGCGGCCAGCTGGTATTCACCGCGTTCCCCGTTGAGCAGCGGCCAGGCCCTTCCCCGGGTGATCAGCGAGTCGTCAGGGAGACCGAAGTCCCAGGGATCACCGTTGGTCTTCTCGCCGTACCCGTCGAAAGACGCGCGATGCCAGAACAGGCCGCGCGAGGTCGGCACGCCGAGTTGCTGGTCGAGCACGCCGAGCGAGTTCACCACGGCGGGGTCGTCGGCCGGCAGCACGCCGAGCCGGACCAGGTCGAGATAGCCGCCGTCGACGACGGCGCGTTGATCGACCTTGCTGGGTCCGCTGTCGCCGATGGTGTACGTCGTGCCGGCGTCGGGATTGCCGTCCTTGGTCAGCCGCAGGAAATACGGCTGCGACGAGTACGGGCCGGTGGCGGTGACCGTCCACCCCTTCACCTTCGACTGCCAGTCGTCCGCGGTGGCCAGGTAGCGCAGCGCGGCGGCCTCGTCACCGTTGTGCCGCGCGAAGGTGGCCGCGCAGACCAGACCGGCGATCTCGCTGGCGATGGTGGCCGGGGAGTACCCGGATTGGTTCTCCCACCGTTCCGCGGGGGTCCACGGCGCGTTGTTGCCGTCCTGCTGGAAGCCGATCACGAAGTCGGCGGCCTTCTTCACCCCCGCCCACGTTCCCGCGTCGAAACGACCGAGTTGATACGCGAGGACTATCGGGAAGGCCACCTCGTCGAGCTGCAGACCGCCCCAGACCGGGGTGCCGTCGACCCGGGAATTCTGCGGGAACGAGCCGTCGGGCTTCTGCTGGACGGCGAACAGGTAGTCGACGGCCCGGTTCGCGCCGGCGGTGTCCCCTGCGGCGATCAGCCCGGTGCCGATCTGGTAGAGGTCGCGCGACCAGACCAGGTGATACGGCCCCGAGGGGTCGTCACGGCCGAACGCCCACGGTGCCGACGGGGAAGCCACGTACGCGCCACGGTGCGTCTTGTCCTCGCTCGCGGCCAGTACCATCGCCGACACCTGGTAGAGGCGGCGCTCCTGCGAGGTGCGCAGTGACCGGGGCAGGCCCGAGAGTCCTACGAGGTAACCGTGCCAGCCGCGGACGTACTCCCGGGAGGCGTCGGGATAGCCGCGGTCCAGCGATGCCCGCGCGGTGTTCACTGCCGCTGCATCGTCAGCGCCGAAGGCGAGCGCCAGCGTGCTGTGCCGGTGCCGGGCTGCTCCGGTGAGCCCGGTGTCAGCCGTCTGGATCAGGTTGCCCGGCTCGGCCGATGTGTAGTGCCAGTCCATCCGACCGTCGCCGAGCAGATCGGTGTACCCGTCGCTGATCCCGCGGAAGCCGCTGGACGTGGCCGCGAAGGCGGGCGAACCGATCAGCGCGCTCGCCTGTGTCGGGTCCGTGGCGACCAACGCGTCGTGCTTGCTGAAGCCCGCATCGTCGGTGCGGGTATTCGACAAGGCGGTCTCGTGCACCGCGAAGAGGCGGTAGCCTCGGTAGCCTCGGTAGCCACCGTCGCCGCTGGCGGAGAACTGAAGGTCGATCAGCACGCTCGCGCGGGCGGGATCGGTGACGTACTCGGCCTGCAGCCGCCAGCGGCCGGACTTCTCGGTGAACGTCTGCCGATACGCCAGGCTCCGCTGGTCGGTGTAGTCGGTTCGTACGTCGGCCGCCTCGTTGACCCGGACCGCGTGGCCATTGGAGTCGGCGACCACGAACTGCAGGGCTCGCGCAGCGGGTGAACTGATGTCGGGGTAGAACACCTCGCCGAGCCCGCCGTCGGCCTGCACGGTGAACCAGACCTTGCTGTCCAGGCTCTGCGCGGTGCCGATTCCGGATTTGGTGGCCGGCAGGAAGCCGACGGTCGTTCCCGGCGCTCCCGGCGCGGCACCGACGACCGGCGGCGGGGCGTGTCCTGTGCCGGCGAGCGAGGGTGCGATCGGGATGGCGAGGAGCGCCATGCCAACCGTCGCGATGGCCAGTGGTCGTGCCAGGACAGCCCTCATGGTGCCTCCTCGTCGAGACTCCGGGTGACAAACGCCTATGTCGGTGAATACCCGACTGCTGCGGGAGGCAAACCCGGAGCTCAGCGTTCGCGGTGGAGTAGGACCAGACTGCCTTCCTGGTCGGTCTGCCGGAAGCCCTCCGCCAGCAGGGTCTGCCTGCGCTGCTCGATCCAGCCGGTGTCGGCTCCATAGCTGTCCGAGTCCAGGTAGAGGATCACCCAATCCGCGTTGAGCGGGACGTGGCTGGGGTCCTCCCATCGCGGCGTCGCCAGCATCACCGGATTACGGTCAGCCAGATGCCCCAGGAGGCTGACGTCGGAGATCACCGTGACCCCGGCTGGAAGCCGGTCGATCACCTGGTCGGCGTCCGAACACCACTGGCAGGGCAGGCCCGCCGCGGCGAACACCTCCGGGATCTCGGTGCTCTGCACGTTGGTGTCCACCAGCAGGGCCAGCCCGACCACGGCGGCCAGCCCGGTGGCACCTGACCACCAGATGCGGATGCGCTCGGCCGTCATACCCGATCGCAGTCGCCGCTGCTGGACCGCGACGATCAGTGCCAGGAAACAGATCACCATCAGCGGGGCGTCGTAGTAGTACTTCATCTCGAGGTACACCGCCCGTTCGGAGCTGAACCGGGCGAGCAGGGTGGGCACCATCACCAGGATCAGCGGCGACCGCAGCCCGAACGCCGCCGTCACCGCGAGGGCACCCAGCAGGGCAAGGCCGCTGGCGCTGTGCAGGTTGGCGACCGCGGCATTGAAAAGCGCTGACGTCAGCGATCCACCGGCCGTGCCGTCGTGGCCGGTGTTCAGGTAGGTGTATGTGCCGGACGAGCTGAAGAACGGGATGATGACCGCGGTGAGCAGGGCGAACGCGGCGACGGCCGCAGCCAGCAGACCGCCGGCCCAGCGCCACTGCCGGTTGGCCGCGAAGACCAGCGCGATTCCCGCGATGAACAGCGGGGTGTCCTCCTTGACCAGCAGCAGGGCCGCGCACCAGGCCAGCATCCGGCCCGGCCGGTCATCGATCAGCGCTTCCAGGGCAAGGGCCAGGAAGGCCACGGCGAAACAGGCCTCGTGGAAATCGAAGTCGATCACCTTCAGCACGCCCCAGGACAGGGCGAATGCGATGCCGAGGTAGTAGCCGAGGCCACCCAACCGCCGCACCGCCACCCGGGTGACGACATGCACGCCGACCGCGAGGAACGCCGCCTGCGTGACGAGCAGGGTCATCACACTGGGCCACACCCGGTAGAGCGGCGCGATCACGGCAATGATCGGACTGAAGTGATCGCCGAGAATGTTGAACGGTGCCTGAGACTTGATGAGCACCTCGGGAGCCCGGCCATGGGCGTAATTGGCGATGGCCTGCTGGAAGATCGTGATATCCAGGGACGTCTTGAATTGTTGCTGGCGCAGCGCCGATTCGATGGTGTAGAAGACGAACGCTCCGACGCTGACGAAGAGGACTGCCGCACGGCTGGCGACCGGAAGGGGTCGCTCGGGGACGGGGCCGAAGTCCATCCGCCGGAATCTCGTTGCCGGGAGATTCGTCCCGGTCGACCGGAGAGGGGCTGCGTCCATGGTGGTGGCCCCTTCGCGAGCGGTCGACTTCGTGTCGGCCCGAGAGCACCGATGGGTGCCGGGCGATTTTACCGGCGCTCCGGGGAGCGATTGAACCCCGACCCGCTCAACCGACCGTTCCCGTCACCTCCGCAACCGCGGCCCGGAAGACGGGCAACGCCCGATCGATCATCTCGTTGTCGGCGGTGAGTGAGACCCGGAAGTAGCCGGGAGCCTGGCAGATCGTGCCCGGCAGGACCAGCACCTGCCTTTCCGCCAGCCGATGGGAGAACGCCGTGTCGTCGGACTCCGGCGAGCGCACCCACAGGTAGAACGTGCCTTCCGGTGAACGCAGCTGGTAGCCGGCGGCGGTGAGTTCGGCGACGACCCAGTCGCGTTTGCGCTCGAGGTCGGCCATGTCGATGGACAGCCGCTCCAGGTCACCGATGGCGTATTGCAGAACGGCACTGGGAAACAGCCAACCCGCCGCGATCTGGCAGACCTCGATCGCCTGCCGCAACTGCTCCCGTCCGGGAATGGCCGGCGAGATGGCCAGCCAGCCGACTCGCTCGCCCGGGGTGAGCAGGACCTTGCCGTAGCTGTAGGAGATCACCGTGTACGGGTAGAACTCACTGGGGCTGTGGAACTCGGCGTCGCTGAACACCAGCCGGGAGTAGGGCTCGTCGGAGATCAGCCAGATCGGCCTGCCCCATCGTGCTGACGCATCGGTGAGCAGGGCGGCCAAGGCCCTCAGCGTGGCCGGCGGGTAGATGCGACCGGTCGGGTTGTTGGGGGTATTGACGATCACCGCGCGGGTGCGCGGCCCGATCGCGGACCGGATGGCGTCGAGGTCGAGATCGTTGTCCTCCGGCCGGACCCGAACCTTGACGGGCACGGCGTCGGCGGAGAGCAACATCGGCTCGTAGAGGAACCACGGCGGCAGCGAGTAGACGACCTCGTCACCCGGGTCGAGCAGGGCGCGGAAGATGATGTACAACCCGTTCATGCCGCCGTTGGTGACGATCACGTTGTCCGGGCCGGGGACCTCGAGCTTGTTCTCGGTGGTCACCTTGCGGTGGATCGCCTGCCGCAGCACAGGGATCCCGGTGGAAGCGGTGTAATGGGTCTGACCATCGCGCAGCGCCTTCTCCATGGCCTCGCGGGCGTGCACGGGGATATCGAACGATGGGTCACCTGACTCCAGACGCAGGATCTTGCGGCCCTTCGCCTGCTGGTCAAGCAGGCGGTCGCGCACCTGGACGATGGCGCCCAATGAAACCTGGTCGACGATATTTGCCATAGCAACCTCCGGATTGTTAAATTTTTTGATTATACCCCGCCAAGGTCAACCATTGCAACCATTTTCGATTAATTTAGGAATTAATGGATGCGATGAGATCGCAGCGTTATCACACCGCAATTATTTCCCCCGGAATCTTACTTCTCAGAATGAAAGACTTTTAACCAGAATCAGGCAGGGGTTATGTTCCCCCCAGATCTGTGGAAATTCCTCCAGCGGACGAAATCCCATCGCTGCATAAAAGGCACGCGTGCCGGCATAGTCTTTGTCGGGCCGGGATGGACCCAG
>Ga0207931_1000067_pt1 | contig 35770 bp, 19 predicted proteins | sample NGESurdeep092012_2_FD_184478 | JGI IMG/M metagenome (GOLD analysis project Ga0207931, IMG submission 184478) | Arctic peat soil microbial communities from Barrow, Alaska - NGEE Surface sample 415-1 deep-092012 (SPAdes) | ecosystem: Environmental > Terrestrial > Soil > Wetlands > Peat ...
TCCTGGTACCTTTCAGATCTTTTACATTCGGAAGCGAGTACATGCGCTTTGTTACAGGATTCACAAGGAATGCAGGACCGAACATATACTGGTCGGGAATTGATTTAATGCCTTCATCCTCACGAAAATCGAATGCCAGCGATCGCATAATAGTGTAGCCTTCGCTTGTCACCTTCCATGAGAGTGAATAGATATAAGGTAAAAGCCTGTAGCGCAAATTGTCGTACTTCAGCAGGATAGCTTTAGTCGGGGCATCCCAGTTGTCAGAGAACAGTGCCCTTTCGCCTTTCCCGTGAATTCTGAAAATCGGGCTGAAAGTCCCGAACTGAAACCACCGCGTAAACAGCTCGCGGTTTATTGGAGCTGACCAGTCTGGCGGCATCCAGTGAAAATGGTATCCCCCGATGTCGGAAGTCCAGTAAGGAATACCTGATGCACAGGCATTAATACCCTGTGGTACCTGGTTTCTATAGGCATTCCACGTACATGTAATATCTGATGACCATAAAGTTGCAGCATTACGTTGCTGTCCGGCAAATGCCTGACGAATCAGGAAAAAGGCTCTTTTTTCCGGGATATCCCTTCTCCAGTTATCGTACAAACCGGTTGAATGCATAAGGGCGTAGGTATTCATGTAATCGATGCCCCTTCCGATAGCGAAGTTACTTTTTCTTCTCGCGTCAAGATTGCCTCCATTATCGGGCTCGCACTGATCAACCCACCATGCATCCCATCCATAGCGTCCGACAAGGCTATCGTAAGCTTGTTTCCAATATAGTTGCCGGGCCTGTAGGCTGTGTGCATCGTAATAACTATCAAGAATATGAGTCATTGCATTATCCCAGAGAATATCTGTCATTCCTCCCGAATGGGCCATCTGATCGAAGGTATTTGTCCCTTTTGAAAACACAGGCCAGATTGAAATCATGCCATGAATATTTGCTTTATGGAGTTCATCTACCATAGCCTTTGGGTCGGGGTACCTCTCATGCCACATCACGTGAGATCCAATCACGTTGGGTTCCCAGTAAAACCAGTCCTGTACAATGCAATCAACAGGGATCTTGCCATCGCGGTATTTGTCTTTTACCGATAAAACTTCTGCCTGGCTTTTGTATCTGTCCTGCGACTGGAAAAGGCCAAACGACCATTTCGGGAACATAGGCGCAGCTCCTGTTGTGATGCGGTATGAAGCGATGATACGATCGAAATCGGGGCCAAAAATAAAATAATAATCGACCATATTGCCGCTTTCCGACACATACCTGAATTTGGTGTTTGCTGCTTCAGCGCCGTAGAAATTTGAAGCCGAGTAGTTGTCCCATATAAGCCCATAACCTTTGGTTGACAAAAGGACCGGTATTGCGCCAGTCATATATTTGATAACCATATCCTGATTGCGTCCCTTGTAGTTTATCGAAAGTGAATCTTCGGGATGGCAGCCAAGACCATAAAGAGATTCATCGGCAGGTGATATAAACTGAGTTGTGCAATTGTATGTCGGAATACCGGCAATTGTGACTGATGTCATCGTTTTGCCCTGGGATCCATCTTCTGAAAGAATGATGTTCCCTTTTAAATCGGTATATCTGATCGAGTTGTTTTGTTTATTTACGATTACCTTAAGATCAGCCGTAGTAATAATAATTTCGCCGGCACTCTCATTTATGGTAAATCCCGGAGTGTTTTTCCACTCATTAGTAACGACCAGGGAAGGTTTGTCAAGTAACAGAGGAAGCGAAGTATACTTCACCTCGACTATATTGTCTGTGCAGATTTTCACTTTCATATACCCTTTGTCGAGGATACATGTGATCCCGTCAGCGTTCTTTGTAAACGACATCACCGTTGCCTGAGCTGTTAGAGTAATAATGGCAAGGAGTATTGCTGACAGGAATAATTTAAGATTTAATGCAGATAGTTTCATATAAATTGATTTATTATTCTATTAATATATTCTGTAAAGTCCGGCACCGTGACGATTAATAGTACCGGTAAATGAGCCGGTGAATTTCCCAAGCTTTTCACCGGTCCACAGATCTTTAACAGTATGAGTTCCCTTAAGACCAAGCTGGTCAAATTTCACTGATATCACAACAGGGGTTTCCGAGTCAGAAGCATTAAAAAGTGCCAGGTATTTATCACCTGTTTTCGGATCATCTGCGGTCCAGGCGATCAGATCATTATCCCTGAAAAGCTGTTTCCCGTTTGTACTGTGCTGGTTTACATTCAGAACATCTTTATTAGTGATAAGAGAAAGTGTAAACTCATCATTACTGGGAAGATCGCCACCAAACATAAGGGGTGACCGAAAGATGGAAAACAGAGTCATCAGAGTGTACTGCTCATCTCTGGTGAATCCAGACCAGCGGGGCGCTCCGCGTTCGGCTCTCAGTCCTATTTTCCCCAGAGGAAGCATATCTCCGTCAGGATAGCAACCCGGTACGCCTAGTCCGATCCAGCTTTCAAGGATAGCAAACTGATTCTTGAGCTGCTGCCAGATATCCCAGAAATCATTCGAGGTGCGCCACATATTGACATTATTCCTGAGGAATGCAGCTGTTTCAGGTTTGTCTCCACCGGGAGAGATGCTTATTACTATTGGCCTTCCGCAATTATCAATGGCTTTTCTCACCATTTCAATTTCTTTTGTGCGGCCGGAAAGATCATCGACTTTTACAAAATCAATACCCCATGAAGCATAAAGCTGAAAAATGGAATTATAATACTCCTGGGCTCCCGGTTTCCCTGCCACAATTGTATACATGTCTTTCAGCCACATACACTGCCCTTCAGTGGTAAAAATGTCATGCGCCTTTGTATCGCTTCCGGAGATGGGGGTATTTTTATTAACTGCAATAACAGGGATCCCGCGCATAATATGGATACCAAACTTCAATCCCTTACTGTGAACATAATCCGCGAGAGCCTTAAATCCTTTACCATCAGATGCTGAAGGGAAGCGGTTTAATGAGGGTGTGAATCTTCCATATTCATCAATGGTATAAACCGGATCGTTTTCGTTGTATCCTCCTGCTTTGTCATTTCCGACATACCAGCGGATATCGACAACAATATACTCCCATCCGAATTTTTTAAGATTTTTCGCCATATAATCAGCATTGGCTTTAACCTCATCTTCATTAACGGTTGGACCATAGCAATCCCAGCTGTTCCATCCCATTGGCGGAGTTGGCGCCCATTTATGAAAAGCAGAACCAGAATACGTGGAGTTCCTGGTCTGGAATGAAGATAATAACAGAATTGTCAGAAGTAAGGCCAGAAGTTTTTTCATATATCAATATGGGTTATAAGTGTATATTTTACACTTAATGTACAACATGGAGGTTATTCTATCACAATAATTCAACCTTCGGCCCAATATCTATTTTGGCATCACAACATATGGAGCAGCGTTCAGGAAGTCGATGCTCTTCTTGCAACTAGTGAACTCGTCGAAATTATATCGTTCAACTTCAACAACCCCATACTGCATACCTGACTGCTTTGCTGCAGCCCATATTGATGCAAAATCCATTTTGCCGCTTGCTCCTATCTCTTCCTTGTCCTTGATATGCCACAGTTCATAGCGGCCAGGATATTTATTGAAATAATCCACAGGATTTGCTCCTCCCTCAACAACCCAGTAAAGGTCCATCTCGAACATTACTTTTTTGGGATCGGTATTAGCCATCATAATATCATATATTGTCTGGCCTTCTAACTTGGTTGAGAACTCCTTGTCGTGGTTATGATATCCAAACCGGAGTCCTTTAGCGTTGCATTTTGCACCAACAGCATTGAAATATTCGCAATATTTCTTCAGAACGTTAATATCCTTGTAGGCATTGTCTCCCATCGAGGGCTGGACAAGGAATTTACAACCGGCGGCAACATGGGTATCAATGCAAAGGTCCCACCATGCCATGGCCTTATCCCAGTTATCAGCAGAAGGAAGAGCCTGGTTCACATGTGCACAAAGAACAAACATGCCGTTCTTTTTGCAGAGATCCTTAAATGCCACAGGATCCATTCCGTAGATCTTGCCATCGGCATAATTGGCAGGCTCGACAAATTTGTAACCCATTTTTGCCACCTTTTCGATTGCTGCAGGAACATTTCTCATGATGGAGTCGCGAATGGAATAGAGCTGGAGGCCAAGGTTTTTCTGATGCGGTGATGAAGCTGCCAGCTTCGAAGTTTTGCAAGAATAGAGGGCTACTGACAAAGTGCCGGCTGACAGAAGTATCAAGGCAATAAATAATAATGTGTGATTTTTCATTTTGAACAGGTTTTAGAATTTTACGAAATATAATAATTTATTTACAGAGTTTAAGACCGAAAAAGGAGACTGAAGCCCGACTTAGCATTCCTTATGATTGACAGGGAATTATTTTAACATAGGGAGTCTTAAAAAGGCTGAATCACCATAAGTTGCCTTTGGAATTGAATATAAGTCCCGAAAAGTTAAATATTCTTAATTTCAGATCATACAGTTTTCTCCTGAGAGTGTGAGTTAGAATTTGTATAATTTTGATGAGTTGAAATTAATAACATCATATGAAATCCAGAATAAGCTTAATCATTTCTGTTGTGTTGTTTTTTTTAAACTCAATCATCGCCTCATCACAGGTTCCGATCAGCCAGCTGCCGTGGAAATATGTGGCAACCCAGATGCCGGATGACTGGTATGGTACTGCCGAGTCAGTAAAGGTTGCTGAAAACATACTCCTGTATCAGCGTGATATTGGGGGATGGCCTAAGAATCTTCCTCTCCATAAACCTCTTACAGATCCCGAGAAGGCCAAGATCAACGATGACAAGGGTCTCAATGATGCCATTTTTGATAACGACGCCACCACGACAGAAATGAAGTTCCTTGCCAGAATGTACGGCAAAACAAAAACTCAGGCCTACAAGGATTCTTTTGACAAGGGGTTGAAATTCATCCTTGATGCACAGTACAACAATGGAGGATGGCCGATGTTCTACCCCTTACGGCAAGGTTATTATACACATATCACCTTTAATGACAATGCTACTTATAATATTCTCAAGCTGCTTAAGGATATATTCAACAGGAAGCCTCTGTATGAGTCAATTGTCTCCGATAATGAGATCAGGGATTCAAAAAAAGCCTATGAAAAAGGTATTAATTGCATCCTTAAGACCCAGATAATAGTAAAAGGGAAGCTGGCAGTATGGTGTGCACAACATGATGAGAAGACCTTACTCCCTGCCAAAGCCCGTTCATACGAATTACCATCATTCAGCGGTGCTGAATCATGCGGATTGATTAAATTACTTATGGAGATTGAGAATCCGTCACCTGCTGTCATCAGAGCTGTGAATGGCGCTGTGGAATGGCTTGATTCGCACAGGGTAATACATTACCGGATTGAATTATTTAAAAACAGTGACGGGAAACCTGACAGAAGGATAGTTGAAGATCCGAATGCAGCCGATATATGGGCCAGGTTCTATGATCTCGATACGGAACTACCCTATTTCTGCGACAGGGATGGAATCAAGAAGAATACCCTGGCTGAGATAGGTTATGAAAGGAGAACCGGATACAACTGGTACACTGATGCCCCGAGGGAGATCTTCGACCTGTACTCTTCCTGGAAAGCAAAGTGGATAAAATAGACCTATGAAAACCAACCGTCGAACGTTCATCTCAACATCAGTAGCTGCAGGTTTTGGCGCAGCTTTGCCCAGTCTTTCCCCAAAGAAGGAAGATATTAAGGAAAAGTATGCTGCACTTGATGAGATACTTCATAAACCTGTCCTTAAAAAGGATTGGTTTCATGAACCTGTTTTTATCGACACCCTTGAACTTCTCAGATATAAAAATACTTTTCTCTGCCGGGTAAGGTCAAAAGATGGTGCAACAGGTATATCTGTTGCCAATAATGATCAGATGGTCTCTCTTTACCCGATCTTTGTCAAGCGGCTCCAGCCTTTTTTCATCGGTAAAGATGCCCGTGACCTGGAAAAGATCATTGATGAAGCATATGTTTACCAAAGCAATTACAAGATGCAGAGTCTTGCTCTTTGGGTACCGCTGGCCACAATTGAATTTGCAATTCTCGATATGCTCGGCAGAATATCCGGAAAATCACTTGGTGAGCTTATCGGAGAGATACATACCAGGAAGATTGCCGTTTACCAGGCTAACGGAGAACGGGGGATCACACCAGAGGTCACGATTGAACATTTGCTTAAAGAAGTTGGGGAATCGAAGGCCAAAGCGTTGAAATTCAAAGTCGGCGGAAGAATGAGTAACAATTTCGAATCACCTTCAGGCCGGAGTGAAATGCTCATACCGCTGGTAAGGAAGACTTTCGGGGACAAGATGATTATATATGCAGATTCAAATGGTTCTTATACGGCTGGTGAAGCTATCAGGATCGGCAGGATAATGGAAGAGTATCATTATGCATTTTATGAGGAGCCGGTTCCGTTTGACTGGTACGAGGAAACAAGGCAAGTCGGGGATGCTCTTAAGATACCGATTGCAGGAGGGGAACAGGAGGCTAGTATGCATGCTTTCCGCTGGCTGATTGCAAATGATGCACTCCAGGTTGTTCAGCCGGATATGTTTTATTTTGGCGGAATGGTCAGATCTGTAAAAGTGGCGAGGATGGCTGAAACATTCGGGAAAAAGTGTACTCCGCATATCTCCGGCTCAGGTATTGGATATCTTTATATGATGCATTTTGCATCCTCTATCCCCAATGCAGGGCCATACCATGAATTCAAAGGCTTTAACGAAGAATTGCCGTTCATATGCTCAACTTCGACTTTATCAAGCGATGACGGAATTGTGACGGTACCATCAGGACCAGGGCTTGGAATTGAAATTGACCCGGACTATATCGCAAAGCACCAAGCGGTAAAAGGATAATCGCCAGAATCTGAACTTATTGAAGTGACTTTAGTACTTCCCTGACTTTGCCGGCCTGTAAGGGAACCGCAGAGATAAAATCCCGGAATGGTTTCAATTCCATCGTTTTCAACAAAAGCAAAGAGTTCCACAGAGAGGTTTTATTGAGAGATAAATTTAATTAGTGGGATGAGGATTGGCTTTCCTTTTTCGGCAGTATATGTGACTTCCGTTTTCTTCTCCTTATCGCCTTCCCTGCTCTGGTCGCTAACCGACTTTACCGTGATATAAGGATTCATTTTCCCTGTAAAGGTCAGGGCACGTTCCCTTGCATCTGCATCATAATTCACAAAGACAGGATAAACCAGTGTGATAAGTTGTGCCAGATCGGTTTTGTTTGTAATGATTGTACCTTTGGGCCATGAAGGCAATGAGCCGTCCTGTGATATAACCACCGTACCTCCTGATGGGATCCAGTTCATCCAGTTCATTTCGTCGCCGGCATTTTTTTCCATTCCTTTTGTAATGACAGCGTCAGCATAATATTTTTTTAAGCCATCCTTAAAAAGCTGCGGAAGCTTGAGGCTGATAATATAACCGGATATCAGCTTGCAATTATTATAATGGCTAACATTGAAATTAAAATCATCGGCAATAAGGCGCCCATTATTATTCATAAGCTGGGATGCAAAGAGGCTGATCAATGTTCTGAACTCAACTGATGATGTATCGATTGCCTGGTTATTTTTAATAATATAATCCTTTACAGCTTTTGCATATCCCTGTTTATCTGAGGCTGAAAACCTGAGTTCATCATATGTCGATTTAATTCCTTCCAGTGTTTCCTCGAGTCTTTCCTGTTTGAATCCGGTCTTTGCAACAGTATTTCTCCCTTCATCGCTCAGAAGAGGTTCAAAAATGAAAGAGTCATCCGGCTTTATGTCCAAAGCATCAATATCAAATGAACCGGAGGCCAGTCCGGTTGCTGAAACCGTGATATGGATCTTGCCTGGTTTACCTGTCGACCTGATCACGTTTGAAACCGGCATATCCATATACCAGACTCCGTCAGGTTCATGCTGCCTGTCAATGTCTGATTCATATACGGATGGACCGACAAGTGTTGCCGGACCTGAAACAGACCATTTTACCGGGTTATTTGCTCCGTATATATGGTTCCCTTTTGCATCAATAATATCTGCTGTTATTATTGCCACTGAGGCACGGTCGGCATTTAGTTTCTGAACCGGGCTTTTCAGGAGTATCCTTGCCGGATCACCAGCCATCACAACCTGAGTTGTTATCGTCTTCCCGGCTTTGGTTCCCATTGCGCTTAATGTCCCATTTTCAATAAGAATATCCTTGAATGTAACACAATGAAAGTTACTCTGATCAGGTATCAGGGAGCCTTTACTTGTTCCATTTACCTTAAGCTCAACCTTCTCGCAGTTCGAGTTAACCACTATATCCTTCTTTTGTCCGAGATATTGAGACCGCCAGTAATGGGGCTGAATAAATACCATTGGCTTTTGAGAATATGTTGCCTGCCAGAAATAATAAGCATATTTCGGAACCCTGTAAACATCGACATATCCTTTTGGATTTACATGAAGCAGGGGTGAGTTAAGATATTCCCTGTCGGCTCCGTGATCGGCATATATCCAGGTGCACAGGTTGCCCGTGCCAAACCTGCCACTGGCAATGAGCATGTTCTGCTGATGCTCTTCCGTACCGCAATGCTGCGCATCATCAGGTTCAAAATCCTTTACATCCTTATTATACCATCCCCGGATTGTGCATCTCAACAGGTTTTCTAATGACAGGTTATCGTCGGTATGATGAACGTAAGCACCGGCTGATCCGTCCAGTACACGCCGTGCAGTGAGAATCCTTGTCGTATCTTCAGTTACTGCGTACTTTGAGTCCACGGCATGATTGGTCTCATTCCCCATGCTCCAGAACATAATGCTCGGATGGTTCCGGTCGCGCCTTATCATCTCTGTCATCTGCTGCTTCTGGACCTCAGGTGAAAAATCCTGGTTTTTGATACTGGGTGACTCCTCATCGATCACGATCCCGAATTTGTCTGTCAGCTCATAAACATATTTATCATTTGGATAATGGGCCGTACGCATAAAGTTATAATTCAGGTTTTCAGTAATGTCTGTAAAATCCATCAGTGTAATCCATTTTGGTATTGCATCGCCAAGCCACGGATACTCCTGGTGGCGGTTTCCTCCGTGTATTATCATTTTATTATTGTTAACATAGAGGAAGTTCTCCTTATAATCCCATCTGAACCACCGGAAACCCAAAGGACTTGCATAGGAGTCGGTAACTCTGGAACCATCCAAAACTTCCGAATAAACCTTATAGAGATAGGGTGACTCGTTAGACCACAACCTGGGACTTTTAACTGGCTTGAAAGTCTGATCAGACTTGTAAAGCTGTCCGGACTGGATAGTATATTTTGATTTGACACTCTGTATTGTCTTGCCGGTTGCATCAAGGATATAAGTGTTAAGTGTACACTCTTTCGGCTGGGCATTATCATTCTTAATCCAGGTCTGAACCCTTACTGTACCTTCCTTTTCAGACAGAACCGGAGTGGTTACAAAGGTTCCGCCTTCATGAGTTGCTGAACCCTGCATAGGTATATAAAGTTTATCTTTAATTACGATAGTTACATCGCGGTATATTCCTCCGTACACATCATAATTACCAGCAGCCATTGGAGGGATCCTGAACTGGTCCTTCTGGCTGTTATTCACAGCAACAGCAAGCACATTATCTTTTCCTTCAGTAATATAGTTTGTAATATCAAAGTCAAATGACCCGTAACCGCCTTTATGATCGCTAAGGTATTTCCCGTTAATCCATACTTTGCAATATTTCTGAACACCTTCAAATTCGATAAATATTTTCTGTCCGGAATGTCCCGGGCTTACCCGGAAATGTTTTCGGTACCAGCCCCACCCTGTCCACCAGTAAGGGTTATCGGTTTCTGAAGGGCTCTTGATAAACGGGTGGACCTCTCCTGTGGTTTCAAAAGTGCTCCATGTATGGGGTATGCTGATAGCCGGCCATTTTGAATCATCTAATCCGGGCGACTGATAACCATCATCAGCGCTTTCGTCAGAGAAATAATTAAAGGTCCAGTTAGAGTTAATAATCTTTTCAAGTCGAGGGCTTTTTAAAAGTCCTGATTGATTCTTCTGGGCATTAAGTGATGCTATACATGAAGCCAGAAAAAAAACTAAAAAAAGCTTTCTCATGGTTGAAGAATTATACCCACTAAAATTACGAGAAATCGGAATGAAAATGGCAAAGGTTTATGAATTATTGAACATAAGTTAAATATAAAAACCGATAAAGGCCAGGTTGTGGAATATGTAGGTCAGGTATTTAATCCTTTCATCCCGCCCGTCCTTTATTTGATATAGGCTCTGAAAGAGCCTTATATGAATAACCCCAGGTGCCCTTCTCTTTTGATTTGGTTCACACGTACTCATCCCCCCGGCCCCCTTCGGCGGGAGGGAAAAGAGGGGGTGAGTACGTGTGGTAAAAAAAAGCACCGCTCCATTACGAAGCGGTGCTATTAAAATAATTTTTCTTTTTAAGCCCCCTCTTTGCGTCAGCTGAGAGAGCCTGTCCCGCTTAGGCGGGAGGGTTTGGGGGTGAGTACATTACTTGGTATAATGCGAAGGATCAGAATCCTGCCACTCATTAATACCATCATGAATCCTGTTACGGAAAGTAAGCGTATCAGTACAATGAAAAGTGAAGAAAGGAGATACGGTCTGAGTATACGTATACTTGAAATAAATTCTCCTGTTCTGCAACAATATTGGGTTATTAAAGGAGCATTCGCCTTCCGGTGTTATAACATAGGGGGCATCAGGTCCGGAACTAAGATATATTTTTGTTCCCTTTAGAGTCAGTTTCAGGATCTTTTTGCCTGCGGTGACAGTATTGTTACCGTACCCGTTACACGTCAGCGTGGATGGTCCCGCAGTCGTCAAAGCCCAAATCAGGTTTTCCTGAGGAGTTGGAATCAGAGTTCTGTAAATATATGTGGTATCTTTCCTTTGAAATAAATTTGGATTCAGAGGCCTGTTTACCAGAGCAGCTCCTCCGTGCCAGTAATTACCGAACAGCATGTTATCAAACCTTGTTCCGACAATATTGAATCTTTTTGGTTCAACTATTGAGTCAGCATCAGCTGCAGTAATATAGAAAGGAAGAACATAAGTTGACACGCTGGTATTAACCGAGTCGTTAAGAAAAGCGGTTGAATCTGCTTTAATAACAACTGTTCCTCCATGCCAGCCTGATTTAATCACCATCGTAGTTGTGCTGGGCGTCATCTGATAATAAGTTGCCGGGAGCAACAGCAGTGCGACCACCGGGGTAGTCGCAGTTTTGATATACCCCATTGCTGATTTCTGCATTTTTGTCAGACGATCAGCTGTAATTAATGTCGGATCCAGAGTAAAGGTGACATTTCGGTCTATCGTATTCTGCCTGACTCCTCCCAATGCAGCACCTACTTCGAACTTCATTCCCTCGCCCACAACAAATGTGCGGACATCCTGCTGAATCGGGAAATAGATGCTGGTTGTGGGGTAGTCAAGAAGATATTCTTCGTAGCATGAAACCATCGCTATCGAAAGAACTAATAATGCTATTATTTTTTTCATAACTATTTCTTTATAATGTTTTAGTTCCATGAATCCCAACCCACGTTCTGCACAAGGTTACTCATTCTCATCATCTCATTGTAAGGAATGGGGTTGTAGGGCGATGTAAGCTTACGTTCCTCTACCGACCAGTTCAGATTATAGGTAAATGTAGGAGTGGCAGATGTCTGTACAATGTAAGCGCCATGGACCGGCTGATTAATCAATGATTCCCAGTTGCCTTCTCCGGGTAAATCTCCGGTAGTCCAGCGGCGAAGATCATAGAATCTCATTCCTTCAAAGCAGGTCTCAATCCTGCGCTCGGTTTTAACCAATGCATCAAATGCGGCTTCGGTAGTCTGATCATCAAGGTACGGATCTGCAACATTGAAGGTCGGAGTCAATCCATCATAGGTTTTCCTTGCCCTCAAATACTTAAGTGCATCTTTTGCAGTAAGACCACCGTATGCTGCAACATTCGGACCGCCTTTTGCATGGTTGGCTGCTTCAGCATAAGCGAGGCAAAAATGAGCCCAGCGATAGATGAATTTTGAGTGCGGAGCTGATTTTACAGAAGCATCGGCCCAGTTCAGATCCATAAAAACGTACTTCTTAATATGGTAATTGGTACGGCTGTTGTCCGATCTTGTATTTGCTGCATCCTTGCCTGCGCCAGCAACACCTTCATTCCAGTTCTGGAAAGTGTACATAGTGGCACCACCGGTGAGCCTCTTGGCTATTGCGGTATTATAGAAGATCACACTGTAAAACCTTGGGTCACGGCCGGTATACGGATCAGCAGGGTCATATAAGCTGAGCGGATCCGAAATAGGACGACCATTTGCCATTCCAAAGGAATTAACCAGTTCCTGTGATGCACCTATCTCGCCATTACCCTGGAAATTGCCGGGATAGAACATCCTCTCCATAGCAGTATTACCTGTATTATACCGTGTTGCGAAGACTATCTCAGGTGAATTGGGGTTGGTAAAGATGACAGCATCGGCAGGCCTGAAGCTGCTGGTACTTGCGATCTGGTCAACTGTCAGCTTAAAGTTGATGAGCTTCTGGGACCATTTTGCTGCGCTGTCCCATCGTGTAAGATCATTGCCGGGGTTGAACCTGGGTGAGGCATATGTAAGCCATACATTAGCCTTTATCCCCATTACTGCGACATCATCGAAACGGCCCCAGTATCTGCCTCCCTGGAATTGCAGATCATTATTAGGGGCAGGCAGGCTTGTGTACAGGAAATCCCTGTATGCCAGGGGCAGGTAGAACATTGCAGAATCGCAGTCAGAGAGAATCTGCTGAATACACTGATCATAGGTGCTTCGCGCATAATTTATTTCGTCGTTAACACTTATGGGCTGGAGAACGATCGGGAAGCCAAGCATTTGTCCGGTTGTTCCCTTGCCTCCGAATTTCTGCAGAAGATCCCACTCAAACCAGGCACGAAGTGCATATGCTTCACCCTGAAGGCGGGTTCTTACCTGGTCATTATAGGAAGGTTTAACCATATACCGCGTGTTGTAACCGCGCCTGTCTTTCAGGAAAATATTACACTGGGCGATCGATCTGTAATCCCGGTCCCAATATGTCTGGAAAGGATCCTGCGAGGTGGTCATTGAATTGACGGCATACCTGCGCATTACATTAGTGTAACTTGTAAGTACAGCATCGTCGGTGACACCGTCAAGATATACACCCTCATTGTCATTATAGTTCCTTTTTGATCCTCCTACTGCATCTTCAGCTATGTTATCATAGCAGCGGTTTATCAATCCCTGCACCATGCTCTGGTACTGCCAGATGGTTTCACTGTCATAGTTCCCGTTTGGCCAGGGGTCAAGGTAATTCTTGCAGGAAGCGATAAGAACTAAAATGAATCCAAATAATATAATTTTCTTCGTCTTCATAATTACCATAGTTTAGAAATTAAATTTAACTCCACCTGAGAATGTCCTGAACAACGGGTATGCATTTACTCCCCCGCACAAGTTGGTAGAAGTGCCGCTTACATCAGCTGTATGCATAGTTTCAGGGTCAACATCCTTTACTTTGGTGAAGGTAAGCAGGTTAGCACCTCTTACATATATCCGGATTGCACGGCCTCCCATGAACTGCAGCATTTTTGCAGGTATGGTATAGGCAAGCTCAACATTCTGTATCTTGAAATAATCTCCTTTTGTAAGCCAGAATTCAGACAATACAAAATTGTTGTTCACCTTAGTATAGGTCAATCGTGGATATGCTCCTCCGATATTATCCTTGACAAAGTTGGAGTAGGTATTATCTCCCCAGCCATTCCAGTAATAGGGATTATTCAAAGCTATGTCGTAAAATGCCCTTCCCGCACCGAGGATAAACAGGTCGAAGTTCCTGTATTTCAGCGTAACATTTAAAGCATAATAAAGACGTGGTGCCGAATGGCCGATCATCATCTGGTCCTGGTCGTTGACAACTCCATCATTATTCTTGTCTTCATATTTTAGGTCGCCAGCGAAGTTTTTACTGTCATACATCTGTATAGGAGTATTGCCTCCACCCTGTGCTTCATCATTGGTCGCAAATTTACCAAGGTAATGCAGACCAAATATAGCATCAGATACTTTGCCTGTTCTGAACTGGTAATCAAACCTGTAATTGGGTTCATCATACTTTACTCTCGTGGATACCGGAACAGTGGCATTGCCTCCAACAGTAACAAGAAGCTCTCCGATTCTCTGAGTAAAGCTCAGGTCGGTCATAAATGCATTAGTTCTTGTTTTGTTGAAGTTGTAATAAGGCCTTGCCCCATTATATCCTGCAAGAAGCGGCAGTGAATTGGAAACCTGAACAATCTGGCCATCTGCCAGAGAGTTAACATAGGTCATTTGAAGCTCAACAGAATTGTCAAATAACAGAGCATCGAAGCCGGCGTTGAACTCATGTCTCTTTTCCCATGTCAGGATCGGGTTACCCGTCCTGGAAAGATATGACCTGTTAACTGCAGCCTCTGTGCCTGTTCCGAACCATGTGGGTGAAGAGGACAATGGTCCGAATCCCCAGTTGGTTGTTGCGCTTGTAGAGTTGGTAGATGTCCACCTGTCTACATAGTAAAGGTTCGGGAAATATGTTTCATTTCCTGCAACACCGACCTGTGCACGGAGCTTGAGAAAATTAAGAAATCCCAGCTTCGGCATGAAGCTCTCATCAGATAAAACCCAGCCTCCGCCGACAGACCAGCTCAGTATATTCCGGTAATCCGTGTCAAAACTTGAATTGCCGGCATAATTTGCTACTCCCTGTAAGGTATATTTATCACTGATGGAGTATGTAGCTGACCCGACAACATTTCTCTGACGGAAAGGCTCCTCAATACCATTAAGGTATGACAGAACCTGGTTGTAGGTCACAGAAGACTGAAGGGTGCTGTTAGCAAATGATCTGTCGTATCCGAGTTCCTCATAAATAGTATAATTCTGATAATAATAGTCCATCAGCTTATACAGATCAGACTGTTTGATCAATGAATGGCCGGCTACCCTTGTCAACGCAAGAGTTGCAGGATTGACTGTGTAAGCAAGATAATCATTAGCTTTCCCGATACGTACTGTATTGTGAATGTCAAATCCGAAATAAGTTGTCGATTTGAGTCCTTTGACAAATTTATCCGCATCGTATATCAGTGTAAGATTCGATGCACCTGTACGGCCTCTGTCGGTATAGAAACCATTGTCAACGAGGTTTCCGATCAGGTTGTTGCCATAGAGTGCGCTTACACCGTACCATGGTGTGGCCGGTTTTGTTGTAGTATCTTTATAAGCCCAGATAGGGAACGCAATCGGGGGGGTGTTGTGAATGTCGGTAAGAATTGACGGCACTTCTGTGAGTGTAAGTGTAGAGTTGGCAGTTCCTTCTGTTGTATAATCCGAGTCGAAGCCATAGTTAGGTGCACGGCGGAAAGTAAGGTTTCCGTAAAAACCGAACTTTGCAGTTAGCTGGTCATTGATCTTAACACTGACATTCTGGCGGGTGGTAATCCTGTTATAATCGGATTTCGGGCCCATGTTAATAATATCACCCTCGCCGGCATAACCCAGGTATGAAAAATACTGAACAATGTCGTTACCTCCCGAAGATGACATGTTTACTCTTCTGCCCTGCATTGTATTCTTCAGCATCATATCTGCAAAATTAGTGCTGGGGTACTTCAGGTCATAACCATTGTTTTGTGCATAAGCAGCTATTGCATCGCTGGTATAAGCCTTTGGCAGTCCTGAGTTTACCCTTGCCACGTTCTGGAGCCTTGCATAAACTGCTCCGGAAACATAATCGGGCATCCGGTCAACTATGCTCACGCCATCTTCTATATCGACATGCAGCATGCGTTCGTTTTTTACACCCTGTCTGGTTTTGATGTAGAGTATCCCGCCAGTACCAGATGGGCCGTACATTGTTGTTCCAAGAATACCTTTTACCAGGGTGACTGATTCAATTTCCGAAGGATCAATAACTGCCTCCTGAAGCCACATAGGCTGATTGTCAACCAGTACAAAAGGCATGTTGCTGAATTTATCAGTGGAACCGTAGCTGTTTGAAAGGCCCTGAAAATTCTGGAGTCCTTCCAGCGGGCTTAATCCTGGTGATCCGTCCCGTTCCTGGATATCGTAACCTGAAGATATTCCCGTGAGAACGTTACGAATATCGGTTGAAGGATAGTGAGAAAAATAAGATCCCGGAATTACGACATCCGGGCCGGTAAGGTTGCGCTTTTTAAGAGTTGTAAAAGGCAGCGGCACATTATCATCGGAAGTCATATATGTTTTGGCATGCATAAGAGTAAGAGAACTACTCTGCATCAAATCAATAACCGGTGATACGTTTTTCTCATAAAGAGGAGCAGTTATGGTTACAACATCATCAGCGTATCCTTTGAATGATACTGAACCATTCGCATCAGTCAGTAAATGGGTGATTCCTTCACCCACTACCACTTTTGCATCGGGTATCGGCGCTCCGTTCTCATCAACAACTTTAAGAACGACGTCGAACAACTGCCTGGCTTTTTTCTCTTTCTGAACCTGTCCGCTGACCGGCCATGAGAGAAGAGCAATAAGGATTAAAAGCCCGGCAAATCTGATTTTTTGGTATATTATATTATTAAATCTCATAAACTTTCGTTTTAATGGTTCATGTTACCAAGCTGGGTTTGGTTTGAAATTTTTCATTTTCAGAACATCCGCATTCAGGAACGGCAGATAATACATTCCCGGACTATACGACGGCTGACGAATCCCCTGGTTATTCTCTATGGGTCCTCGTGTATAGATAAATCCATCAGGATAGGTGGGAGAAACTGTCGTTTTCTGTGGAATAATTCCAATTATCGGACCGGCCATCACTGTCGGGAGATCCATCCACCGGCGGATATCGTCGTAGTAATGCTGTCCTTCAAAGCAGAGTTCTATGGTCCGCTCATTCTTTATCCTTGGCCTGAAGGCATCAGTTGATCCGGTATAAGCAGGAAGAACATTCGGCATTCCGGACTTCGTCCTGATAACATTTATAGCGTCAATCGCAGTCATAGATGATCCGGGAGCTGTTCCCAACGGAATATAACCTTCGTTGACGGCTTCGGCATAATTGAGATAAAGCTCTGAAAGCCTGAATATAGGATCAGCCCAGATAGTGGTAACCCCCTGATTTTTTGTACTGTTATTGGCCCATATCTTCCTTATAAGGTATCCGGTGAATGTTCTGCCATTCCAGGTGGTAACAAGCAGGTCAGAAGGGGTTGTCCCATTTATAAAGATCGGGGCAGTGTTCGCTGGTCCCTGTGTTCCTCCTCCCCATCCCTGGCAAGGGCTGCCGTTATATATAATATCAGTATAAAAGCGCGGATCCCTGTTGACGAAAGGCTGCTGCTCCATGTAGTGACCTGCAAGTGTTGCAGCATCCCTGTCTGCCTGAGTATTTAAAGGCTCTCCCCATTTAGTCTCATACTTGTCAACAGTATTCTGGGAAGGATCGATTCCTGAAGATGAGGCATGTGCCATCATAGCACCGCAGAACAAAGATGCAACAGCACCTGAACCCCCACCCCAGTTCCATGTCTGGCTCCCGTATGTCCATGTCCAGATACTTTCAGCACATACGTCTTTATCAAAATAGTTGAGATGGCGGTCATTCCCGCTCACGATATCTTTCAGAGGCAGAAGTACAACACCATGAGATTCAGCCACGTTGATTGCGTCCAGTGCAGCTGCTGCTGCAGCCTGCCATTCAGAAACCCCGTTTGCGTTATTCAGGGGGCTTGCTGCATAGAGCAGAACCTTTGATTTGAATGCCTTTGCAGCCATACCGTTTGGACGATACATTTCGTACGTTGCATAGTTAAGAGACCCCGAAACACCTGGCAGAGGATCCCTGCGGATCATATCGCAAAGATTAAAGAAGTAATATGCCGAATCGATATCATTAACGATCTTCATCAGGTACTCGTGTTTCGGAAGACGTGCAAGGTCCCATGTTGAGTCGAATGGTCCCATTACATAATTGAGATAAGGCATTGGTCCCCAAAACCTGAAAAGAGTGAAATGGAACCATGCTCTCATAAAATACGCCTGTCCCATGAAATCATTCTTTACGTCCTCAGAGGCATCCTGCATTCTGCTGGCGTTTCTCAACGAAATGTTGCATATCCTGATATCATCGAAGCAGGCTCCCAGGATTGGTCGTCTTGCGCCATCGTAAGCCAGCTTGGCGACAATAGTTTCCGACATGTTGTTGCTCTTCCATGCCTGTCCTTCCATATAACGTCCCTGATCGTGCAAATCCGTCGTTGAGTTGATGCAATATTTCTGATCCCAGGTGTCCATATAGAGAGGAAGGGTGGTTTTGTAATTCCAAGTAGTCGCGTAACTTCCGTTATACATCTTCCTGCCGTCATAAACTGCATCGAAGAAGAGCTTGAAGTTTGAGTATTTTGTGAATACAACATCCTCAGTAAGACCCGATTCAGGAGCCTTGTCGAGATATTTCTTGAGGCATGAGGTTGTCAATAACAAGCTCATCCCTGTAAAAAGCAGTATGAAATATTTTTTCATAGTATGATCTCCTAAAAATTAAAATCCAAATTTAATACCTGCTCTATATGTAGTCATCTGGGGATAATATCCCTGGTAAAAAGTCGTAGCTTCAGGGTCACCTTCGATCAGAGGAGTAATAGTGAAGAGGTTGCTCCCTGTGATATAGACAAGTACGTTTGCAATTCCAATACTCTTGTTCAGGGCTGCGGATTTAATGTTATAACCGATGTAGAGGTCTTTCATCCTGAGGTAGGAAGCATTCCTGAAGAAACGGTCCTTAATGATTGTCTGGTAACCTCTGTCGGCCTCTCCGCCTCCCCATACAAGGTTATCCTGGCTGGAAGTTCCGCTGAAGTGTATCGTAGCATGAGTTGCATCCTGGTTGGTTGGTGTCCAGTAATCAAGAGCTGATTTGTGAACACGCCAGTCGCCTTTTATGAACTCAACCTCAAATGCCTGGTTGTATTGAACATATTTTCCCTGGTTGCCTGAAAAGAGCATATTGAAATCAAAATTTTTCCAGGTAAATCCTCCGGAGAATGAATATGTGATCGGGGGATAAGTCAAACCGGGGATAGCATGTTTATCAATTGTATTTACCAATCCGTCAGCATTATAGTCGAGGTATTTATAGTCGCCCACATATTCTTTGGTATAATCAATAGGTGAAGGACTGTTATGAATATCGTCGACCGAGGTAAGATATCCGGTACCTGTAAGTTCCACACCGTTAATTTCGAGACCTTCGAGGCTGTATTCGGTGTTAAGCATTTCGGTAAGGGGTTTGCCTGCCAGTTTCATATGGTCAGGAAACGCTGCCGGGTCGTCCTTGAAAATAACCCTGTTTTCGTTCCATCCCAAAACACCTCTGACAAAATATTCGAAGTCCGGAGTCGTTCTTTTCCTGAATTCCATTTCTGCCTCGATACCATGCTTCTTGACTTTGCCAAGGTTGATCTCCTTGAATGTCTGGCCGATGAGCATAGTGACGCTTTTTGGCGTCAGCAGCATCTGGTCGCGGTATTCATCAAAACCATCAAGAGTAAGGGTGATCAGGTTATTGAAGAGACCCATCTCAATACCGATGTCCCTCTTGTGAGCTCTTTCCCACCGGGCCATCGTATTGGCCATCATATCCTCACGAATATAGCCTCCGTTATCTTTGAAAAAGGAGCTGTTGTAGAGCCAGCGGCTTTTTGCATAGTCGCTGCCGACCATACCGTCAGAATATCTTATTTTAAGCCTGTTCATCCATGGAACTGCGTTCTTGAAGAAAGGCTCTTCTGAAGCAACCCATCCGAGAGCAATAGAAGGGAAGGTACCAAACCTGTTGGATGGTGCAAACCTTTCAGAGCCGGTATACCCTATGTTGAACTCAAGAAGGTATTTGCGGTTATAATCATAGGTAACCCTTCCGACAAGACCTTCATTATAATATGGGAAATCCGGTGTTGTAGTATTAGTTAGCGTTGCATTTTTTTGCTGGCGGTTAAAAAGTCCCAGGGCACTTACATTATGTTTACCGAAAGACCTTTCATAGTTTATTGACACTTCATAATAGAGGTTGGCGTAATAGTTGTTCTGAAGTCCGCTGGTGTTAACATCAAGAGGAGGCATTGTCCATACATCAGTACCTTCAGTAGGAGTCTGCCTGAGCCATGGGTTCGTGTCATCTTTTCCGTCGCCGGGACCACCATTGGCAATTGTTCTGGGCAATCCGGTATTGGGATCAATTACAGCCTTTCCTGTAGCATTGTCAAGCACATCGATTCCATGAAGTCCAAAGTTCAGAACGTAGAGAGGGAAAGTCTGTGAGGCAGTCACCTGTCTGTTGATGTAATAACTGCTCAACGATACTTTTCCTCCAACGGATAATCCTTTTGTTATAAAGTCGAGTTCCTGCTTGAGAATAAGGTCGGTGAAAAGGGTAGATCCCAGTTCCTTATTGAACTGACCCGAATTTAAATTATAATACGGGTTCGAGGTATACTCACCCGACGGGAAAGCGTACCTGTTAGTGTTTGCATCGGGATAATTAAGGTCGGGTATAGAATCAAGAACCCATGCAGGGTAAAAGGCGGGGCACCTTGTTCCTCCTGTGGAGTAAAGGTCTCTCCATGTACCGCTGTTCGGATTGTTTTTCATGTTCAGGACACCACCAACATTCAAAGTTAAAATGGTTGACTTTGTAATATTGAAGTCGAGGTTGATCCTGTAGTTGAATTTATGGTTATAATACCTCATGTCATAGTATCCGTCTTTCGTCCCCTTAAAGAAGTCGCCGGTATACTGGTACCCGAATGAGAGGAAATATTTTGCGAATTCCGTACCACCGGAGATATTAAGGTTTGCGCTGCTTACCGGTGCGTATGGATTTGTACAGGTTTTAAACCAGTCAACATTCGGGTAGCGGAGAGCCATGAGAGGCGATGAAGGACTCTTATATTCTGCAAGCACATCTTTCGACATAAGGCCCGTAAATGTCTGGTTATTCATCAGAGCCACATTGTACATCGACATTGTAGTGTAAGCATCCACGTTCTCAGGAATTCGTGTTGCATACTGCATACCATAGGAAGCTGAAAAGTCCATTTTCGGTTTTCCTAACGAGCCGCGTTTTGTAGTTACAACAATAACGCCGTTTGCACCTTTTGCACCGAATACTGCAGTTGCTGAAGCATCCTTAAGAACAGAAATTGAGTTGATTTCATTAGGGTCGATATCGGTGAAACTACGTTCTACACCATCAACTAGTACCAGGGGTGAACTTCCATTCCAGCTTGACAGACCACGAATATAGAGGTCTGCATTATCTGATCCGGGTTCTGCATCAGTCTGAATTGTCAGCACACCTGAAAGCTTACCGGTTATGGCGTTTGTAATTGTTGTCGCACCAGCCTCCATCAGTGATTTGCTGTTTACCTGTGTGATGGCACCGACAACACTCTCTTTTTTCTGGGTACCGTACCCGACTACAACAACTTCCTGGATCTGGGTAACTTCCAGTGCAAGTGCTGCAGTGACCGGAGTGCCGGGGGTTGCCAGAACTTCCTGCGTTGTATAACCAATAAAGGATATCTGCAGGGTAACCGGCTGCCTGTTGGAAACAGGGATGGAAAAACCACCGTTTACATCTGTCAGAGCACCTATGGTTGTACCTTTTACCAGAACGGTAACACCAATAAGTGCTTCGCCTGTTGCAGCATCTGTTACTTTTCCGGTAATAGTCTGCTGCTGAAAGGTACCTGAACCGTCGGGGGTTACTGCACCCACCGATAAGGTCGCCATTGAGCATATTAGAAATAAAATGCACAATTTTGTCATAATCTGTGGTTTATGCCATAGATTCCTGACAAAATTCAATCGCTTTTCATTATTTTTTTTCATGCATTTAAAAAAATTAGACATTAATAATTAAGCCAGGTTAGCGGTAAAATCGTGTAGGTTAACGGGAATTTGATTATCCCGGGTTTTTTCGCTTTCGTTTGCTTTTCATAAGATTCAGGTTGGTTAGTTTATATTAAGAGTTATCTCTTACAGATATAGAATCTGATTCCATTAACACGGAAATGTCATGTTTCAAGTGATTGTACCGGAGAAATCGGGTAAAGTTTATAATCATCCTTCCAGGTAAAACATTCATAACAAAAAACTCCTTGATGAGCAGCATCAATCAATCTGAGCTGATCAGGGCAAATTCAAAATCTTATAAATGCTTCTTAAATACCAGGTTAAGAGTATTTCAGGTTAGGTTAGCATTTTATATCTCATACAATGTTAAAAATAATTAAATTAAATTCCAATACACTTTATGAATTTTATCTTTAAAAAAAAATAATATAGAATCATTCCAAAATAGACTATTCCGCAACCGTTTGAATTAATATATCCTGACAGAAAAATGCAGCTATATATAATATAAGGTATAAGGGTGCATGGGTACAAAGGTGCAACGGCATTAAGGTGTTAAGGTATTAGGGTTAAGAAAACCTGTTGACTAATTAATTTTAAAAAGATTATAAAAAGTATGAAAAAACAAAATCTCATTTTCGTGCTCACAGGAGCACTATTATTCCTTACTGTTAATAATTTAACAGCAGCGGATAAGAAAAAGAACCAGCCGGCACCACCGGCACCGGCGGCAACTTTATTCAATGTTCTCGATTTCGGGGCAAAGGGTGACGGAAAGACTCTTGATTCGCCATCAATAAATAAAGCAATCGAAGAAGCAGCGATAAAAGGCGGCGGAACTGTATATTTTCCTGCCGGGACATATCTTTCAGTATCCATCAGGATGAAAAGCAATATTTCTCTCTATATTGATCAGGGAGCAACTATCCTTGCAGCTTCAGCATCGGACGGATATAAATATGATCCTCCAGAACCAAATGTTTGGGGCGATTCACTCCAATACCAGGATTTCGGCCACAGTCACTGGCATAACAGCCTTATCTGGGGCGAGAATCTTCAGAATATTTCGATCCTCGGTCCCGGGATTATCTTTGGCAAAGGGCTCGTCAGGGGTACTAACAATACTCCGGAGGGAAGCGGTAATAAAGCAATAGCACTCAAATGGTGCCGGAACGTTATTATCCGTGATGTTTCTATCCTCATGGGAGGATGGTTCGGTATCCTCGCAACGGGTGTCGATAACCTTACCCTCGACAACCTTAAAATTGACACAAACCGCGACGGTATGGATATCGATTGCTGCGTGAATGTCAGGGTCTCGAATTGCTTTGTTAATTCACCCCAGGACGATGGCATATGCCTGAAGAGCTGCTTTGGCCTTGGAGTTGCCCGAGCCACTGAAAATGTCACAATAACCAACTGCCAGGTTTCCGGTTATGAGGCAGGCTCGCTTCTCGATGGCACTTACAAGCGCGACGAGAAAAGAGCAGCAGGCGGAGGTCCGACAGGAAGAATAAAATTCGGGACGGAATCAAACGGAGGATTTAAGAATATTACAATCTCGAATTGTGTCTTTGATTACTGCCGTGGACTTGCTCTTGAATCCGTTGATGGCGCTCTTCTGGAAGATATTACTGTCTCAAATATCACTATGCGTGATATTGTCAACGCTCCAATCTTTATCAGGCTGGGGGAACGCATGCGCGGCCCTAAAGATGCGGCCGTTGGCGAAATACGCAGGGTAATGATCTCAAACGTAACCGTTTATAATGCCGATCCAAAAAGCGGAGTTATTATCTGCGGAGATCCGGGTCATGATATTAAAGATATCCGTCTTTCCAATATAAGGATATATTATAGAGGAGGGACAGCAGAACAGGCTGCCAGAGAGGTTCCGGGCTTTGAAAAGGAATATCCTGAGCCTGCCAGGTTCGGTATACTGCCCTCTTACGGATTTTTTGTAAGGCATGTCGACGGCATCCAGTTCAACAATGTCGAGGTAAGCTTTAAGGAGAATGATCTTCGTCCTGCATTCTTCCTTGACGATGTGAAAAATGCCGAATTTATGTTCGTGAAGGCTCAGAAATCAGCAGGGGTGCCATATATGACGGTGAAAAATGTTACGAACCTGAGCTTCTTCCGTTCGCTTGACATCATTGACAGGAAAATCGAAAAAGCAGAGAACGGGAAAATGTAAAAATAGTCATTAATGAAAAATTCGACTTTAATATCTGTAATCTTATTCTTATTCATTTCAATTGACTCGCCGGGGATTTCCCCGGATAAGAAAATTGAGAAGAAGGCGATCCGTTTTCTCAGAGAGGAAACTATTGCCAGGGCTGATAAAGCGATTGTTGAGAAGCCGATCACTGTTACCGACTCCGTATGCAGCCGGAGTGCCGGAGGAAAACATGATTTTTATTCGGAGGCCGACTACTCCTGGCCCGACCCTGCAAATCCCGGAGGACCCTTTATCAATCGCGACGGAATGACCTATCCCGGCATCTTCACTGCACATCGCTATGCAATGATAAGACTTAGCCAGATTGTCGGCTCTCTTGCTTCAGCATACAAGATCACCGGCGATGAAAAATATGTAGTGGCTGCCTTCATTCACCTTAAAGCCTGGTTTGCCGATACAGCTACAATGATGAACCCGTCGCTGTTATATGGTCAGGCCATCATAGGAAAGAATACAGGACGGGGGATAGGAATAATTGATACAATTCATCTGATGGAAGTTGCCCAGGGAATCCTTGTTATGGAGAATGCAAAATGCATCGATCGGAAACTCCTTGAAGCAATTAAATCGTGGTTCAGCAATTATATTAACTGGCTCCTTACTCATAAGTACGGTAACGATGAGATGAATACAAAAAACAACCATTCCACCTGCTGGGTAATGCAGGTCGCTTCATTTGCCAGATTTACCGGCAATGAGAAAGTTCTCAATATGTGCCGGAAGAGATATGAAGAGATCCTGCTTCCAAACCAGATGGCTGTCGATGGCAGCTTCCCGCTTGAACTCAACCGGACAAAGCCTTACGGGTATTCCTTATTCAATCTCGATGCAATGGCTATGGCCTGTCTGATTCTGTCCGATAGTAAAAATGATCTGATTAATTTCAGGACTACCGATGGCAAAACCCTTAAAAAGGGAATAGAGTTTCTCTATCCCTATGTAGCTGACAAGAGTAAATGGACCTATAATCAAGATGTCATGCACTGGGATGAATGGCCCGTAGCCCAGCCATTTCTGCTGATCGGGGCATATGAATTCGGTAACAAAGAGTGGTTTGAAACCTGGAAGCGGCTGGAGCATTTCCCCACCGGGAGCGAGGTAATAAGGAACCTGCCCATACGTAATCCGTTGTTATGGCTGAAATAAAACAATATTTTAGTTATCCTTTTACCCCCTTTCTTATTTCCCCCAAGGGGGAAAGGTTTTCATCCTGCTCGGTTAACAATTTAACAAATAAAATAGAAATCGACTAAAATCAATAACTTAACACTCCTATGAAAAAGACAATTTTTACTCTTTTACTACTATTTTTTATTGGTCAGAGCATCTCCGCCCAGAAGGTTCTTACAAAAGATGAACGAATGGAGTGGTGGCGCGATGCGAGGTTTGGAATGTTTATCCACTGGGGTGTTTATTCACTCCCTGCAGGCACATGGGATGGCCGTCAGATTGGCGGTATCGGCGAATGGATAATGAACCGGGCCAAGATACCGGTAGCCGATTACCAGAGAATGGCAAAAGATTTCAACCCGATAAAGTATAACCCGGATGCATGGGTACGAATGGCAAGGGACGCGGGCATGAAATACATCGTCATTACCTCAAAGCATCACGACGGATTCGCCCTCTTTGAAACAAAAGCCAGCAAATGGAATGTTGTTGATGCAACTGTGTATGGCAAGGATCTTCTAAAGCCTCTTGCCGAAGCTTGCAGGAAATACGGAATAAAACTTGGATTCTACTATTCCCAGGCACAGGACTGGAATAATCCCGGCGGAGCGGCTGCCCGTAAAATAACAAAAGAAGGATGGGCAAATCCCGATTCAGTGATTATCGATGCCTATACCAAAGAGCATAAGGGCCACTGGGATCCTGCCCAGGAGAAAAAGACATTCGATCAGTACATTGATGGTGTGGCTGTTCCGGAGGTCAGAGAATTGCTGACCAACTATGGCGACATTGCAGTGCTCTGGTGGGACACCCCCACGAACATGACAGATGAAGCTGCTACGAAGCTGCAGTCGCTCCTTGCTCTTCAGCCTTCAATAATTACCAACGACCGCCTCAAAAGACCAAATTTCCCGGGCGATCATAAAACCCCCGAGCAGAAGATCCCAAACCTGGTCGATCTTGACGGCACCGACTGGGAAACCTGTATGACCATGAACGGAACATGGGGATATAAAAGCTATGACCATAATTATAAGTCAGCAGAAACACTTATTCACAACCTTCTTGATATAGCATCCAAGGGTGGCAATTTTCTCCTGAATGTAGGACCTACCTCCGAGGGTGAATTTCCTCCCGAAAGCGTCGATCTGCTTGCTAAGATAGGAGCATGGATGAAGATCAACGGAGAAGCAGTTTACGGAACTAGTGCCAGCCCATGGGGATTATTCGACTGGGGCCGCTGTACAAAGAAGGTGACCAAAAATGGCACCTCTCTCTACTTTTCTGTCTTCCAGTGGCCTACCGATGGTAAGCTGGTTATACCCGGAGTAAAGAACAGCGTTGTCTCGGCAAAGCTTCTTGCAACAGGAGCTACGGTTAAGTCCACGCTCACAAAGGACGGGAATCTGACGCTTACCCTTCCCGCTACAGCTCCAGACCCGGTCGCAACTGTGATAAGAGTAGATGTCCATGGAAAGGTCGAAAACCAACCTTTGAAGCCATCCAAATAGGAAACCCTCTGTGGAACTCTGTGCTTCTCCGGATTTCCTCCGTGTAAGTTCTTATTTTTAAATTAAATACATAAATTATGAAATCAACAGTCAGGTTAATCATTTCAATATCAGCCATATTGCTGATTATATACATGCCAGGCTTTTCGCAGAAAAAGACGAAGTACTCCCCTTATGTAAAAAAAGAGATGTACAAAAAAGGCTGGATCGATTTTAACAAGAACGGGAAGATGGACCCCTACGAGGACCCATCTCTTAATATCGATCTCCGTATCAATGACCTTCTGAGCCAGATGAATGTAGATGAAAAAACCGGTCAGTTGGTTACGCTGTATGGTTTTCCAAACGTTCTGAAGGATTCACTCCCTACTCCGGAGTGGAAAACAAAGATTTGGAAGGATGGACTGGCAAATATTGATGAGCATTGCAACGGGACCAGGTCCCCGGCTCTCTCACGTTCACCTGGCCTTCATGCAAAAACAATCAATGAAGTCCAGAGGTGGTTTATCGAAGAGACGAGGCTTGGAATACCTGTCGACTTCACCAACGAGGGAATCTATGGAGCCGCTTTCCCCGGAGCTACGCTTTTCCCGGCACAGATCGGCCTTGGTTCGACATGGGACAGAGCTCTTGTTTCCCTTATCGGCTCGATCACTTCCGCCCAGACAAAGGCAGCAGGATTCACAAACGTCTATTCCCCTATTCTGGATGTAGCCCGCGATCCCCGCTGGGGTCGGGTCATGGATTGCTATGGCGAAGATCCTTACCTGGTATCGCAGCTTGGATTGCAGCAGGTTCTTGCCATTCAGAAGAATCATAACGTAGTCTCTACCACAAAACATTTTGCAGCGTATAGCATCCCAATCGGCGGACGTGATGGTAGCGTGCGTACCGATCCTCAGATCAGTCCCCGCGAGATGCATACACTTCTTCTGGAGCCATTCCGCGTAGCATTCAGCAAAGGCCAGGCACACGGAACGATGAGCTCCTATAATGATTACGACGGTGTGCCCGTAAGCGGTTCCTCACAGTTTCTGATCAATTTGCTCAGGCAGACATGGGGATTTAAAGGATATGTAGTATCTGACAGTGAAGCACTTGAATTTCTTTGGTCGAAGCACCATGTTGCACCGGACTATAAGGATGCAGTGAGACAGGCTCTTGAAGCAGGTCTTAATGTAAGGACAACCTTCAAGAGCCCTGATACCTACCTCATTCCCCTCCGCGAACTTGTAAAGGAAGGGTCAGTGTCCATGGATCTGCTCGACAGCAGGGTAAAAGATGTGCTCTGGGTTAAATTCTGGCTCGGCCTGTTCGATAAGCCATATATTGAAAACCCCGAAGAATCTGATAAGATCTATGCAGACCCTGAAAGTGACAAGGTTTCCAGGCAGGCTTCCTATGAATCGATGATTCTTCTTAAAAACGACGATCACTTTCTTCCTCTTAAGAAAGAAAACATAAAAAATATCCTGATCGCTGGTCCGGATGCAGATAACAAGCAGTTCTCACTTTCAAGATACGGACCTAAAAAAATCAGCTATAAATCCATGATCGAAGCTTTCAAGGCAAAGCTTGGCAGCGATGTCAACGTAATGTATGCAAAAGGATGCAACACCACCGATTCGCACTGGCCGGAAAGTGAAATCATGCCGTTCGATCCTGATGCAAAGGAGATTGAAGGAATCAACGATGCAGTAACAATGGCAAAAACTGCAGATATTGTTGTGATGGTCATGGGTGAAGATGAAAACGTGATCGGAGAATCAAAATCAAGGACGGACCTTAATCTTTCAGGCAATCAGCAGCTGCTTCTGACTAAGATCCACGAAACCGGAAAACCTATCGTGCTGGTGCTGATGAATGGAAGAGCAATCACCATCAATTGGGCCAATAAATACTGTAATTCAATAATTGAAGCCTGGATACCCGGGAAATATGGAAGTGAAGCTGTTGCAGATATAGTTTTCGGCGATTACAATCCCGGAGGCAAGCTTACAGTTACATTCCCTAAATCAATAGGACAGCTCCCAATGTGTTTCCCGTCAAAACCAAATGCGCAGGCAAATGAAAGGACAACTGTCAACGGTGTAATTTATCCTTTCGGATATGGTCTGAGCTTCACAACATTTGAGTATTCTAACATAAAAATTACTCCTGACAAACAGATAGCAGCCGGAAATATCGATGTAACGATCGATGTGAAGAATACGGGGCAGATGGCAGGAGACGAGATTGTCCAGCTTTATATTAACGATGAAGTAAGCTCTGTTATCAGATATGATAAGGAGCTGAGGGGATTTGAGAGAGTAACGCTGGCACCCGGAGAGACAATAAGTGTACATTTTACACTTACTCCTGAAGACCTGCAGATGCTTGACATAAATATGAACTGGATAGTTGAGCCGGGGTGGTTCAAGGTGATGGTTGGAAGCTCTTCGGCGGATATCCGCCAGGAGGGAAGATTTGAGATATTGCCAAAAACGCAGCTCAATAAACCCTATGAATTTCAGCAGCAGAACGCAAGAATGATGCAATAATCAGAATTTGAATCATAATGAAAGGTAAGACAAGAAAGAGTATATTGACTGCCGGATCGGCTTTTCTGCTGATGGCCTGTGCCTCAGCCATAGAAAATACTTCAGTAACAAGCCCTGACGGACATCTTCAGTGCACTCTGATACATGAAAAGAACCAGCTTTCTATATCTGTCACGCTTAAGGGCATGGAAGCCAGCAAGCTGCTCGACAGGGCCACTCACGAGACGACGCTGCCATTTACCAGGATGCTGGCAGGACCGGCAGACTATTCTGTCTGCCATTTCGGAATAAGAAGGCAGAATACGACGTGGGTCCACCAGGCTGCAACAGCAGCAATCTTTTGCGCGCCGGTCATCACATATGCGTCAACACCTGCACATATTCTTGAGAATCCATGTGCAGAGATGATAAAAAGCATCCCGTCGGTATGGGATGAGACTATTGTTCTGCCACCATCAGAGATCGGTGAACTTGCAGTTTATGCTCAGCGCAAGGGAACCACATGGTTTCTGTCAGTCATTAACGGTCTTAAACCGAAAACCATTGAGATTCCATTCTCATTTCTCGGAAAGGGCGGGTACACTTCTCTAATCCTGAGAGATAACCCTGCTGATCCTGCATCTGCAAATGTATCGCAGGGTAATTCAGCAGCCGGTGATAAAATCATAATTGAACTGGGAGCCGGGGGCGGATATATGGCAAGGTTTACCAGGGAATAAATATACCTTGGTGTCCCTTCGTGTTGCCTTTGTGGTTAAAACACCCGGTCTAAATTCTGCGCCTTCCTCCCTGGGGGAAAGCCTGCCCCGCTTCGGCGTGGGTTGGGAAGGGGGTCTAATAATTCTTAGCAACCTCTGTTAAAAATTGGTATAATCCATGTAAAAGGTTTAAATTACATCTGTATTTATAAGATATACAGATGGATTCCTTTTTAAAAATATTTAAAAAGAGTCAGATTGTCTTCCTTATTCTTCTTTTCTCAATAATCCCTGGCTGCTCAAAAAAGCATGATGTTAATAATAACACCCCGAATGATATCTGGGATATTGACAAAGACGGGATCCCAAAGTTCGTAAACACCAATTATATAGAGCTTTCCAAAATCTACAGGATATCAAAATACCGGTCATCCATCGGCCATGATTATTCAGATTCCTACGAACAATGCAGGAGCATGAAACACTATTTTCAGCCAAAAGACGATGTCGACTGGACTACAGTAAAGATCTATTCCCCGGTTTCCGGGACTATCACAAGAGTCGAGCAGGAATCAGTGGGCGGTACAAAAATAGAGATCGCTTCAGATGACTACCCGGCATTCCGTATTTCCATTTTCCATATTAATCTGCTGGGAACACGTAACGTTAACGATAAGATAAGTGCCGGTGAACAGCTTGGCACTCACATAGGGTCGCAGACATATTCCGATATTTCGGTGATCGTTAATGATCCGACAAAGCAGGGAAGGATGGTCTCGTGGTTTGACGTAATTACCGACCATGTTTTTAATGAATATACCGCTCGCGGCATAAATCAGCGCACTTTAATAATTATCTCAAAATCAGAACGCGATGCAAATCCTCTGACCTGCAGCGGAGACACTTTCACCTCCGTCGATCCCCTGGAATGCTGGGTTTATCTTAATTGAATTTAATTTTTTCCATAAAAAAGCCACTTTTTCTTTGATATATTAAAAATATCATTACTTTTGTCCAGCTATTTGAAATAAACTATGCGGTTTTCTTTAATACATATTATTACCCTCACTCTTATCATCATTCTTGTGCATAACAAGTGAACCGGGAATAATATGTAGCTATAAATATACAGATGCTTTCCGGTTAACCGGGAAGCTTTTTTTTTAATAAGAATGTTAAAATGAAGAACCAGCTCAGGAGTCTGAAAACAACAACCGGCAGGAAAATGGCAGGAGCCAGGAGCCTGTGGCGTGCCAATGGGATGAAAGAGGAGAACTTTGGCAGACCTGTGATTGCAATCGTAAATTCCTTTTCACAGTTCGTCCCGGGGCATGTTCATCTTCATTCAATCGGGCAGACTATAAAGAAAGAGATAGAGAAGAGTGGCTGTTTTGCTGCAGAATTCAACACAATTGCAATTGACGACGGAATAGCGATGGGACATACGGGAATGCTCTATTCTCTTCCCTCAAGGGAACTCATTGCCGACAGTGTGGAATATGTCTGCAATGCACATTGTGCTGATGCGATGATATGCATCAGCAACTGCGACAAGATCACCCCGGGAATGATGATGGCAGCTCTCCGCCTCAATATACCTGCGGTATTTGTCTCGGGAGGACCAATGGAGGCAGGTCAGTTTGGAAACCAGAGCCTCGACCTTGTTGATGTTATGGTCCATGGTGCTGATGATAAGGTAAGCGACCATGAACTTGATGAAATGGAAAGAACCGCCTGCCCTACCTGCGGATCTTGTTCCGGCATGTTCACCGCCAACTCGATGAACTGCCTCAATGAAGCTCTAGGTCTTGCCCTTCCCGGAAACGGAACAATTGTTGCCACACATGCAAACCGAACAAAACTTTTCGAAAAAGCTGCTAAACTTATAGTCGAAATAACTAACAGATACTATTCTGATGGAGATACAGGCGTACTTCCGCGTTCAATTGCGACCAGGGAAGCTTTCATGAACTCAATGTCGCTCGATATAGCCATGGGCGGATCTACAAATACCGTACTTCACCTTCTTGCCCTGGCACACGAGGCACAAGTCGATTTCACAATGAAAGATATTGATGCCCTTTCGCGCAAGATCCCGAATATATGCAAAGTGGCGCCAAGTTCCCGGTTCCATGTTGAGGACGTCAATCATGCAGGAGGGATTATGGCAATAATGGGTGAACTTAACCGGGCCGGACTGATCGACACGTCGGTAAAGAGGGTTGATTACCCGTCGCTGGAAGAAGCTATCTCCGATTGGGATATTATGAGCGGCAGGGCAAAACCAGAAGCATATAAATTTTACAGGAGCGCCCCTGCAATGAAGAGAAGCCTCGAGATGGGTTTTCATGATACCCTTTATAATACTCTCGATATTGACAGGGAGAAAGGATGCATCCGCAGCACACAACACTCCTATAACAGAGATGGCGGACTTGCTGTGCTTTACGGTAACCTGGCGAAAGACGGCTCTATTGTAAAAACTGCAGGTGTTGATGAAAACCTGTTTTTGTTCTCAGGTCCGGCTGTGGTTTTCGAATCACAGGAGGAGGCGTCCGATGGTATTCTCGGCGGAAAAATAAGGGAAGGCGATGCAGTAATAATCAGATATGAAGGTCCGAAGGGAGGACCGGGAATGCAGGAGATGCTCTACCCTACTTCCTATCTCAAATCAAAAGGTCTCGGGAAAAAATGTGCATTGATCACTGATGGAAGGTTCTCGGGAGGCACATCTGGTTTGTCAGTGGGTCACATATCGCCGGAGGCTGCATCAAAAGGAGCACTCTCTGTGATACAAGATGGCGATATTATCGAGATCGATATCCCAGGCAGAAAAATCAACGTAAAACTTTCTGAAGATGAGCTGATTAAAAGATTGAGGAAAGAGGAAGAAAAAGGGTTGGAAGCATTCAAGCCCGGAAATAGAAACCGTGAAATTCCTGCTTCTCTAAGGGCATATGCCTTTTTTGTTAGTTCAGCTGATAAAGGAGCAGTGAGGATTGTATAAACCGGTGACCGGTGACCGATAATTGGCTCTCCCCCTTTGAATCCGCCAGCTGGCGGATCGGCGAAGCCAACGGGGGCGGGGGGATGTAAAAAAAGCTTATAAAAAACGGAATAGATGAATACAGATTTAGAAACAGATATGAAAAAGGAGAAAGCAACCAACGACGAACCGACTCTGAATGGCGGTGAGCAGGTAACAGGTGCTGACGCACTGCTCAGAAGTCTGATTGAAGAGGGTGTCGACACAATATTCGGTTATCCGGGCGGGGCTATCATGCCGGTTTATGACAAGCTTCTTGATTATGAGGATAAGCTGAAGCATATTCTTACCCGCCATGAGCAGGGGGCTGCTCACGCTGCCCAGGCCTATGCGATGGTATCGGGCAAACCGGGTATATGCTTTGCAACTTCAGGTCCTGGTGCGACAAACCTCATAACAGGGATCGCCAATGCGTACCTCGATTCAGTACCGATGGTATTCATTACTGCACAGGTGGTCTCAACTCTTATCGGGACAGATGCGTTCCAGGAAACAGATATCCTTGGCGTTTCGATGCCTGTCACAAAATGGAATTGCCAGGTAAAGAAAGCACAGGATATTCCTGACATTATTGCCAAGGCGTTTTATATAGCAACCACAGGCAGACCAGGCCCCGTGCTGATTGATATAACAAAGGATGCTCAGAATGAAAAACTAAGCTTTAAATATAAAAGATGCACTTACCTGAGAAGCTATAATCCTCATATACCTCTGCATACAAAAGCAATAGAATCAGCTGCGATAATGATCAATCACGCTGAGAGGCCTTTGATACTTGCCGGACATGGCGTTCTTATTTCGGGCGCTGAGAAGGAGCTCAGGGAATTCGCCGAGAAAACGGGAATACCTGTTGCTGTTACCCTTCTGGGTATCTCTTCGTTTCCTTCCGGTCACAGGCTCTATGCCGGCTTCCTTGGCATGCATGGCAATTACGGGCCGAATTTGCTGACTAATGAGGCTGATCTGATTATTGCCATTGGAATGCGTTTTGACGACCGTGTTACCGGCAACCTGAAAAAATATGCCAGGCAGGCACGAATAATTCATATTGAGATCGATGAGGCCGAAATCAATAAGAATGTACAGGTCGACCTCGAAATCCATAATGACGCTAAAGAGGTGCTCAGCCACCTGATCCCGCTTGTCGGGAAAAAAACATACGAGTCATGGGTCAGGGAATTCAGGATCTGCGACAAGACTGAATTTGATAAAGTTATTAAGTCAGAGACGAAACCAGACTCCGGTGATATAAAGATGGGTGAAGTCATAAATCTTGTATCGGAGCTGACCGGAGGTGATGCCGTGATCGTAACGGATGTCGGGCAGAACCAGATGGCCGCTGCAAGGTATTTCAGATTTACAAACCCGAACAGCCTTGTTACATCTGGCGGGATGGGAACCATGGGATTCGGTCTTCCCGCATCGATCGGAGCTAAAATCGGCAACCCGGGAAGGCAGGTCGTCGCATTCATTGGCGATGGCGGGTTTCAGATGACCATTCAGGAACTCGGGACAATCCTGCATTACAGGATCCCCGTAAAGATTATAATCCTTAACAACGGCTATCTCGGAATGGTACGCCAGTGGCAAGATATGTTCTTTAAGAAAAGGTACGCCTCGACAGAACTGGTAAATCCGGATTTTGTTACAATAGCAGCCGGGTACAAAATCCCTGGAATAAAAGTCCTGGAAAGGGCAGAGCTGAAAAAATCGCTCATTGAGCTGCTTAAATCAGATGGACCTTTCCTGCTCGATATAAAAATCGATAAGGAAGGAAATGTTCTTCCAATGATCGAACCAGGAGCATCAGTTTCAGAAGTAACACTTAATTATAAATCATGAAACAGGAATTTACTATTTCATTGTTCAGCGAAGATCACATAGGGATCCTGAACCAGATAACGATAATACTGACCCGACGGCAGATAAATATCGAAAGCATTACTGCCTCGGAATCTGCCGTAAAAGGTGTTCAGCTGCTCACGCTTGTCGTAAAAACGACTCCCGACATGGTGAGGAAGGTGGCAAAGCAGATGGAAAAGCTGGTTGATGTTCTTAAAGTATTTGTGCATAGCTCTGATGAAATCATTTACCAGGAAATTGCCCTCTATAAAGTGACTACAAAAGGACTGATGTCAGGAAATGTGATCGATCATGTCGTCAGGACTCATCATGCAAGGATACTTGAGGTCTCACCTGAATATATAATAATTGAAAAAACGGGTCACAAATCTGAAATAACCGAGCTTCTGACCCAGCTCGAACCATACGGGGTTCTGCAGTTTGTCCGCTCAGGAAGGGTTGCAATCACAAAACAGGTTAAGGAATTGAATTCCTACCTGAAGGAAATGGATGAGGCAAACAGGTTTAAACCGGAAGAGATTGAAAGTTATAATAAGAATTAATCGTATATACCCCCTTTCATTTTCCCCCAAGGGGAGGGCCAAGCGTTAAAAAATTGCTCTGTGAGCAATTTTAGCGAAGGAGCCAGCCTGCAGGGGAGGGAGTTCA
>Ga0207931_1000070_pt1 | contig 35639 bp, 23 predicted proteins | sample NGESurdeep092012_2_FD_184478 | JGI IMG/M metagenome (GOLD analysis project Ga0207931, IMG submission 184478) | Arctic peat soil microbial communities from Barrow, Alaska - NGEE Surface sample 415-1 deep-092012 (SPAdes) | ecosystem: Environmental > Terrestrial > Soil > Wetlands > Peat ...
ATAAACGATTATGAGATAGGACTGAAGCATAACCTTGAAGCCATCGATATCTTCAATGACGACGGCACCATAAGTGAAAGAGCTGGTCTCTTCATCGGCGTTGACCGTTTCGTTGCAAGGGAGATGGCGGAAAAAGAGCTGCAAAGCACAGGAGCCCTGGTAAAAGTTGAGGAATACATTAACAAGCTGGGCCGGTCTGAGCGTACACATGCAGTTATTGAACCAAAATTATCGCTGCAATGGTTTCTAAGCATGAAGGATTTAGCAGAGCCTGCCCTCGATGCAATATTGAATGACACCATCAGGTTGTTCCCTGATAAGTACAAAAATGTCTACAGGCATTGGATGGAGAACGTTCGCGACTGGTGCATCAGCAGGCAGTTATGGTGGGGTCAGCGCATACCGGCATATTATTATAATAATAATGAGTTTGTTGTTGCGGAGACAGCAGAGGAAGCACTTGCCGAGGCTCGCCAGGTCAGCGGCAGGAAGGACCTGTCATTATCCGACCTGAGGCAGGATGAAGACGTGCTTGACACCTGGTTTTCTTCCTGGCTCTGGCCTCTGACATGCTTCAACGGGATCAATGAACCGGATAATGAGGATATAAAATATTATTATCCCTCCAATGTTCTTGTCACTGCCCCGGATATACTCTTTTTCTGGGTTGCCAGGATGATCATGGCTGGTTATGAGTACAGAGGTAGGGAGCCGTTCAGAGATGTATATCTTACAGGTATGGTGCGTGACAAGCAGAACAGAAAGATGTCAAAATCGCTGGGTAATTCCCCGGACCCCATCAGCCTGATGGAAAAGTACGGAGCTGACGGAGTCAGGGTAGGGATGCTCTTATGCTCTCCGGCCGGCAACGATCTGCTTTATGACGACAGCCTGCCTGAACAGGGACGTAATTTTGCCAACAAGATATGGAATGCCTTCCGTCTGGTTATAACAATGGACACTGATGACAGCATCCCTCAGCCGCCTGCCTCGGCAGCAGCAGTCCGGTGGATGGATGGTACCATAAACAAAACCCTGGCGCAGATAGATGAAAATTTTTCACGGTATCGGATCTCCGATGCTCTTATGCAGTCATACAAATTATTCTGGGATGACTTCTCAGGCTGGTTCCTTGAGATCATCAAGCCAGCCTACGGAAAGCCGATGGACGGACAAACCCACAGGGATTCACTTCGTATTTTTGAGACAATGATGAAGGTCATACATCCTTTCATGCCTTTCATCACTGAGGAAATATGGCAGAGGCTTGCCGAAAGATCTGATGGCAGCAGCATAATGATCGAAAAGATGCCGGCAGCTGGTCAGTATGATGATGCAATGCTCAGTCACTTTGATACGGCCCGCGAAATTGTAAGTGCCGTCCGGACTGTCAGAAAAGAAAAGAATATCCCAACACGCGATTCACTTGTTCTATGTGCGGCAGCGGGCTCAACCGGCGGAGAGTTTGATGAGGTCATCAGACGCATGTGCAATCTCTCGGAGATACGTGTCGTACGAGGCAAGGTTGAAAGTGCAGTGTCATTCAGGTTACATACGCATGAGTTCTTCATACCAATGGGTGAAGGTATTGATCACGATGAAGAAATCAGAAAGCTGCGTGAAGAGTTAACTTATACGGAAGGATTTCTTGCTTCAGTGATGGCAAAACTATCTAATGAGAAGTTCGTTGCCAATGCTCCCGATAAAGTTATTACACTTGAGAGAAAAAAGGAAGCTGATGCGCGCGCCAGGATCAAAACGCTTAAAGAAAGCCTCTCGCTCCTTGAAAAGAAATAGGGAAAAGTCGAAAGTAAACCCCCTCGCCCTTTGGGGTGGTTATTTTTATTTCTCAGATACAATATTAGTCTTTACGGACGGTGTAGCTGCCATTTTCTCCTGACACTGCCTGCCAGCCGTCATTCAGCATCAGGTGCCATCCGGCACCGGAAACATGATTTCGTTCAATTACTATATCCCGGGCACTTATACGCAGTGTATGCAGGTCATTAGCCAGCAGTGCGCCGCCATCGTCAACAGACAGTCTTCCCCAGTTGTCTGAAACGCGCAGCCGCTCATAAAGTGTACCAAGAGAATCAAGGAAATTGATATCCTCGGGTTCATAACTGAAATTTGGACTCTCCATTGTAATTGTCACAACCGGTTTCTCAACGAACGTTGTTATGATCTTTCGTGTCCGTTCGTTTATCATGGCCTCGCGTTCGCTTTCCTCCGCCCTTATAGCCTGTATATCATAGTTCATAGCAAGTGAACCGGCAACATCACGGCATACCTCCGGAAGTGTCACCCCATAGGCCTCAAGGGTAGCCTTCCCCAGATCAAAATCCGGCCGTCGGATCTGTCTGAAATCGAAACCCGTATCATCAAGCAGGGTGGCATATAATGCACCATGGACAAATCCGTAGCCCGAGGCATAGGAGTTGTTACTGTATATCCTGTCAAGGTATTCAAGTATCCTTTCCCGGCGCTCGTTACTATCTGCGGAACAAAGTTTTATATATGTAAATGTTGCCAGGCCTTCATAATTTTCAAACTTGTTCTCATCAGTAATGGCTTCCGGCAGTTGCTCGCGCCGGGCACCACGAAAGACAAGCGCATCCCTTATTGCCAGTTTGCGGGCCTCACCGGTCGATCCGATGGCATTAATAAGGGCTTTCCACTCGAGCTTAAGGTAGAACCGGGCATTCGGGTCGTTCAGGTGCCGCGTACTGAAAGTCGAAGGTTTGAGGTCATGGCGTTCCTGGAAGCAGTGAAAAAGGCTGTGGACAGTGCGGGCAGCTACCCTGTAACGGTCTTCCGTGTCAGGCAACGGTACCATTGCATATTTTATGCCGCCGAACTCGATGACATTATTGGTAATGAGTCTCTCCCTGGGGAGCACACCTGTGAAAATTCCTTCCCTGGCTCTCAGGGTGCCTGCAGAATCAGCAACGTTGGCATAGATCATTCTGTTACGACTGTCCACGTACATGATCGGGCCATAAAGATTTTCTCCCCACAGCTTTCCGTTATCATTATTGCAGATCTGCTCAACGTATTTAAAATATTCTCCGGCTTTCTGAACGGAGAACCATTCCTGACCCTCCTTTCTGTTACATGATGAGAGAATTAAAACTGTACTGATGATGATGATCAACCTTTTCATCCGGAGCCTGAGTAAGCTCCAAAAATATGAAAAAAACAACAATGAGGCTCAACTGAAGATTGTCAAGGAGAGCAATTATGATTAAGGTGTTGCTTTTTACATCTTTAAATTTTTACATTTGCCGTCGCTAAAAGGAGCAAATAATGAATAATGACATACTTATGAGCCGTAATGAGCTGGTGCAGTTTCTGAGAAAACCCGCAGACCAGTTCACTTCTGATGACATTATGAGGTTTATTGAAGCGAAGGGAATAAAGATGGTCAACTTCAGGTATCCGGCTGAAGACGGCAAGTTAAAATCTCTGAATTTTGTGCCGTTTAGCCGCGATCATCTGGCTGCTATACTCACTGCCGGTGAGCGTGTTGACGGATCGAGTCTCTTCTCTTTCGTTGAGGCGGGATCAAGCGACATGTATGTCATGCCAAGATACCGCACTGCGTTTGTCAATCCTTTTGCACAGTCGCCCACTCTTGAAATATTATGTTCATTCTATAATTCAGAGGGAAAGCCGCTTGAGAGCTCTCCTGAATATATACTCCGCAAAGCAATAACAAGGTTTGCAGCATCGACGGGCTATACCATCAGGGCACTCGGTGAACTTGAATATTACGTCAGATCCAAAAGTGACGAGCTGTATCCTCTCTTTGACCAGAAGGGTTATCACCAGTCAAAGCCTTTTGCCAAGTTCGAGGATCTGCGGGTTGAAGCTCTTGAACTCTGCGCCAGGGCCGGATGTCATATTAAGTACGGTCATTCGGAAGTCGGAAGTTTCTCAAAGGACGGAAATGACTTTGAGCAGCACGAGATAGAGTTCCTTCATGTCCCTCTTGATGAGGCTACAGAACAGTTATTGATTGCCAAATGGATACTTCGCATGCTGGGTTATAAATACGGAGTTGAGGTCAGTTTTGCTCCCAAGATTACGGTGGGCAAGGCCGGATCTGGCATGCATATTCACCTTCTGCTTGAGAAGGATGGCCGTAACCTGATGATCGAAGATGGTCATCTTAGCGATACGGCAAAGAAAATGATTGCCGGAATCCTGGATCTTAGCAAGGGTTTGACAGCATTCGGGAATACAATTCCCACTTCCTACCTCAGGTTGGTCCCTCACCAGGAGGCTCCTACAAATATCTGCTGGGGCGATCGGAATCGGTCGGTGCTAATGAGGGTTCCCCTCGGATGGCTGGGTGCCTCGCAGATGATCCATGATGCCAATCCTGCCGAGCAGTCTGGCAGCGCAGAAAAAATCTCCAGGCAGACGGTCGAGCTCCGTTCCCCTGACAGCTCTGCAGATATTTACATGCTGATGGCTGGCATTGCCATTGCCATTCAGCACGGACTTGAAATGCCTGGAGCACTCGAGATGGCAGACAGGCTCTACGTCAATTATAATGTATTTAAGGATAAAGGAAAGGTTACAGGGAAAAAGCTTGAATCACTTCCTGCATCATGCTGGGATTCGGCAGAGGCGCTGCTCAGCCTGCGGCATTACTTTGAGAAAGATGGCATATTCCCTGCAGGTGTGATAGACAATGTAGCTAAAAGGCTGAAGTCGTACAATGACCAGAAGCTGAGCGAGGAGCTCTATGGCAACAATGAGGCCATAGCGAAGCTGGTGAAGCAACACTTGCACTGCGGTTAGAAAAACTCACGCTTTCGTTTCAAGCTCTACAGAAGCTGCCTTGATGCTAACATTCAGCTCAAATCCGACAAGCAGAGCTATTGAGTTGAGGTACAGCCAGATAAGAATTACTAAAAGTGTCCCGATTGTACCGTAAAGTTTGTTGTACTGTCCGAAATCATTGACATAGGCTGAAAATCCCAATGATGTCAGGATAAACAATCCTGTGGCCAGAATTGCCCCCGGAGATATATACCTGAAGTCCTTCTTTTTTGCCGGGACAAGATAATACATAGTTGAGATTGCAAAAAATAGCATAGCAATGATCAGGATCCATTTGAAAGTCATAGCCAGGTAGAAGACAAAACTGAGGCGAAGCACTCCCATCCCTACCATCTTGTCTACAACCGAACGGTTGAGGATAATGAGCGCCCCGGCAGTCATAAACATCAGAAGGATAAGCATCAGGAGAAAGACAGCTATTTTTCTCTGCTGGATCCATGTACGGCTCTGGAAACCGTGGGCTGACACGTTGAAGGCATGCATCAGAGCGTGTATACCATTGGTGGAAAAAACTATTGTGGCAATAAACATTACCACAAGCAATACTCCGCTGCGGTTGGTTATTACATCAACAATTGTTCCCTCCATGAAAGTATATGCGTTCTTGGGCACGATAGACTCAAACATCTTTATAAGTTCAGTCTGAAAATTAGGAATTGGTATAAAGGGTATAAGTGTAAAAAAGAAAATTGTGGCAGGTAACAATGCCATAAGCATATTAAATGCTATAGCTGATGCCCTGGTCACCAGCACTCCTCTGCCAAACAGACCTTTCACTGTCAGTTTTACCACAGTGTCGAGGGGAGCCCTGTCAAAACCCGGCAGGACAGCTTTTTTAATTCCTTTTGCTCTTGTTATGATGGTCTCCCTCTTGCTCATCCATTTGGTCAGTAAGCTTTCAGGCTCATGTCGAGGCTTTTAATATGATGCGTCAGTGCCCCTACGGAAATAAAATCCACGCCGCACATGGCATATTCCCTGACATTATCCAGGGTGATCCCTCCTGATGATTCTGTCTCGGCGGCCTTGCCAATAATCCTGACAGCCTCAATTGTCATAGGAATGGTGAAATTGTCAAGCATTATGCGGTCAACTCCCGTGGCTGCAATTATTTCATTAACATCCTTAATATTTCGTGCCTCAACCTCAATCTTCAGCGAAAGTTTGTTCTTCCGCAGGTATTCTTTGGTCCGTGCTACGGCAGTAGTAATACTTCCGGCATAGTCAATATGATTATCCTTAAGTATGATCATATCATAAAGCCCCATGCGGTGGTTGATCCCTCCGCCGATGCGAACGGCTTCCTTTTCAAGTGACCGCATTCCCGGCGTTGTCTTTCGTGTATCTGTAATCCTGGCATTTGTTCCCTTTACCTTTTCCACATAAAGAGATGTGGCTGTGGCTATGCCGCTCATGCGCTGCATGATGTTAAGCACCAGACGTTCGGCGCGCAGCAGTGAATGGAGACTGCCTTCTGCGGTAAGCGCTATATCGCCGAAATTAATCCGTTCTCCATCCTGAAAGAATGTCTCAACATTGAGTATAGGGTCAGCAATATGGAAAACTTCCCTGACGACCCTGACACCGGCAATTATACCGCTCTCCTTGATAAGGAGTCTTGCACGGCCCCTGGCTGATACCGGTATGCAGGCGAGAGAACTGTGGTCACCTTCGCCGGTGTCCTCATCAAGGGCATGGCGGATTAATGCCCGGAGCTCTGTATCACTCATTGTCAGCTTCGATCCGTATCTGATGGATTAATGGATTATCGTTAACTTTCTTCAACAGAAAATAAACTCGGAAATTTCCCTTATCGGTCTCAAGAACGGCAATAGCATACTGGGCATCGCCCTTAGCACCCTGGTGCCTGATCACAAATTCACGCGTATGATAACGGGTGAAGAAATCCTTGAGAATGCTCTCAGCAACACTCTTGCTGTAAAAGTCCTCCTTGTCAGGCATCACCAGCTCAACAGTGCTGTTCAGGTATTCGGAGAGACCTGCGGCGCTTCCTGACCGGAAGGCAATGGAAATGCCCGCAGGTATCCTTGGTTGCTCCTGAACTGCAAGAAATACTGTCATAATAAACAGCAATCCGGCAGCAGTGAATAACTTCTTCTTCATTTTAATTCCTTTATGCTATACAAATAAGGACAAGCAAATTTAACTAATATTATCAAAAACCGAACCACTTTTAATTATACCCCCTGGCCGGCTGATTTATAGGGGCTTAATTGTTATATTTGTCTGACTCAACCAAAAAGAGTAGGAATAATGAAGTTCGTACTTCTGATGACCGGAAAAACAGATCAGACCTGGCTCAGGGAGGGTGTTGCCGGATATGAGAAGAGGATCTCAAAGTACATTCGCTTTGAGGTCGTAACCCTTCCTGATGTAAAGAACCCGGGTAACAGATCGGCCGAAAAAGTGAAGGAGAAGGAAGCTGAAAAAATGCTGGCTGTTCTTAAGAGCGATGATCATGTGGTGCTTCTCGATGAGCGTGGGGAAAGTTATTCTACCATCGGGCTTGCAAATTATCTGAGAAATTCAATGCAGTTGCCAAAGAAAAGGATAGTGTTCATCATTGGTGGTCCATGGGGTTTTCATCAGAGCATAAGGGACAGGGCTGATCACGTCCTTTCACTCTCAGATCTCACTTTTTCGCATCAGGTGGTACGATTATTGTTCGCAGAACAACTTTACAGAGTACTGTCGGTGATTGCCGGCGACCCTTATCACCATGAATGAAATTATGCCAGGAAGGCTGAAAGATATAAGGATTGTCTTTATCGCCGCACTTGCAGCGGTTGTACTCGCAGTTGCATCAGACTATCTCTATTACAGCGATCTTGAATGGCGCTATCGCACTTCGCGCCTTGACAGAAAACTGATAGAAAAAGAGAAAAAGGCTGAACGCATTCTGTCAGGCATTGAAAAGCAACTTGAAGCCAGCAAAGACCCCTCACTCTTATTCCATAACAATACTGGCAGTAACGCCCTGCAGGAGGATATTGTCCTCCTCATCTATAAAAACAACAAGATAGCCTACTGGTCTGACAACGGCGTCGCCTTCCCGCTGACCTTTGAAGCTCGCATAGAAACGCATAAACCGGTATTCCTCAGTAATGGGTGGTTTATTCCGGTACACAGGAAGTTCCTTGACTATGAGATCCTGGCTCTGATAAATGTTTACAGGCAATATCCGATAGCGAACAGCTATCTCCGGTCAGGTTTTCCTGAGCAGTACATGCTGCCTTCCGCCACACAAATCACTTTCGACCTGGCAAAGTCTTCTTTTCGCATAACGGGCAGTGAAAAAGAGTTCCATTTCGGTCTTGTATTTCCTGAAAAGAAGCCTAATACACCTTTTATTATTGTCCCGATCTTTTTCTGGCTACTATTCCTGTTGCTTCTGATACGTCTGGTTGTGCTGGCAGCCGGTTGGCCGGGACTAAAAGCGAGGAAAATATCCCTGCCAGCGGTGGGGTTTGCTGTTCTTCTGCTGGTTTATGTTATCATTTTAATCACCGGACTGCCGCCTTCCGTGAGGTCAACCGAGTTCTTTTCACCTTTCTTATGGTCAGCAGGCAAACTTTTCCCGTCAATAGGTCATCTGGCTCTGCTTGGACTTTTTCTTACGTCTGGGGTAAATATCATTCTGAGAAATGACATTTTTAATTCTCCTGTAAAAATCAAAGGGCTGCGAGGATTACTGACACCGCTGGTCATAATGATAACCGGGTTTATTCTCTTCCTGGCCGGTGAAGTACTGTTCAGAGACCTTGTTCTGAATTCCGCAATAAGTTTTGAGGCTTATAAGATATTGGGCCTAAGCTTTATGAGCCTTGCCGGTTTCCTTTCGGTTTTGCTGATATTGTCATTGCCAGTATTCTTTTTCTTAAAGGCTTACAGGATGATGGCAAGTCTGCCACTTAAAACAAATCTGGAAGTCACGGCGGTGGCAGCCGTCGTTCTTCCTGCAGCATGTCTGACTATAACGGCATGCAGCTTCTGGGGATTAATTTATATTGTTCTCCTGGCATGCACAATATTAATATGGCAGCGCAAATCATATTCCCTCCTGTCAATGATAGTGGTTTACGCAGTCCTCACAGGCATCTTCTCGACAACTCTGATTATTAAATATTCCATCCTGAAAGAGGAGAAAAACCTTAAGGTCATGGCCATTTCTCTGGCAAATGACAACGATATGGTTGCCGAAGATATGCTCATTGATCTGTGGCCATCGCTGAAAAATGATTCCACTCTTGCAGTGATGATGAAAAGAGAAACATTTTCCGATGCTGACATAAATTCTGTCTTCAGATACCTGGAAGATAAGTATTTCAATGGTTACTGGGGAAATTATGATTTGAATATCGTCATTTGCCGAAAGGATTCCCCTTTGATGATCCCTGCTGAAGGCTCATCCGCATATAACTGTTTTAATTATTTTAATGAAAGGATTAAGAATGAGGGCGATTCCATAACGGACACAGGTTTCTGGTTCATACATAACCAGGCTGGCCGTGCATATTATTTTTCGAGGCTCTTTTATGAAAGCTCACCTGCCCTGACAAACGGGCTGTTCATAGAGCTGATAAGTCACATTGAAACATATCTTGAGGGTTATCCGGAGCTCCTGCTTAATGAAAATCACCAGCGCTTTCCCAGGCTTCGTAATATATCATATGCAAAATATTCTGACAGCACTCTAGTGCTTAGATCAGGTGATTACCTCTTTGATAATATTATTATCCCGGAGCATTATGACAGCGAGTACAGATTCGTGAAGGCAAACGGGCACAAGCAGCTGAATTATGTTCACGGAGATATGACCCTTGTCGTCATATCCAAAACTGTTACATTCCTTGACAGGATTATTACATTTGCCTATCTGTTTATAATAGTTCTGCTGTTCTCCTTTATCCTTCTGCTTGTTCTTACTCCCCGTCCCGGAGACCTTTTAAGGTTTGACACCTTCAAACGCAGGCTGCAGCTGTCATTCGCAGCAGTGCTTTCCATTGTCTTTTCAGTAATCATTGCCGGAGCTTTGGTGCTGAGTACTAAACAGTTCAGGGACAATCACACGAGACAGCTGCAGGAGAAAACAACCTCCATATCAATTGAGCTTGAGCATAAGCTGTCGTCAGAAAAGAGTCTTGAAGGGTGGAGTGCAGAAGATTATACGTCACTTAATCAGCTTCTGGTTAAGTTCTCGAATGTCTTTATGACTGACATTAACCTTTATTCCACATCAGGATTTCTGCTGGCCACTTCCAGACCTGAAGTCTTTTCGCAGAAACTGGAAGGAAGCATGATAAATCCTGAAGCTTTCGGTATTCTTATGGAGAAAGAGAAAAACGAATATATCGGAGAGGAACAGATTGGCGGTCTGAAGTATCTTTCTTCCTATATGTCGTTTTATAATGCGGATAACAAATTGCTTGCCTATATCAATATTCCGTATTTTGCGATGCAGAACCTTCTGACAGGCGAGATATCAAACCTCGTGGTTACCCTCATCAATTTCACCCTTCTGCTGCTTATGCTGATGATGTGGCTTGCAGTATTTCTGAGTGACAGAATTACCTCGCCTCTAAAAATGCTTCAGCAGGCTATGGCCTCTGTTGAATACGGGAAAAAGAACAAGCCTATTGATTACCGCAGCAATGATGAGGTAGGTGAGCTTGTCAGGCAGTACAACAGGATGATTGAAGAGCTCGGGGACAGTGCAAACAAGCTGGCACGCAGCGAACGCGAGATGGCATGGCGTGAGATGGCAAGACAGATCGCCCACGAAATAAAGAATCCTCTTACTCCCATGAAGCTTAACGTGCAGCAACTGTTCAAATGGTGGGATGACAAGGCTCCTGATTTTTCAGGTAAGCTGAAGACTTTTACTGATAATCAGATAGATTATATAGATAACCTCTCCAATATTGCGACAGCCTTCTCATATTTTGCCAGGCTGCCGGACCCTCAGCCAACCGAAGTTAACGTCCTTGCGCAGTTGAAAACCACCCTTGAAATGTTCGGGAATGGTGAAAACATAACTGTTACGCTTGACAGCGGCAATATCACTGAAGCTGTAGTGATGGCAGACAAAGAACATCTGAAGGGCATTTTCTCAAACATCCTGAAGAATGCGATGCAGGCTATTCCGTCAGGCAGAAAAGGGAAAATTGTTGTGAAACTTACATCAACCATCGATAAAGTACAGGTCAGGATCACTGATAACGGGGCAGGAATTCCGGAAGAACTAAAGACCAGGATGTTTACTCCCAATTTTACTACTAAATCGTCAGGAATGGGTCTTGGCCTTTCTATTGTCAAACGTTACGCTGAGACAGCAGGCGGGACAATAAGGTTTGAGTCAGAGCCGGATAAAGGCACTTCTTTCATTGTTGAGCTGCCACTGCTCTATACTGTAGAGCGCAACCCCTATACTAACAGCTAAAAAAGCACGTTTAATAACATATTAAATACATATATTAGCAGGCAATATACATCAGAGATGCCCCGGAAAGTGTCTGAAATAGTCAGGTTTAGTTTTTTAGCCATTTTTTTCATTATCACAGGAGGGGGTGCGTTGCTTTCCGGCCAGACCCAACTTGTCACAGGAATAAACCGTTACGCAAAGGTTACCACAGTAAGTACGGATTATGTCATCGTTGATGACATTTCTGATTTTGCTGTTGGCGACACAGTCATGATCATGCAGATGAGCGGTGTAAGGATAAATGCATCTGCCACTTTACCAGGTAATTACCAGAACACCATTGGAGCCCCCGGAAGATACGAAATACTTATTGTCTCAGGAATAAACGGAGGTACAAGCCGGGTTTCATTCTCAAGAAATTTACTTAATGCTTATGATCCTCAGGGTAAGGTTCAGATTATAAAGGTCCGGTCATACAGTAACGCTGTAGTAAACGCTGAGCTATCATGCCAGGATTGGGATTCTTCTGCTGTCAGAGGCGGAGTGCTGGTTTTCCTGGTGAATGGAGTGCTGACACTTAATTCGGACATTAATGTCAATGGCAGGGGTTTCATTGGTGGGAAGGTAGCTATGGGGTCAGGATATTGTCAGTCATCACAAGATTCATTAAAATCTTTTTCATACAGTATTTACAGCACTGCGTCAGGATATAAAGGTGATGGAATTGCATTCAGGTCATCGGATGACAAACCTCTGTATCCGGGTTTATCACGTGGAAGAGGTGTAAACATGACAGGAGGAGGTGGCGGTAACGGGCACTACTCAGGAGGGGGCGGAGGATCAAATTACGGTGCCGGAAGCTTAGGTGACGTCGAAGTAATAGGATGTGGCGGACTCTTCCCCGGAGGGAACGGGGGATATTCAGTAAGCCCATACGCTACAAACGGAGGTGTATATATGGGCGGCGGGGGCGGATCATCTGTGTATTTAAGTACTCCGAATACCTCGGCTGGAGGCGACGGGGGAGGAATAGTGATCATACTTGCCGATAGCATTATCGGAAACGGAAAGCTGATCTCTGCACAGGGAGGGCAACCTGACCCAAATACAGTTGCCAACGGCGGCGCTGGCGGCGGCGGCGGCGGCGGATCTGTCATTGTCAGCGCAAGATATTTTACTTCTAATCCGGTTCTCTCAGCAAACGGAGGCAAAGGCGGAAATAATAATGCTGGCCAGAATGGCGCCGGCGGAGGCGGGGGAGGAGGATTGATCTGGACAACAGGGGCTTTCCCTGGCACTGCTACCGTTGACGGAGGAATGAGCGGAACACATATCGCAGGTGACCCTGACAAAGACGGCAGTCCCGGAACCAAATGGACTAACCTGAAACTGCCTCTCAACGGGTTCCTCTTTAATTCCGTCTATTCATCCCTTACGCTGAACCAGGTTGATTCAATATGCGAAGGTATGGTGCCTCCGAAATTAACAGGTACGAGGCCGGCCGGAGGCAACGGAACATATACCTACAAGTGGCAGAGAAGCCTCAACGACAATACCTGGACAGATATATCCGGAGCTACCGGTATCGACTATACATCAGCAACGCCTGAGACAGTTACGGTGTGGTTCCGCAGGATTGTTGATGATGGTGCCGGTATAACAGATATCAGCAAATCAGTTCAGATTGTCGTCCATCCTTATATAACTGGTAATCTTATCGGTTCAGATACAACACTGTGTTACAACCAGGATCCCGAGGAGCTTTACCCTCTTAACACCGGCCCGGGAGGCGGTACAGGATTATTTTTCTATGCATGGGAGCAGAGTCCTGATAACTCTGCCTGGGCAGATGCTTCCGGAGCAAACTCGAATCCTAAATACGATCCCCAGGCTCTGACGGCCACTGTCTACTATCACAGAATTGTGTATTCCGGAGCATGTACTGATATAAGTTCCCCGGTGACAGTGACGATCCTGCCGTCCATAACAGGAAATAATATTCAGGCTGACCAGACAATATGCCAGGGTTCTGTTTTCAACAACCTTACTGGTGACACGCCCGGAGGAGGAGCATCACCCTCATATACTTATCAGTGGATGAGCAGCCCTGATAATTCGTCATGGTCGAATGCTACCCCGCCTAACAGCAGTATTAATTATGACCCCCAGAACGATGCCCCGTCAACAACCTATTACAGACGTACTGTCTATAGCGGCCTGAATAACACATGCCAGTCAGAAAGCACCCCGGTGCAGCTGATATGCCATCCTTCAATAACCAACAATAATATCAGCGCTGCACAGACAATTTGTGAAGGTTCAGCACCCGCTGCCCTTGACGGAACAGTTCCCTTGAATGGTGCCGGAGCAGGAACTTATACTTACGTGTGGCGGAACAGCATTAACGGCACTACATTTAATGAAATTTCCGGAGTCACCACAGAGAATTTCCCGGGTACGCCACTGACGGTGAACACCTGGTACAGGCGTGTCGTCAACTCATCAGTCTGCAGCAGCACCAGTAATGATATCATGATCACCGTTGATCCTGGCATCACTATATTCCAGATCGGGATGGGAGCCCAGGGGCATGATACAATTTCTGCAGGCAGTACTCCGGCCGTTCTGACCGGAACACCGACGGGAGGTCTTGGAACATATGCATTTGCATGGGCATCATCGACTGATAATGTCAGTTTCACTGACCTGGCCACAACGACTGAAACTTACCAGCCTGGGGCGCTGACCACGACAACCTGGTTCAGAAGAACGGTAACCTCAGGGGTATGCTCAGAGAACTCAACTTTCAAGATCACTGTTTTGCCGCTGATAACCGGTAACACAATCACTGCTGATCAGACAATCTGCAACACGAGCACACCTGCTTCTCTTACCGGTAACTCTCCCGTTGGCGGTGACGGCAGTTACAGATACCTATGGGAGAAAAAGGATGCCTCTTCTCCTGACTGGGTAAGCGCTGAAGGAACAAATAACGCATCAAATTACCAGCCTCCGCTTTTGGATGGAACATCGCAGTTCAGACGCAATGTCTATTCAGGTGAGAACAACTGTTGCTCATCGGTGTCACCTATGGTCACGATCACCGTGGATATAATGCCTCAGAACATAACCGCCGGCTCTGACACAGAGCTTTTGCCTTACCAGTTTGCAGCTAACCTCCAGGGAAGCTTTGACGGCACAGGAACATCAACATGGAGTTATATTTCAGGTAGGGGAGATCCTGAATTTGAGGACCCGTCAGTCAGAAATACGGCAGTGCGCAAACTTGGCTTCGGACCGAACGTGCTTGAATTCAGTGTCTCAAACAACACCTGTGCTGCTGACCCTGAGGAAGTCACTCTCACTGTCCCGGATCTCACAATACCTCAGGGTGTCACTCCGAACAACGATGGCATAAATGATTATTTCAATATTGCAGGACTGGAGTTTACTCATAATGAACTTGTTATTATAAACACGGGCGGTGCAATTGTCTACAAAACAAATGATTACAGATCTGACGAACCTCTTAATGCCTGGACAGGTCTCGATCTTAACGGGAAGGAGGTCCCGGAAGGCACATATTACTTTCTGCTCACCATCAACGGTGCTGTTGATATCAGCATTCCTGATTATGTGGCACATATAAGTGGTTTTGTAGTTCTGAAAAGATAGCATGAAGCGAAGAGCATACATATTATTTGTTTTTGTTTTTATGCTTCAGGCATTGGTGTCCGCACAGCAGACACCAATCACCAGCCAGTACCTCACAAACGGCCTCGTGATCAATCCCGCCTATGCCGGTACACGCGGAGCTCTCAGTGCCAACATTTCATACCGCAAACAATGGGCACGCATTGTCGGTGCACCCCAGTTCCAGAACCTCTCCCTTCATAGCCCCGTAAATAAAAAAGAGAAGGTCGCCCTGGGACTCGTTGCTGAATACGTTACCTACGGAGTGACCAAAGATGTAGGCATCTATGGGTTCTATGCCTACAACGTTCATTTAGGCGGCGGCAAGCTGTCAATGGGGGCAAAAGGAGGGGTCGATTTCTCCAATATAAATTATAATGACCTTAAGTTTCCTGACGGAAATCCGCCTGACCCGCTACTGATGAACAATAGTAAATATCCTCCTCTTCCGAATTTCGGTGTAGGGTTCTACTATTATACCGAAAAGTTCTTTGCCGGACTCTCAGTACCGTCAATACTCACTTACCAGAGTGATGAACTGGATGAATCCAAAGTCTCTCCCAATTTCAGAATGTTTAAAACCTATTTCTCCGCAGGAGTCCTTTTAAGATTCACCGACGCATTCAAGGTCAAGCCTTCTATGCTGCTGAGGTACTCAATGTCAGAACCTCTGGAGGTTGATCTGAATGCGAACTTTATAATTGCGGATCTCGTATGGATAGGGGGTTCATACAGGATTGCCGAAAAGGCTGCCGTGGCCCTTCTTGACCTGCAGGTTACACCGCAGCTTAAAATAGGGTACTCATATGACTATCAGCTGGGCCACCTGACCAACTACACCTCAGGAACCCATGAGGTATCATTAAGATATGAATTTGAATTTTCGGTAAGTGCAACTTCGCCAAGGTATTTCTGATATATGAGGAGGCATATAACATATACGGCTGTAATCTTCATAATTCTTCTGACCTTTCCTGCAGGCCTGAGAGGTCAGGCAAAAGGTGCCTTCGAGGTTTACCGTATGCCGGAACTGTCATCAGGCTCTGATGACATGGCCCCTGTGATAATGAGTGACGGGATACTTTTCTGCTCGAACAGAAAAGTCAATCCTTTTCTAACAAAAAAGAACCTTGAGGGAATAAGGCTTTATGGACTCTATTTTGCACCATTTAATGAGGAAGGGAAACCGGGTAAACCGGTACTTTTCGCCCCGAACCTTGCCAAGGATGCGAACATAGGACCTGCATCGGTAACATCCGATGGCAATACCCTTTATTTCACCAGGAATTACCTGGAGGGGAAAAAGCTCAAAAAGACCGATTCAAATAAACTCGGTATATTCACTGCAAAACGCAACGGTTCTCAATGGACGGATATTCAACCTTTTGAATATAATGATCCTGCGTATAACCTTTCTTATCCTTTTGTATCGGCAGACGGCAGATACCTGTTTTTTAGCTCCGATATGCCAGGCACTCTGGGGAAATATGATATTTTTATGTGCGAGAATGCTGACGGCAAATGGACAAAACCGGTGAACCTCGGTAACACTGTAAATTCGGAAGCGGCTGAATTATATCCCTTTCTACACAGCTCAGGAAGATTGTATTTTGCCTCTGACCGCCCCGGAGGTTTTGGTGGTCTTGATATATGGTATACAAGGCTGGCATTTGGTTCATGGACCAGGCCGGTGTTGCTCGATGAACCGATTAACTCTAAAGCTGATGATTTTGCTTTCTATGCCGTTCAGGGCAGCTATGAAGGTTATTTTTCATCAAACCGCCGCAAAGACGGTGACGATATTTACAGATTCGCCACCACGATCATTCGATGGTCAGTATGCGATACCCTTAAGAAAAACAACTATTGCTATGAATTCATTGATGAGAATGCCCTGAAAAATGACACAATGGATACTAAGTTCAGATGGGAGTGGACCTTCGGAGACGGGGCAAAGGCTGATGGTGTAACATCTGAACACTGTTACACGGGCCCCGGTGTTTATGATATCAGCCTTGATATTGTTAACCTTATTACCGGCGGTATAGAGAAGCGCCAGGCTTCTTATCAACTGGAAATAACTGATGTTGAGCAGCCAGTTATATCTTCACCTGATATGATAAAGGCCGGAGAGGCGCTTGTCCTTAATGCGGCAGAAACCAATCTTCCCGGCATGGATGTTGCCAGGTATTACTGGAACTTTGGTGATGAGACTGCTTCTTCAGGACTGGAGGTGTCAAAGGTTTATACATTGCCCGGCAAATATAACATACAGCTTATTGTAAGTTCAAAACCGGGAGCGGGAGGTGTTGTGCGTGAGGTATGTGTCTGCAAGGACATAGAGGTTACCGCTAACGGAAATTGATTATTTTTGCGTACTAAAATGAGAGAAACCCGGTTTATACACATTTTTATTCTTATCCTTCTGCTGGCCTTTCCTTTCAGGGTCAACAGCCAGGAAGTTCCGGGTCCGGATGAGAATATTCCCTTCCTGATAACCTTCGGACCTGAGGGGAGAGTAACATCATGGGGAGACGATGACTTTTCACAGACATTTTTCTTTACAATTCCGAAAGATTACAAAGATCCTTTCTATATCAGGATTTATGATGCCGACATCGGGGGCAAGACAGATGAACTCAACAACTTCTGGGACACACGGATGCAATATTCTGTTTATGGAGGCAAGGGATGCTACACTGACCCTGATGCCAAGGGCATCAATCCAACCGGAAATTATAAAAGTGGCACGCTGCTCGCAACCAGGACCTTCGGTATGGATAACAAGCTTGACGAAAGGTGGTTTACATTCGGTCCTTTCAATCCGGCAGACGGTGAATATTACCCGAAGTTTTCCAGCAATGTTTTCAAAATAATATGTGACGGTATCTCAGGCGATGACGGCAATCTCTACAAGTATTTCCTCTCACGGAGGCCCGATGCCAACGTGCCCATCCAGGGAGCAAATGCCTTTACATACGAATACACATTCAGGATGTGGAACAACAATGACACCTCATTCGTATCGCACATATACCCTTACATTGACAGCGGATGTATCTATATAAAGCAGAGAAACTTTGACTGGGATAATGACGGTGATTTTGTTGTCGTTTCCGTTGAACGAAAAGGACAATCCCTGCCATTGTCAGGTGAAGACCAGTGGACTGAGTCGCGGATGCCTATTCTTGACGCAGAGATAGGCAAGTCCCTTGATTTCAGGTTTTATAAGAAAAAGGGCGATTTGGTAAAAAACAACAACGTGGTAATATCTGTTGAGAACCAGTACGGTGAGAACCTTCAGTTCTTCAGCGCACCTATAGGCGGTGTCCCTGTATATAAGCCAAGGATAAAGGTCATCCCTAAAAAATAAGCATGGTCAGGAGCATAATCGTCTTAATTACAGCACTTTGTTTAAGCCTGTTACAGGTGCTGATACCGTTTCAGGCTCAAGCACAGACATACAGCTACTTAACCTACGATCAAAACACCGGCTTACCGGGCGATTATCTCAGCGTGATCGAACAGGATCACGGAGGATTTCTGTGGGTAGGACTTGAATCAGGCTTATTCAGGTACGATGGCTTCGAATTCCATCCTATGTTATTGGCTGACACCCTCTCAAAAGCATACCCCAACGCACTTTATTGTGACAAAAAAGGAACCTTGTGGATAGGCCTGACAGACGGCTCGGTCTTTACCTGGAACAATGGAGGCACGCTTGTAAGAAAAGGTGAAATACAGGCAGACAAAATTAACCGTATCACTGAAGGTCCCGACGGCAGAATATGGATTGTCACCCAGACACGGGGAATTTATGTAGCGGATGCCGGAACCGGTGAAAAGGTGAGTAAAATCTCAATGCCGGAAGGCCTGGTGGTCTTCGATATCTCCTTTTCAGGAAAAGACTCTCTGATTGCTGCCACACAGGATAATCTACATCTGTGCAGGATAGCAGGGGACGAAGTTGTAATCACACATTCATTCCCTGAGCTTGAATATACATGGGTGCAGACGGTGACAAAACTTGATGAAAATCACTGGGCTGCAGGTACTGACGGCGCCGGTCTTTTCCTGATAAAACGGATCAATGGTGTTATGACAGCTTCCGCAGTCACTAATCCAGCATTTGACGGTCTGCGAATACCGGCGCTTATAGCTGGCCCTGGCCGGTCTTTGTTTGTCGCTACCCGCGAGGCAGGCGTGATCAAGGCGGAGTTCAATGAGGATTTTTCTTCCGTTACCCAATCAGGAGCATATAATGCACTCTCGGGTCTGGCTGAAAATGATATTAAGACTATTTTCAGGGACCGTGAAGAAAACCTGTGGATAGGTCTGTTCAGCCATGGCCTCGCTGCGGTCACAACCAATGCTTATTCGTTTTACACACCTTCTCCTGATAAAGAAATAAACTTCATCGGTGAATCGCAGGGTAAAATTGTTATGGGCACAAGGAACGGACTTTACGATTTTGATGCAGCTACCGGCAACTTCACAAATTTCCATGAACTGAATAGGAAAACGGGAGGTTCAGGTATTATCTCCTGGAGCACTGATGACAGGGGAAATATCTGGATAGGAACACTTAGTAACGGGCTCTTCCAGATGAACAGCAAGGGTGAGGTCAAACAGTTCTACCGCGCTCAGAATCCTGCACTGAACCGTATCAACTCGCTTGCCATCGATGAAGATAATATTTGGCTTGCCACTCTTAACGGAGTGGTACTGCTTGACAGGGAGACAGGAAAACAGAAAGCGGGTTACACCACATGGGAGATGCTTCCGCATAACAATATCTCGCAGGTGGTCTCAACAAGAAACGGAGAGGTGCTTGTTGCCACCGAGACAGATAAGCTCTGCTATATCCATATTACAGGAGGAGTAAGGACCGAAGGCCTCGTAATGGAAGGAGTAATGCGTAACAGGATACAGAGTATATCTGTGTCTCCTGGAGGAAAAATATGTGCCGGCACCCTGGGAAACGGATTGTTTCTTTTCAGCGGTGACAGCCTGTTCAATTTTACTGAAGCTGACGGACTGATGTCAAACTATTGCTACAGCACCCTCATAGCCTCTGACGGAAGGATCTGGACAGGCCATGAAAAAGGCTTTTCCGTTATTAATCCTGCCGCACTGTCAATCAGGTCTTTCGGAAGTGATTTTGGCGTCCGGGGCGACTGTCTTGCCAATGCAATTGCAGAAACATCTGATGGCTCTGTGTACGTCGGAACCACTGAAGGTATTGTAGCTTTCAATCCGGCCATGGAGCAAAAAATCACAATTCCGCCTCAGGCGGGAATTATCTCGGTAGTGATCAACAATACTGAATACCCTTACCGCGAGTCTTACAACCTGCCTTACAGGTCATCATACACCGTCGAGGTAAATTATGCAGGCATCTTGCTCAGGGACCCGCAGAATGTCATTTTCAGAACGAAGCTAGAAAATTTTGATGAAGATTGGGGAGATTTAACTACTAGCAGATCAGCTTTATACAAGCTTAATCACGGTCATTACAAGTTCATGCTTGAAGCGCTGACAAGGGATAATCCCGAAAATGTCACAACATCATCATTTAACCTTGTCATACAAAAGCCCTTTACACAGAAATGGTGGTTCATCCTATCTGTGCTGGCTCTGGCTTCAGCCATTGTCTATCTGATAATATATCTCCGTGAGCGGGCTCACAGGATTCAGCGCGAGTTTCTTGAAGAAGAACTTCGCAAGCGCACTGCAGAGGTTTATGAGCAGAAGGAGGAACTTGCCCAGAAGAACTTCGACATCACTGAGAGCATCAAATATGCCAGGCGAATCCAGGCCAGCGTTCTGCCTGACACAGCAAGACTTGGTACAGTCTTCAAAGATGCCTTCGTTTTCTTCCAGCCGAGAGACATCGTAAGCGGTGATTTTTACTGGTTTGACTGGATAGACAAGGACAGGTTTATTTTAGTATGCTCAGACTCCACCGGTCACGGTGTTCCCGGAGCATTTATGTCTATGATAGGAACAGCCCTGCTGCAGGATATCATAACAGTTAAAAAGATCACAAGACCATCGCAGGTGCTGCATGAACTTGACCGGCAGATCTTCTCAACCCTGAACCAGAACCAGGAGGTGGAAGCATCAAATGACGGAATGGACATTGTTGTCTGCGAGTTTAATATTAAAACCAGACACCTTGTCTTTGCCTCGGCCATGCGCCCCGTCATCCTGATCCTTGACGGTGAGCAGCAATACGTAAGGGGTAACCGGTCTGCAGTAGGAGGGGAATCAGCCTCTGAGAAGTTTTATGATGACCAGGAATACCATCTGAGGGATGGCGATTTAGTGTATCTGTTTACCGACGGTTACCCCGACCAGTTTGGCGGTCAGGGTGCCAAGAAAATGAAGATCAGCCGGCTGCGGACTATCCTGGATGAAATAAAGGATCTTCCCATGAAGGAACAGGATCACCGTATAAGGGATTATTTCTATGAGTGGAAGGGTGACAATGAGCAGGTGGATGATGTCCTGATGATGGGTATAAGGGTCTGATCTTCAGTTACCGCAGGTGCCGTTATTTCCAAGAACAACCACACACGTCGTACCGGTGTTACTGTCGTTACCGCTGCGGTCCCTGACCCAGAAATCGTAGTAAACGGTATCAGCAGGGTTATACAGGAAGTAGATCATTGTTACCTCTATTCTTCCCTTGAGTATTTTATTCTGACCCGGGGTATCCATATAAGGAATCCTATATTCAGAGGGGTAAAGGGGATCAGAGGGCAAAGCCAGCTCAAAAACACCGTTTGTCTTGCGAAAGAGTTGCAGGAAAAGATTGCTCCCAGGAAGATATGATGAAGTGTCCGGCGCTGCCTCACCCAGGTCACCATCACCATCTTCAAAATAAAACAGAAGCTTCCCGGCTTTTGCCGGATTACCCAGGATATCAATAGTATCAAACAAAGTAAAGTTTCTGAACTCTACCATAGGCTCGTCAGGAAGGTTCTCTATCGGTTTGCATGACCCCAGTGCTATCACCAGTAGAAAAAATAATATTGAAAAGAATCTGTTCATATGGTTCTGCCTGAACTTATCCACAAAAATCACACCAAATTTATCTATTTTTTTCTGAAGTAGATCTTTACCGGTGAGCCTGTAAACTCAAAATTCTCCCTCATCCTGTTCTCTACAAACCTCCTGTAAGGTTCTTTGATATATTGAGGATAATTGCAGAAAAAGGCAAAAGTGGGATACGCCGAAGGGATCTGGGTAACATACTTGATCATGATATGCTTTCCCTTTATTGCCGGCGGAGGTGTCGCGGAAATTATCTGAAGCATCACTTCATTTAGCTGTGATGTAGGTATTTTCCTTCTGCGGTTTTCGTAAACCTTCATGATCAGCTCAAGAACCTTGTGGATCCTTTGTTTTGTGGTAGCAGAGATGAACAGCACCGGGTAATCGGTAAAAGGTGCAGTTCGCGATCTGATCTCATCTTCAAAATGTTTTGTGGATTGGTGGTCCTTTTCCACAAGATCCCATTTATTGACAAGGAAAGCAACTCCCTTGTTGTTTTTCTGAATGATGCTTAAAATGTAAAGATCCTGTGCCTCAATGCCACGTGTGGCATCTATAAGCAGGAGGCAAAGGTCAGATTCCTCGATTGCTTTCACTGATCTCAGTATTGAGTAGAACTCAATGTCTTCATCAATTCTGGATTTTCTGCGCAGGCCGGCGGTATCAACCAGGAAAAATGTGGTGTTGAATTTATTGTACAGACTGTCAATTGAGTCACGGGTTGTTCCTGCCACAGGGGTGACAATATTTCTGTCCTCTCCCAGGAGGGCGTTTGCGAGTGATGATTTACCAACATTCGGACGTCCGACAATAGCCACCCTGGGTATTTCCGGTTCAGGCTCTTCAGGAACATCAGGCATGTGTCTTACGATCTCATCAAGCAGCTCGCCGGTACCGCTTCCATTGATGGAACTTATTGCGAAATAGTCACCCAGGCCAAGGCCGTAAAATTCCGGGGCATCGAGCAAGCGTTTATTGTTGTCGACCTTATTCACTACCGTGATGACTTTTTTCTGTACTTTTCTCAGCATGCCGGCCACGGATCTGTCAAGCTCATGTATCCCGTCCTCTACATTGACCATAAAAATAATCACGTCAGCCTCACTTATTGCAAGCTTCACCTGCCGGTTAATCTCGTTTTCGAACATATCTTCAGAATCTTCCACAAATCCGCCGGTATCCACAACTGAAAATTCAACGCCATTCCAGATCACTTTGCCGTAGTGCCTGTCGCGCGTCACTCCGCTCACTTCATTCACGATGGCGTCACGGCTCTCAGTCATCCGGTTGAAGAGAGTTGATTTACCCACGTTGGGTCTGCCTACTATTGCTGCTATTTTGCTCATGATCAATAAAAAAGGCTAAAGGTAACCAAATTTCTTCAGCATGCGCGGATTATCGCGCCATTCATGTTCCACCTTCACATAAAGCTCCAGGAAAACCTTTTTTCCGAGGAACTCCTCTATCTCTTTCCGCGCGCCTGTCCCCACGCGTTTAAGCATGGAACCTTTATGGCCGATAATAATTCCCTTCTGACTGTCACGGGCAGTGTATATTACTGCACTTATCCTTGTCAGGGCAGCTTCCTCCCTGTAACTCTCAATTTCAACCTCGACCGAGTAAGGGATCTCCTTCTGATATGTCTCAAAAATCTTCCCCCTGATTATTTCTGAGACAAAAAACCTCTCATACCTGTCAGTCAGCTGGTCTTTTGGAAAATAAGGCGGTCCCTCCGGGAGGCGTTTAATGACCTCCCTTAAAAGAATGTCAGTATTGAACCTGTTCAGGGCTGAGACCGGCAGTATGGGAACACCGGGTGCCATCTCCTCCCAATTTGCTACAATTTTCTCAAGCTCGTTCTGTGTAGTCAGGTCTATCTTATTGACAATAATAATCTTTGGAACCGTATTATTGAGAATGCGTGCAAGTTGCGCCTCATTTTTAGATACGGTCTCCACAACATCGGTAACATAAATAATAAGGTCGGCATCTTCGAGTGCGGACTCAACTGACCTCATCATGGCAGCCTGCAGTTTGTACTTCGGGTTAAGAATGCCCGGTGTATCAGAATAGACTATCTGGTAATCATCACCTGACAGTATGCCCATGATCCTGTGCCGCGTGGTCTGCGCTTTGGGTGTAATCACCGAAAGCCGTTCGCCGACAAGAAGATTCATCAGCGTCGACTTCCCGACATTTGGGTTTCCAAGAATATTTACAAATCCTGACTTATGTCCCATGCAATCAAAAACTACTTGTAAATGCCTCTTTTAAGCATACTTACTTCTTTGTCAGTGAGATGCCTCCATTGGCTACGCTGAAGGTTTTTCTTTGTGAGACCGGCAAAGCTGACACGGTCAAGCTTCCTGACCCTGTAGCCCAGTTTCTCAAACATGCGTCTCACAACCCTGTTCTGTCCGGAATGGATCTCCAGTCCTGCCTGGGTATGGTCATCAGGTTCAGGGTAAGAGATAGCGTCTGCACTTGCCTTTCCATCATCAAGATCCACTCCGGTAACGATCATTTCCATGTCGTGCTTTGTGATTGCCTTGTCAGTGAAGATATGATATACTTTTTTTGCGCCGAAACTCGGATGCGTAAGTTTTCCTGCCAGGTCACCGTCATTTGTGAACAGCAGCACCCCGGTTGTTGACTTGTCGAGCCTGCCGACAGGGTAGATACGCTCAGTGGTGGCATCCTTAACAAGTTCAAGAACAGTATGTTCTGCATGAGGGTCCTTGACCGTTGTTACGTATCCCTTAGGCTTATTCAGCAGAATATATACTTTTTTACCGGGAGCAAGAGTCTTTCCATTATACTGCACAGTGTCTGAGGGTTTGACTTTAACACCCATATCGGTCACCTTGGTCCCGTTGACTGATATATGTCCGTTTTTGATCAGCTCATCAGCTTCACGACGTGCACAAACACCGCTGTTAGCGATGAATTTGTTAAGTCTGATCAGCTCTTCGGCGGCCGGTTCCGTTTCGGGTTTCCCTATTCTCTTCCTTTGAGGTTTTTGTGGCTTTTTTTCCATGGTATTGTCTTTCAGCGTGCAAATTTACAACTATTTACCGGTTTTCTCCCCGAACTTTTTCGCACCTTTGCACATTGGAAAATTAACTGAATTATGACTCTGATAAAATCTATTTCCGGTATAAGGGGCACCATTGGCGGAAAGCCCGGCGAGGCTCTGACTCCCGTCGATATAGTAAAATTTGCTTCAGCTTACGGAACGTGGCTGAAAAGGCGTGATAAGGGCTCTCTGACTGTTGTGACCGGCAGAGATGCACGTGTGTCAGGCGAACTGGTGGCTTCCCTCGTCAATGCATCATTGCGCAGTGTAGGAATAAATGTTATCGATATCGGTCTTGCCACAACCCCCACGGTTGAGATGGCTGTGACCGGAAACAAAGCCGGTGGCGGAATAATTCTCACTGCCAGCCACAACCCCGCTCAATGGAACGCCCTTAAACTGCTTAACGAAGCAGGTGAATTCCTGAACGACATTGAAGGCAGGACTGTACTCACCCTTGCTGAATCTGAAGATTTTGATTATGTCTCCTACGACAAGCTGGGCTTCCAAAAGAGTGAAACGGGATGGACGGAAAAGCATATTAAGTCTGTAATTGAAATGCCCCTTGTTGACAGGGATGCCATAAGAAATGCCGGCTTCACAGTGGCAATAGATGCAGTCAACTCAGTGGGCGGCATTGCTGTCCCTGCTCTGCTGAAAGCTCTCGGAGTAAAGAAAGTCGTAGAGCTTTACTGCGAACCCACAGGTCTTTTTCCGCATAACCCCGAACCCCTTCCCGAACATCTGGGGGAGATTTCACGGGTTGTTAAAGAAAGCAGCGCTCATCTTGGTTTTGTGGTTGATCCTGATGTCGACCGCCTGGCGATAATATGTGAAGACGGCTCAATGTTCGGTGAAGAGTATACTCTTGTTTCTGTTGCTGATTATGTTCTCAGTCATATAAAAGGAGCTACAGTGTCAAACATGTCATCAACGAGAGCCCTAAGGGATATTACCGAAAGTCATGGCTGTAGTTACAGCTCTGCCCCGGTGGGTGAGGTAAACGTCGTTGCAGAGATGAAACACACAGCTGCAGTCATCGGCGGCGAAGGGAACGGCGGCGTCATTTATCCCGCATTGCATTATGGACGTGATGCTCTTGCCGGCATAGCACTCTTTCTCACAAACCTGGCAAAATCAAAAATGACCTGCAGCGGACTGAGACGCAGGTATCCTGATTACTTCATTGCAAAGAAAAGGGTCGAAACAGCAGAGGAAACTGATTTGGGAAAACTGTGCAGCGTACTGATGAAAGAGTATCCGGGAGCCGTCTGCGACACCCGCGACGGCATAAAACTCGATCTTCCATCGGGATGGGTCCAGATCCGCAAATCAAATACCGAACCGATCATCCGTGTCTATGCCGAAGACAGGCAAAGAGAAATGGCTGAAAAACTGGCGGATAAAATAATTACTATTGTTAGGAATCTATAATTTAATCATATCCGGCAGCTTTATCAAAGCTTGCTTATACTCTTCGTTGTTGCTTGCCTGTTTAAGTTAACGAAAGTTAATGTTTGCTTAAAACAATTGACTTAGCACATTTTTGTAATAATTTCACCGATTAATTCAAAAAACAGAAAAACATCCGAAGATGAAAAAGACTATAATTATTACCTCGATTATTGTTGCAGTCGCGATTATTGCAATGATCGTGATAAGCAAACTTGGAGGTAAGGATGACCTGAGCAAATTATTTACTGATGTTCAGAAGGGAGATTTTGAGATAGTTGTGACAACAACCGGAGAGTTGCAGGCAGAGGTCTCACTCGATATCAAGGGACCTGAAGGCCTTATGAGTCGCAACATGAGGTTTGGAGGGATTAAAATTCAGGATCTCGTGCCTGAAGGAACTGAAGTAAAAAAAGGTGATTATGTAGCCACACTTGACCGTTCCAGTGTTGACAACACCCTCAAGGATGAACTTGACAGGCAGGAGCTGCTCGAGACAGAACTTCTTAAAAAGCAGATTGACACTACTATATCACTTGGTAATCTCAGGGATGACCTTGTCAATCTCAAGTTTAACCTTGAGGAAGCTCAGATCACTCTCGAACAATCAGTATATGAGCCACCTACTACTATCAGGCAGGCAAAGATCTCACTTGAGAAGGCTCAAAGAGCTTATGAGCAGACACAGAGTAATTATACCCTGAAAGTACAACAGGCCAGGGCAGATATAAAAGATACCCAGTTGCAACTCACAAAACAGAGACGCAAGGTGGCCGAGATGCAGGATATTATTGCAAAATTCGTTGTTATGGCACCTGCTGACGGAATGGTAATTTACAAAAGGGAATGGGGTGGTGCCAAACGCAAGGTGGGATCAGAAATAAGCCCGTGGGACCCGGTGGTGGCAACACTGCCCGACCTTACGTCAATGATCTCCAAGACCTATGTAAATGAAATAGATGTGAGCAAGGTTAAGACAGGGCAGGAGGTAAGACTCACTGTTGATGCCTTTCCCGAGAAATCATATACCGGTGTTGTGACCAGTGTTGCCAACATAGGAGAGCAGCTCCCGAATACAGATGCCAAGGTGTTTGAGGTGATAACCAAGGTCGATGGCTCTGATCCTATCCTGAGACCTTCCATGACAACAGGTAACAAGATCATAACACAGACATTCAAAGATGTTATTTATATCCCGCTGGAAACCGTTTTCGCCACAGCTGACAGTATTCCGTTTGTTTATAAGAAGGATGGTACCCGCCAGGTGGTTGTTCTTGGAGAATCAAACGAGAATGATGTAATTGTAGAACAGGGCCTTTCGAAGGGAGACAGACTATATCTCAGCATCCCTGAGGGAGGGGAAAAATTCAAATTGCGAGGAGAAGATCTGATCCCTGTCATCAAGGAGCGCAAAAAAATAAAGGCAGAAGAGGAAAAGCGCACACAAAATGCCAACCCGCGTGCCGGCATGAGACCTGATACGGCTGCAAGACGGCAGGTCTTTATCCGTAACAGGCAGGATTAGAAGAGGTTCAAACATGTAATTAACAGAGGAAGAAAATGTTCAAGAGATACTCGCACGATATACGCATCGCTGTTGAGTCTATCCTTTCCAATAAGCTGAAGTCAATACTGACAGCGCTCGGCATTATCTTCGGTGTGGCCGCTGTGATCAGTATGCTGGCAATAGGAAAGGGAGCGCAGCAGGAGATACTCGATCAGATCAAAATGGTCGGGGTGAATAATATTCTTATCAGCCCGATTGTGCAGGAAAAAGAATCCCAAAGCACTGAAGGTGAAAAACAGCTTAATAAGTTCTCGCGGGGATTGAGTCTCCTTGACGTGGAAGCCATCCGCAGCACCATCCCGGCAGTTAAAAGAATTAGCCCGGAGATCTCCTTCAACTCAACCATCGTTCTTAGCGGCATGAGATACTCTGCCAAGCTTGTAGGTGTCGCCAATGACTATTTCGACCTTTACAATTTGCCTCTTTCTCAGGGAATGTTCTTCAACGATTACCAGGAAGAATACGGCATACAGGTATGTATCATCGGCGCAAATATCAGGGCTAAGTTCTTCAGCCAGGTTGATCCCGTTGGCCAGTACCTGAAATTTGACGATGTCTGGCTGAAGGTAATCGGTGTACTTGAAAAGACCAATGTCTCTCTTACCGGTTTCGAAGAAAAGGGGGTTAATGTCTATAATGACAATGTCTATATCCCCATAAACACTATGCTGCTTCGCTACCAGAACAGGGCATTGATAAATACCAAGCTCGCCACTCAGGCTACCTCTATACAGATCTTTGGCGGCGGAGGGCACCACGACAGGATCGTCGTCAGCAGTTCAGACGCCTCGGCCAGTGAGACCAACTACAACCAGCTTGATAAGATTGTTGTACAGGTCAATGAAACCGAACAGCTTACCCCGACGACAGAAGTACTCAGCAGGATGATGCTGAGGAGACACTCCAATGTGAAGGACTTTGAGATTACCGTTCCGGAACTTTTGCTTAAACAACAACAGAGAACCAAGGATATTTTCAATATAGTGCTCGGAGCCATTGCCAGTATCTCATTGATAGTGGGAGGCATAGGTATTATGAACATTATGTTCGCCTCAGTGATGGAAAGGATCAAGGAAATAGGTACCAGGATGGCCATTGGCGCCAAGAAAAAGGATATTGTTGTGCAGTTTCTTTCAGAGGCTATCCTGATAAGTGTCACTGGCGGTTTTATCGGAATTTTTCTTGGTATCATTCTGGCAGTGGCCATACAAAAGATAGCCGGTATTACAACCATTGTTTCACTGTTCTCTGTCGTGATTGCTTTCGGTGTGTCAGCTGCTGTGGGAGTTATCTTTGGATATTCGCCTGCCAAGAGGGCTTCGGAGAGAGACCCGATTGAATCACTTCGCTATGAATAAAAACCTGTTATGAAAAGAATAAGAACCTTCATTATAATCATTTTAGCGGCTTCATTTGCTCCCGCCCTTTTTTCGCAGGACGTAAAGCGCCTTACGCTTGATGATGTTGTATCTATTGCCGCTGAACAGTCGCCGGATGCTCTTATTGCCAAACACCGGTTCCGTGCAAGTTACTGGCAGTACAGGACTTTTGTTGCTGAATACCGTCCAGCGCTTAGCCTTACAGGTAATTTACCCAATTACAGTTCTGCTTACAGCAGGGTCTGGAACTCAGTTACACAGCAGTACGAATATGCCTCGACCAATATTCTTCAAATAGCGGGTTCATTGTCACTCGCGCAGAACATAGGCTGGACAGGAGGCACAATTTCGCTTGACTCTGATCTCACTTATGAGAAAGACCTGGGAAACAAAACGGAAAATTATATAACTGCTCCGCTTAATATTGTACTGTCGCAGCCACTATTCAGGTACAACGCACTCAGGTGGCAGAAGAAGATAGAGCCGCTCAAATACGAAGAGGCGCGGAAGGCTTACCTGAGCAATGTTGAAAACGTTCACGTGATGGCGGTGCAGCATTTCTTCAATCTGGCTCTTGCTCAGATCAACAGGCAGATAGCGGAGACAAACATGCAGAACGCCGATACTCTCTATCAGATAGCTAAAGGACGTTATAACCTTGGAACTATCTCTGAGGATGAGCTGCTGCAGATGGAGCTCACTTACCTTAATGCCGGCACTGCAATTAACGAGTCAGAGATAAACCTTCGTGACCGCGAGCTCAAGCTCCGGTCGTTCCTTGGGTTTAATCAGAGTGTCAGGCTTGAGTTGCTTATTCCAAGCGAGATACCTGATCTTGAGGTGGCGGTAAGCGAAGTGCTTAAACTGGCAGAAGAGAATAATCCGAATCTTATAGCCCTTGAGAGACAGCTTGTCGAGGCACAGAGCTTAGTGGCAGAAGCTAAGGCAGAGAAAGGCCTGAATGCTAACCTTACTGCCTCATACGGTCTGCGCGATCAGGATCCGAATATTTCACTGGCCTATGACCAGCCAAATAAACAACAGAGTGTCCGCGTGGGATTCTCACTTCCGATACTCGACTGGGGACTGGGACGCGGCAGGTACAAGATGGCACAGTCAAGCCAGGAGCTGACACAGGTCCAGGTAGAACAGTCAAGAGTAGACTTTGAACAGACCCTCATGCTTGACGTTCAACAGTTCAATCTGCAGGATGACCAGGTTAAGATTGCAGCAAAGTCTGACACCGTGGCTGCGAAGATGTACGAAGTGACAAAACAGAGATTTCTGATCGGAAGAATTGATGTCCTGGAACTTAACAATGCCGATTCAAAGAAGGATCAGAACAAGAGAAGCTATATTCAGGCACTTAGTAATTACTGGAGCTATTTTTACAATATCCGCGCACTTACCCTGTTCGACTTTGTGAACCGCAAACCACTTGAAACGGATTACGAAAAGCTGGTTGAATAACGAGTCTCAGTTATAACACTGCTGCCGGTTGCAACCGGCAGTTTTGTTTTTTTATAATATGCTTTTAAGAAAATAAAGTTATATATTTGCGCCTCGTATATTTGAGCGAGTCAAACACAAAAGAATAATTTTAAAAGAGGATACAGATGCAGAACAAAGGATTAATCTCAGCTCTGGCTATCGCCCTTACCCTTGTTTGCATTTACCAGCTTTCTTTCACGGTGACTACGTATAAAGTCAAGAAAGAAGCCAGGGAATATGCAGCAGGTGACCTTAACAAAGAGGTGGCTTATATTGATTCAGTCGCTTCATTGCCTAAGGATCAGTGGTCATTTTTGGGTAACACCTACAAGGAGGTGCAAAAGAAGGAGCTTAACCTGGGCCTTGACCTGAAGGGTGGAATGAACGTGACACTGGAGATCTCAGTTGAGGATATTCTCAGGGCACTTTCAAACTACAGCACAGATAAAACATTCAATGATGCCCTGGCTATGGCAAAGCAGAGAAAGCTCCTTGGCAACGAAGATTTCATACCTCTCTTCGTCCGCTCATTTGAGGAGATAGATCCAAACGCCAGACTCGCAGCGGTGTTCGGGACTGTTGAACTGAAAGACCGTATAAATTTCAATTCCACAAATGCTGATGTTCAGAAAGTCCTTGAAGAGGAGACCAACTCTGCTATCGATAATGCATTTAATGTCCTTAGGAACAGGATTGACCGTTTTGGTGTTGTGCAGCCGAATATATCTCAGCTGCAGCCGCGCGGCCGCATTCTTGTGGAATTACCGGGTGTGAAAGACCCGCAGAGGGTCAGGGACCTCCTGCAGGGAACAGCAAACCTTGAGTTCTGGGAGACTTACGAGAACTCTGAGGTGATCGGGTATCTTGTTCAGGCCAATGAGTATCTCAAGACTATCCAGCCGGCTCCGGCTGCTGTTTTAACTGATACTGTTGCCAGGAAAGACAGTACAGCGGGAGGCAAATCACTCCTTGACATCGTGAGCAAGGATACTGCAGCAGCACCGGAGGCGTCCTCGCTTGAGGATTTCACCCGTCAGAACCCGCTGTTTGGCTTACTGAGACCAAACGTCTCACAGGACGGTCAACCGGTACCGGGCTGCCTTATAGGCTTCACTGCAGGCAAGGATACCGCTAAGGTGAACACCTTACTGAAGATGAATCAGGTGAAATCTCTGTTCCCGCGGGAGCTCAGGTTCTACTGGAGCCAGAATCCCCATAAATATGATCAGACAAAGACATTATATGAGCTGCATTCCATAAAGATCACTACGCGCGACGGAAGGGCACCCCTTACCGGAGACGTTGTCACCTCAGCCCGTCCCTCTACTGGAGTGTCGGGTTCAGACATAAAAGTCGATTTTTCAATGAACGCCGAAGGTGCAAAGATTTGGCAGCGCATGACGCGTGATAACGTAGGACGCTGTATAGCGGTTGTGCTTGATAATTATGTAAGATCATACCCGCGCGTACAGAACGAGATTGCAGGAGGCAACACCGAGATAACAGGTGACTTTTCTCTCGAAGAGGCCGAGGACCTTGCTAACATTCTTAAGTCAGGCAAAATGCCTGCACCGGCTCATATTATTTCAGATACAGTTGTAGGACCTTCTCTTGGAAAGGCGGCAATCAAGAACGGAATGAATTCATTCATCGCCGCTTTTATTATAGTTCTGCTCTACATGATCTTCTACTACAGCCGTTCGGCAGGTACGGTGGCAGATATAGCGATGGTCGTGAACCTCTTCTTCATGATGGGCATACTTGTTTCACTCAATGCTGTTCTTACGCTTCCTGGCGTTGCAGGTATTGTGCTGACTATTGGTATGTCAGTTGATGCCAACGTGCTTATTTTTGAAAGGATAAAGGAGGAAATCCGAGCGGGCAAGGGTGTGAAGCTGGCAGTAGCAGAGGGCTACAAGCACGCCAGCTCAGCAATCATTGACAGTAACCTGACAACAATGCTGGCCGGTATTGTTCTGTATTTCTTCGGTACTGGTCCTATAAAAGGTTTTGCTGTTACTCTCGTTATTGGTATTGTGACATCATTATTCTCTGCTGTACTTATTACCAGGCTGATCTATGAGTGGGCTATGAAGAAGAATCTTAACCTTATTTTTTCGGCAAAATATACTTTAAATTTCCTTCAGCACACGCATATCAACTTCATCAAGCTCCGTAAGTACGGATATATTTTCTCAGGCGCTCTTACAATTCTTGCAATAATATCCCTTACAACAAAAGGTCTGAGCAAAGGCATCGATTTTACCGGAGGACGGAACTATGTGGTCAGGTTCGAACAGCCTGTATCAACTGCAAGAATCACAAATCTGCTTGCTGACAAATTAGGCGGAGCTCCAATGGTGGTTACTTTTGGCTCAGATAACCAGGTCAAGATAAGCACCAAATATAAAATTGATGAACCAGCTGCCACAGATGAGGTAAGCAAGCTTATTTACAGTGGATTGAAAGAACTTGCACCTGGAGTTGACGAAGCAACTTTTTTAAGTACAAATATCATCAATACGGAATCTGTTGGTCCTACTATTGCCAAGGATATAACACGAAAAGCTATCTGGGCTATAGTTCTGGCCCTTATAGGAATGTTCATTTATATTTTTGTGAGGTTCCGCACATGGCAATATGGCGTTGGCGGAGTTGTAACCCTGGCGCATGACAGCATTATAGTGCTGGGACTCTATTCTTTCCTTCAGGGTCTAATGCCATTCTCAATGGATATTGACCAGTCATTTATAGCGGCGATCCTTACCCTTGTAGGATATTCTATTAATGATACAGTTGTTATCTACGACAGGATAAGGGAGTACCTGCCACTTTACCGTAAAAGGCCCACAGCAGAGGTATATAACATGGCTCTGAACAGTACACTTGCCAGAACACTTAACACAGGTATGGCAACTATATTTGTACTTATTACCACATTTATCTTTGGTGGTGAGGTGCTCAGGGGCTTTATATTTGCACTGTTATTCGGTGTTGTCTTTGGTACCTATTCATCTCTGTTTATATCAACGCCTATCCTTTACGAAACAACCCGTAAGAAACATATTACGGCCGAGTCGATTGCTGTTGAAACAGAAAAGAAGAAACAGCCTTTAAAAGGCTAACGATATGAGGCTGCCCCGATAAGGCAGCCTCATTCTTTTATTACCCCGCCCGGACTCATTGTTTGTTATTGTTTAGTAACTTTGCCAGATAATTGAGGAGAACAAATGGGCATAAGCGGACAGGAAATAATTGTCATTCTGATAATTGTTCTTATACTTTTCGGCGCTGACAAGCTACCGGAAATAGCCAGGACAATGGGTAAGGGCATGCGCGAGGTCAAAAAAGCCACTGACGAGATCAAAAAAGAGTTTGAAGAGAGCACTGAGGATATCAGGAAAGACCTCAATGATGTTGCCGACACCGTACGTAAAGATATAAATGATGTGACTGACAGTGTGAAGAAGGATTTCACAGAGGCTGCATCACCGGTCTCTGACGGAATTAATGATATTGCCCGCGATATTAATAACGAAGTGAAATGATAAAGGCGACCGGCATACAGAAGTCTTACGGTGACCTGAAGGTCCTTAAGGGAATTGACCTGGAGGTGAAGGAGAAGGAAGTAGTAGCCATCGTGGGAGCCAGCGGTGCCGGAAAAACAACGCTTCTGCAGATCCTGGGCACTCTTGACAAGCCTGATGCCGGGAAAGTGTTCTACAACGGTGAAGATGTGGGTTCGCTTCAGCAGCGTGCCCTCGCTGCTTTCAGGAACCAGCACATAGGCTTCGTCTTTCAGTTTCACCAGCTGTTGCCAGAGTTCACCGCGCTTGAGAATGTATGCATTCCTGCACTCATTGCAGGAAAATCGCGCAGTGAAGCCGGAGAGAAGGCCTCTTCCCTGCTGTCGTTCCTGAATATGGGCGACAGGCTTGACCATAAACCCTCACAGCTCAGCGGCGGAGAACAGCAACGTGTAGCCGTTGCCAGGGCCATAGTCAACAGTCCGTCACTGATACTTGCTGATGAACCGTCTGGCAACCTCGACACTGAAAACAAGAAAGAACTGCATAATCTTTTCTTCAGACTGCGAGATACCTTCGGCCATACGTTCATTATCGTGACGCATGACCCTCAGCTTGCTTCGATGTCTGACAGAACGATCAGGATAAAGGATGGCCTGATCACTTTATGATGCTTTCAACGGAGCTATGAAGCTGAAGAGCAGTGAACTTAAGGAATTCCTTGATAAGAGGGTTGATATTTATAACAGTCCGGCGTTCATAAAGTTTGACCCTGTCAGTATCCCTCACCGTTATTCGGCAAAGGAAGATATTGAAATTTCGGGCTTTTTGGCAGCTACAATAGCCTGGGGCAACCGCACCGCAATACTCAGAAGTGCCGATTGTATGATGAAGATCATGTGCAATGCGCCGTATGATTTCGTCTTAAACCATAAAGAAAGTGACCTGAAGGGAATAGATGGGGCAATGCACCGGACCTTCAATGCTGAGGATTTTATCTATTTCATTGAGGCATTGAAGTATATCTTTGAAGAAAAGGGTGGGATGGAAGACATTTTCATGCGTTACCGGACCGGTGAGTCTCTTCAGCCTGCCATTCATG